>Ga0307990_1002745_pt1 | contig 13851 bp, 14 predicted proteins | sample EllFjometagen129_FD_203168 | JGI IMG/M metagenome (GOLD analysis project Ga0307990, IMG submission 203168) | Marine microbial communities from Ellis Fjord, Antarctic Ocean - #129 | ecosystem: Environmental > Aquatic > Marine > Unclassified | place: Southern Ocean | collected 2014-10-08
ACGGTGACTGCCCCGGTCAGAAGCAGTCGATTAAAATCCTACGCAAAGCCAGAATGGTGCGAAGCTGGTTGGGCAGTGAAGGAGGTACTCGAATCGCCAGGCTTTCGATACCAATTAATCCGTACGAAGGGTGCTGCCGCCTCGCTTTCAGCCGGCAGTTTCGCAGGGTCAGGCCTAAACTGTCAACTAAACAGAAGTTCGTTCACTTGGGATTTTCGACAGCCAGGGCTGGCCAGCTCCGTTGGTTCATGCGAAGAGGCGGCAGCCAATTAGGACCAGAAACTTCCATCCGATTCCCGTTCTAACTGAGAGGGTCTTCTTGTTCGCTAAACTAAGCCGTCATCCAAGTCCGAGGAGGGCTCTGTGTAGTAAACGTGTTTACTCAAGCAGTGACTGACGCAGGACGACCCCCCTGGGGAGCAGCCGAAGGATGCATGACGGCGTCCTACGCATGAGAACAGAGCAACGCATTGGCGTCGGCCCTTCATGGTCTTCATGTTAAAAGATTTGTTTTGAGTTTTCATTACTTAGCGGCTTGGCGGCTTGAGCGAATTTTATGAGCGGGCGTGAGATCATGTTGATTATTTGAGTTCAGGTTTTCAACTGTCTTTATCTGCGTGCATCCTGCTTTTATCTGTGGAGAGAAATAGCTTTCAGCGGTCAGCGGTCAGCTTGAACTGTCTTGCCATTTCAGGTTTCAAGATTCATCCCTGGTTTTTGGGCTGAACGCTGACAGCTTCTTTCAAGCATCTTCCACCCGATCCATCTGCGGCCATGAGCAGTTGTTGGTCGCTGGTTTTTAGTTGTTAGTGTGTTGAGCCACTGCGTGGGCCTAGATTAATAGATTCCTCAATTCTTCGGAATGACAGTGTCACCCTGCCGGGTTTCTTAGCTGGCTCTCCTTGTGGAATATGGGATGCATAAAAAAAAAGGTCTTGTCTGCATCCCGCCTACTGAAAACCGAAAATCATAGGCTTTTTGTCAAAGCCTGTTAGATTTCATTGACCACGATATCGCCAGAGATACTTTGGGTGCAGATCTCAGCACAGTAATAGAAGTCTCTTTACGCTTATGGTAAATCGGAAATGCTTCCTTGCTTAGCTATGGGGAAATACGATACCATAGCTTTATGACAAAGAAGTTGCATACAGATAAACTTACGCCCGGGCCGTATACAGAGGCCATTCTCGAGAGTATTTCGGATGGCGTGTTTGCCGTTGACGACCAGTGGCGAGTTTCGTCGTTTAACCGGGCTGCTGAACAGATTACTGGCATTGACCGGACCGAGGCCATAGGCAAGCCCTGCTCTGAGGTGTTCCGTTCAAGTCTGTGCGAAGGCGCTTGTGCCCTGGGGAAGACCCTGGAAACGGGCAAGCCCATCGTGAACAAATCCTGTTACATTATCAATGCTGATGGGGATCGTATCCCCATTAGTGTGTCTACCGCTGTTTTGCGGGATGGCCAGGGAATAATTATAGGGGGTGCAGAGACGTTTCGAGATCTCAGTGATGTGATGGCCCTTCGCAAGGCCTTGCGATCACGATGCCAGATTGGGGATATGGTAAGTCACAGCCCTGCCATGCGTCAGATCTGCGAGCTCGTATCGGCCGTGGCATCCAGCGACAGCACCGTGTTGATCCAGGGCGAGACAGGGACTGGCAAGGAGCTTCTGGCCCAGGCCATTCATGGCTCAGGGACCCGGGCCGGTAAACCGTTTGTGGCCTTAAACTGTGCAGCGTTGCCTGACTCACTGCTTGAATCGGAATTGTTTGGCTATAAAAAGGGGGCTTTCACAGGGGCTGATCAGAATAAGCCCGGGCGTTTTGCGTTGGCCAAGGATGGGACCCTGTTTCTGGATGAAATTGGGGAGATTAGTCAGGCTTTGCAGGTACGCTTGCTGCGTGTACTTCAGGAGAAGACCTATGATCCTCTGGGCAGTACGCGATCTGAAACTACCCAGGCTCGGATCATTGCTGCCACCAATCGCAATTTATCCGAGTTGGTTAAGCAGGGGGAATTTCGGGAAGATTTATTCTACCGCATCCATGTGATTCGTTTGGATCTGCCACCTCTCCGACAGAGAAAAGAAGATATCCCTTTATTGGTGGATCATTTCCTTGAGCGATTTAATCGACTCCAACAGCGAAATATTACGGGGGTTACGTCCGATGTGCTGACTCTATTTATGGCCCACGATTGGCCTGGTAACATCAGAGAGTTGGAAAATGCCATGGAGCATGCCTTTGTCTTGTGTCAGGGGAAACACATTCGTCCAGACCATCTGCCCACAGAAATGACGGACCATGTGGTGCTTGATCAAAAAAACTCAGGCATCAAAGCGGTGCAGCGTGTCACAGAAAAACAAGCCATATTGGCTGCGCTCAAACGAAACCAAAACAACCGCCTGGCCACAGCCAAGGAGTTGGGTATCCACAAGACCACGCTGTACCGAAAAATGAAATCTCTGGGCATGATAAAAAAATCATCCCAGTAGCCATGGGAGCCATGCTTCAATGAAATCGCTTTTTAAAACGCTGTCTCAGCTGCAGTTCGTCTTGGTGTTGGTCATTCTGTCAACGGCCTTCTATGTCCAGCATTACTGTTTGTTTCATGACGCCCATCACATCTTTCTTTATCTGGTCAGTAATATAGCGTTCGTTTTTATTGAGGTCCTCATTGTCACCCTGATCATCGACCGTATATTGCATGACCGCGAGAAGCGGGCCAAGATCAAGAAGCTCAATATGGTGATTGGTGTCTTTTTCTCCGAGGTGGGCAATCCGCTGCTCAAGACGATTCTTGTGTATTTCCGTGGGATGGTATCGGGGGCCGGAAGGATGAAACCTGAAGGCTCAATTGCAGGCAGTAACCACTCGACGGATATGTCCTTAAGTTTCAGGTTTCAAGGTTCATTCCTGGTTTTGATGCAATGAGAAAAATGTTACAGATTACGGCATGACCTCTTTTGGGGTCCCAATGAGAAAAATGTTACAGATTACGGCATGACCCCTTAGTGTGTCTCCTTAGTGTGTCTGACCCCTTAGTGTGTCAGTGATCAGTTACCGTTAATTCAAAGAGGTCGTTTCTATGCCATTGGAGCCAGTATCCGAGGCCGAGTTGTCGGACTGCTTGCCAATAGGCGGGTGTTTTGTTGCCGTGTTCTTTGATTTCTGTGCGGATGTCTTTTTTGATTTGACTCCAATACTTGGATTTTAGAGTCAGGGTGATGGCTTGGTCATCGTGGGTAAAACGTGCCTGGGGACAAGCGGGTTGGCTGGGCACGATGGTAATGGTTCCATGGCCCAGTGTGGCGCCTGTGCTGACTTGCAGGCCATCGTTGAGGCAGCTGACTGGCGGCTTGAGCCCGGCAAAGGATTCCACGAGAAGTTCATCAAGATCGGCTTTGAAATAGTCACGTGCATACAGCCCCATCTTGGCACCCAGGATGGAGTAGATACCCAGATGGCGGTGAAACTCGCTGGTCAGGACCACGATGTCCCATTCTTGCTCACCGTGACGGTCGATGATCTGTTCGACCAGGGGCGCGATATCTGCCAAGTACTCGTGGCTGTCTTGAGGGATGTGCTTAAGCACAACATGGTCGCCTGCGCCTGAATCGGGTGTGTGTGGGTGGTGTGTCATGGCTCAAGTCCAGAATGCCATGGCCAGTAGTAATAGAGTCCCTGTCAATGTAATATGCTTTTTCATGGTGTGGTTTCCTTTTCGTTTGAGATGGTTTTGGATAGAGGAGAAAGATCGGCTGCGAATTATTCGTTCTTTCCTTTACTGAAGGGGTTGGGGGCTTTTGTTCCGGCCTTGAAAACTTCCGATATGTCGGCCATGTTTTAGTCGCATACGCACGATCAGGCCTTGGCGTCTATGGGGTTGATACCAACATCGTTGGGGTGCGGGACCATGTTGGACTTTGATGAGATCCCAGGGGTCACAGTTGGGTCCCTGGCTGTAGATGACCCAACTGACAGGCGAGGTCTTGGGTGTGTCGTAGTACAAATCTTCTTCGGGAGGACCGTTCCATTCGGGGAATCCCTCTGGCATGTAAAGACGAGCACGCTTGCCCGGGGCATATGAGCCATTCTGGTACAATTCCCCGACAGCCCAATATTTGTATGTATTGCTGCGATTGTATCGATCTTCAATCCCCACGGACATACCGCTGCCTTCAGCTGGCCTGGGAAGGTATCCGCCTTCCACCAATTCAGGGGGCAGTTGATGGTCTTCCCAGCCCATGGCACAATCCTGACGAGTGGGCGGATGCTTGCCCTGATTGGCCTGCATGTACATGTCGAGACAAAGTCCGATCTGTCGCAGTTCCGCATTGACTGTCACGACCTTGGCTTGTTCCCGGGCACGGGACACTGCGGGCAGCAAAATACCCATCAAAACGCCGATTATGCTAATTACGATAAGTAGTTCCACCAGGGTAAAGGCTCTATCTCGACGCGCCATGGATTACTCTCCCTGCTCAACAAGACCTGGCACGGCTTGGTTCATGTGGGCCTCCAGGAGTGCTCGATCCGCTTCGTCCACCTGGTAGTCTTGATTCAAATCACCTGGCAGGTTGCCTCGTTGTGTGGGCAACGTGCCGAGGACCAGGCCATTGCCATCATAGTCAAGCACCAGAACACGATACCCCTGTTTGGGATTTGGAGGATACCCCTGGGCTTTTTGATCCATGATGCCCACCACATCAATCTGACCAGTGGGGCAGGGATGTTGGGTTAATCCTGTCCCCAGACATAAATGGACAGGAAAGGTCAGGCCATTGGCATCCATGATCTGAATGTCGGCATTGGGCCCCCAGTTTTTTGGGTTTAGTACGTTCACATCTTCTATCCGTACCAAACAGGATTGATAAAATTCCGGCCCCTCCAACCGATTGGAATCAAACTGGGGATTGTTCTGTTCATCCACCAGATCTGACAACGCCACGGATTCTGGTTGGGGTAAGCCTACGGCAGGTTTAATCAGTTCCAAGTGAAAATTATAATCAGGTTCCACTTCATGGTTTTCATTGATGTTCATCTTACCTGCGTAGAACAAGCATCGTCCCGTCACGCGCACGCGGTCACCCGGACGAAACACATAGTGGGTATTGGGATCATGATTGAGGCGGTTGATTTCTGTCAGCCATTGAGAGTCGGTATAGTTGTCATAGCCAGGGCCATTGCCATAATTTTGTCCCATCCAACAGGCTGTCCCTGCATGATCCTCTCCTTCACCCTGAATATAGATCTCCCATTGACCTCCCATATACCACGGTGCAATGGTTGAATCTGGGGCGGGATCAACCCATTGTTCGGGATTATTCAAGAGAATTCCCTCCAGAGTGATATCCGAGTTTTCGCCATTAACAAAGGTGCTGAAACCACCAGGATTAACGGCTTGGAAGTCCCAATGGGTGGTTTTAACGGGAGTTATCTGTGATCCTTGAGATACACCAAGCAGTAAAAACACCAAAAATAACCAAGTCAATCTCGCCATTTTTGCAACCTTTCGGAGTCAGGGTTACGACGCTGAGCGCATATCAAGATAACAAACGTAGCACGAACCAAAGAGTAGCAATTTTGTGAAATGGCGTCAAGTAGTAATGGCCTATAAAAATAGGTCTTCATCGGTATTTCTGAAGGGGATCACAAATGAGTTCTTTCTGAAGGCTTAATCGGCTGACAGTTCCACCTTGAGATTCAAGAGTGTCTGCTTTTTGGGAGAATAAGTACACGGTGGTCCGGCCTGAAGCATAATATAGAAAGCGGGAAGTCTACTGATCTGTCCGTTGGGTACTGTTGTGGTGCCATGTAAGACCTTGATTGGAAGCATTGTGACCTTGTGCTTTGCCGCGACCACGACCATGTCCTTGACCTTGCATTTGTCCCCTACCGACGTTTTGAACCAATTCTTCATCTGATTTGATTGGCCACGTTGTTATACCATACCCTACCTCAAACGTAATGTAGTGCTTTGGCCAGTCTAAGGTGCCACGACAATCGGCATAAGCTTGCAGGATTAGAGTGCTCTCGAGAATACACTAATACGCCACTGTCTCAGTCCTATATTCAACATTCCCGACCCCCGCAGATTGAGCGGCATTTACAAGACGTCTACCACACCGAACAGACTCATGCAGTAAGTGTTCATGAGTCTCGCAAAAATCTAGCGTTGCAGCATCAACTGCTACAGGATCTCGAGAGACCATGGCACCTGCAAATGTTTTTTTCTGGTCGTCACCACTCATTACAATATTGACACACACCACTTTGTGATCAAGCACGGAAAGTGCGTCCTTGGCATGTTTGGCCACCACGTTATTGTAATGCTCATCTGTTGCATTCCAATCATAAGTAATTCCGCCATAGTGTGCAATTTCAACGCACTTTCCACATTTGATACATTTACGTGCATCAATTGACACGTGGCCGTCTACAATGGTGATGGCGTGGCTTGGACATTCTCGAACGCATCGTCGACAGGCGTAGCATTTCTGTACATGAACCTGAGGGCAGCATGTGGTTCGCTGGTGAATCTTGCCCTTTTTGGAGGCCAGACCCTGGCCGAGATTGACAATGGATCCACCAAAGGCCATGTCATCCGAGGGGGCAACACAACAGACAGAGATCAGTCCGTCCAGGTTGGGCAGTTCACCGGCAAGATAGACCTGACGATCCAAATGACGATGCGTTTTCCGACTGATCTCATGCTCCCCATAGATGCCATCTAACGCCATAAAAGGTATCGCCTCATGGCCATCACCGTTGTCCAATGCCTTTTGTGCCTGCACAATACCGTTGTGTCGGGTGTTTATGTGGCGGTTTGACGTGCCGCAGAGGAATGCTGATTGTCCCTGCTTTTTCAGCAAGTGAGCAAATGCGTGGGCATAACGCAAGGTTTGCATTGGGGAGGTCTCGCAGGATTTTACGCCAACCACGTCATACTTGTTAAAGCGAGACAGAAATCCGTACGTTCGATGGGTCAAAATGGCTTGCAAGGCAAACACGTCTCTATCGGTTGCATACTGCACGGAGGCAGGTACAAAGTATACATTGGCGGTTGTCTGTTTGTGGGATGATACTCTGTTGGGATTTTTTGTCGTCATATTGGGTCTTTGTGATTCAATTGTTGTTTAGTGGCTGAGCCATCACGGCTTTTGGATTTACGGCTTGCACATGGGTATAGGGTCTTATACGATCTTGAGCAATTCGATCAGTCTTGGTCCTCAATACATTGTTATACAAGACAAAGGGTGTTAGTGAGTCGTGGGGCACCCTGGCCAAGGCCCATTATACATTACGCATTAATCATGAGTATACGCAAAAAACTGTTGATGCTTCTGTTTATGGTTTCACTGATGCCTCTGACGGGGATTTTTGTTCTTCGCCAGATGTCCATGCGTATCACACGCGGTCACATCACAAAAAACATTCACGCGACCATGGACCAGAATGCCAGGTATTCTCTGGGGCAACTGCTGGAACATTATGAACAGATGATGGTCAGGGAACAGTTACTTATGGAGGGATTGATTCGTTCCCAGGCCAGAGAGACCGAGCTTTGGTTGAACCTCAAAGAGGGGCAGAAAACGCAAGGTCTGATCGAGATCTACAGGAAACTGAGCCTTCTTGTTTCCGAGGATCTGTTGAGACAGCAAACACTTATGCTGGATGGTATCTACACCTGTTATCCTGCAGAGATGTCTCCAGAGGTGGAAGCCCGGGGCAAGCCCTGGTTTGAGCTGGGTCAGAAGACGGCAAAGTTGCTTCGTGTGGGTCCTTATATTGCCCCCGTGGTTCAGCAGGCTGTGGTTACGTTGGTGATGCCGGTACGTCAGGCCAACGGGGTTGTGGTCGGCATGACGGCGATTGATCATCTGATTCCAGATTTGAGATCAAACATGAGGCTGCCTGAACCCTGGCAAGAGGGCACTGAACGACTCTTGGTGGGTTTGGACAAACGGGAACAAGACAGCCATTCTCTGACCATCTTTCTTCATAGTCGTGCCACCTCCCAGAAGCATTCAAATATCAGCATTGAGCCGCAGGTATTGACCTCGGACGATCCCGTGAATTATGCGGCTATGATAAACGACATCAAGGGCCGGCAGCCCGGTGCAAGGAGGATGGGCTATAGGGGGACAGATGCCCTGTGGGCCTATGGTAGAGCATCAACCGGTGGAGTTCTACCTTTGTTGATTGTTCCCTATGAACGTGTGGAGGCACTGGCGGCAAAGATTCAGCAACAACTCATGGGACAGTCGCTATTGTGGTGGCGTCTGGGAGGGACGGTTCTGGCTGCAGTGTGTGTGGTCATGATTGTGCTGGGATTGAAACGTTTCAAAGCTATCACAGAACCCATTGCCATATTAACGGAGGCCAGTGCCAGGTTAGCCGCTGGGGATTACAGCACACGGACTCAAATCCAGACGGGTGATGAGCTTGAGACACTCGGCAAGGCCTTTAACGACATTGGCCCGCATTTGCTAGATAGAGAACGCTTGAGACGCTCTCTTGAAATTGCCGGCGCCATTCAGCAGAACCTGTTGCCCAAGGCCAATCCCACGTTGGACAACTTTGACATCTCGGCCAAGTGCGTGTATTGCGATCAGACAGGGGGGGATTATTACGATTTCATCTCACTGGAGGATCAGTGTCCTGGTAAATTGGGCATTGCGCTGGGCGATGTGACCGGTCATGGCATCGGTGCTGCCTTGTTGATGGCCGCGGTCCGGGGTGTGTTTCGCCAGAGTGCCCGAGAATTTGGAGATCATTTGCAGACACTGTTTGCCCACTGTAATAATCAGCTCGCCCAGGATTCAGATGATGACAAGTTCATTACCCTCTTTTACGGGATTCTCAACAGCCAGGACCGTTCCATGATATGGGCATCCGGGGGGCATGATCCGGCCCTCTGGTATCATGTAGAAACAGACATGATCGAAGAATTGCCCAACACCGGCCCACCGGTCGGACTCTTTGAAGGGATGGCTTTTGAGGCGTTGGGACCCATCTCTTTCGGGCCGGGAGACATCCTGGTGATCGGCACAGACGGCATCTGGGAGGCTGAAAACTCCGACGAAAACATGTTTGGCAGACGTCGTCTGAAAGATCTGATTCGAGCCAATCAACACAAAAGCGCACAGGCCCTGTGTGATTGTATTACCGAGGCCGTCTTGAATTTTGTGGCACCCTCACAACCGGAGGATGATGTCACTCTTATCGTGATCAAAACTCACTGAACCTAAATACTCGAGCAAAACCAGAGGAGACTCATATGGAGCAAGGACAATCCTATCTGAAAATCGAACACAGCCTGGATGAGACATTTGTCACAATCAATGAATCAAAACTGCTGGATGAGGCCATCATAAAAGAGATACAGACCCTTCTGCTGGACACGGTGGATTCCGGGAAACGCAGCAAGATGCTTCTGAATTTTTCAGAGGTCCAGTTTTTGTCATCCAGTTTTCTGGGGACCTTGGTCAAGCTTCTCAAAAGGGTTCGCGAGAAAGAGGGAGAACTGACGTTGACCAACATCGAACCCAGGATATTGAAGGTCTTCAAGATCACTCAATTGGACAAGGTTTTTACCATTATTTAACGGGATATCCCCGCCTTTCCGTGGGGCTTTTTCTGGTGTCTGTGCCTCGCAATAAAGTGCGTGGGAAACAATTCAGGCGTGCGGGATTTGTAGTCTCGATACGCCTGTCCAAACCGGTGTTCGAGATCGCGATCTTCAAGGGGAATCGAGACTTTGAAACTGAGGTAAGCCACGCATGGGAGCAGCAGCATAAGCCAGGTATGGAAGCATAAAACGACACCCGGACAGATCAGCCATATCCAGGCAAAATAGATGGGGTGACGCATGAACGCATACAGTCCGTGAATCACCAGTCTCTTGTTACGGTATCCTGGGTTAAAGGTTTGCAGGGCTATGACATAAATAATCATACCGGTCACAACCAGTACGCTACCGAGAGTGACAAACAACCATGAAGGTATGCTCTGGATCATAAAGAGGGTGGGATACTTGAACGATAACCAGCCTGTTACGATGCCGCAGACCACCGTGATAATGGAAAACCTGGGGCCAATACCGCATCGGGTCATGCGTGTGGGACCAGAGGCCAAGATACACTTTAAACGCTCTTTCATTGAATGCGGTCTCCGTTTGGTTGTGGGGGGCCCTCCTTACCTACTTTTACCAACGGTTCCCACGTCGTATACCGTATCGAGGTCGACCATTACAGCGATATCGCCAACCACACCTGAAGCCTCGTCCACGACCCTGGCCCCAGCCCATTTTTATGCGAGCATTGGTTCGGCCATAATACGGCCCAGCAAAGGCGTTTTGATAGGGTTTTCCCGGCGTCGGCACATTGGCAATATTCCGGAGATTGACAGTTTTTCCACGCCTGTTCATCAAGGCTTGCCCCGCCCACACAGGTCTGAGGTTTTGAGCGCGCAAACGCAATGTTTTATTGCCCACTGTGACTGTGACGGCATTGTAATTTGCCTGGGGCATTTTCTCTGTACGAAAGGCCTTCACTGACACAGTGCCTCCATTAGCAAGAAGGTCAGTGACGCCTTGAACCAGGTGGGCCGGGCCAAGGTGGACATTCTGTTTCTGACCCTGCTTGAGTTTCAAAATGAAGTGTGTGCCAATCTCAGCCTGGCCAGTTGTGTTTTTGCACGGGCCAGTGATGATTTGTACCACTTTACCCTGGAGGGTGACAATCTCTGGTGTTAATCCCTGGCGCACCACGCCACTTGCATCTCCCATGCCGCGCTGGGCCAGGGTGGCCGGAGCAAGGCCAAATAAAACAGCCACAACCAAACAAAGTGTGTTGACTCGTTTCCATTCCATTTTATGTCTCCTTAATTAAACACATGACCATTCATGTTTCTTTATGGGTTTGATTTGTCGTTTATAAAAAAGGTTGGTGGGACGGCAAACAAACTTAAGATTGCAGTTATTTGATACGTTTTCACAAATCCGTATTGATCAGCAAAAACACCGACGAGCAACGCAACGATGGAGCTGGCTGCAAAGCTCACGGTCATAAATATGCCGTTTGTGAACGCAGGACGATCCGAGTTTAGATCATGGATCATGGCCATAAAAACGGGCGTGCTGGCAAAAAAAAACAGCCCCATCAAAGCGAGTAGAACCCATTGCAGGAGGCCGGACGTCAGAGTAAAAAGAAACATGAGAAGAGGACTTAGCAGCATGATGACAAGAAGTACGTTTTTCCTTCCCGCTTTATCTGATAAGCTTCCAGCCATCAAGGCACCGCCAGCGCCCGCCAGTTCAAGAAAAGCCAGCGCCATTGCGGCGTTTGTGATTGAGTATCCGCCTTCAACCATATAGGTGGGCAAAAAGGTGGTTAAGGCTGTTTTTGAGAATCCTCGAAAGAGAATAATGGGCGCGATCAGGTAGAAGAACGGGGCCACCTCCCTCAGGTTTCTTCTAACAGAGGTCTTATTCTTTTTATGTTGATTTTGGATGTGTTGCTTGTCGATGGTCCTTAGATTGAAAAAAAGAAGCAGTGATGCAACCAGCCCGAAGGGGATCAACCGCCACGTGCCTTCGAGGCCCCATAAAGAGACGCTGGCGGTAATAATAAGTGGCCCCAGTGTTCTTGCGATTTCGCCACCAAACATGAAGAAACTCATGCCCCGGCCAATTTGTGTGCCTGAAACACGTCGCATCAGAACCGGCGCAGTCACATGAAGTGCGGCGGCGCTTATACCGCAGACGAAAAGCAGGGTCGCGAGAATAGTAACCGACGGAGACAACCCCATCAGGCTCATGGAGACTATAGTGACAATCGGTGCGGCAATAATGGCCGAACGAATCGCTACCCTGTCAGCGATCAGACCGATGAGAGGGTTGAAGAGGGATGGCAGTTTTTGCACCAGCGAGAGCGTGCCGGCCATGGCGTAATTAAAGCCGAGCTTTTCAATGAGAAGTGGTATGAGCGGCGCAAAGAATGATGAGAAAGCATCATGCAGCAGGTGTGTAGCCGCAATCGAAATAACATTCATTGTCTTGAATTCACGTTGTTTATCATTCATGGCTTTTATGGTAACAGGTTACGCCAAGTCATTTGTCGGGCAGGGTCCGCATGAACCATCGTTATGACGTGGTTCACATAGACTCCATGCTAGAAGCAGTGCAAGGGAAAAGAGTACCAGTCCTGTAATCAATAATCCGAGATACCCCATTGTATCAGCAATCAAACCCCCGAGCAGGGGCATAAAATAGAGCGGCAATAGCATTGTGCCTTTGACTGCCACCAGGAGCATACGCGTTTCGGTCGGCCCGATTTCTAAAATATAACCATTGTACCCTAGCATAAGAGCGCTCGAGGCGAAACCTGTGACAAAAAAAGCCAGTGAAAAAAGGACGATGTTCTGTGCAAAAATGCTTAGAAACAGTGAAATAATGGCTGTTATGATGCCCGCACGGATAAGGATTCTGGTGCCAAGCCTATTTCCGATAGGTATCCATATTAGGTTGCTCAACATGGCTCCCAATTTCATACAGATTATAAAAATTCCCACCCATTTGAGCGAAATCTGTCGGCTTTGTGTCGCATATAATGTCATGAACGGCATAAAAATCGCGAGTTTTGAGGTTAAAATCTCAATGACAATGAGTCTTCTTATTACCGGGTAGGTTTTTAAGACTTTCAAGCATTCATGCCAAACTGACGGCGTAATGTCCTTCGCTTTGGGGGGAAACGTCCTTGGGAACTTGAACATGGACATCGCAGTATATGCAATAATCAGAATCGCGAAGGAGGACAGAAAGAGGAAGCCAAAGTTTTTCGGCCAAGGCAGTTTGTCACTTCCGAGTACACATTTAACAAAAAAACCGGCCACCATGGCCATGAAACCACCGAAAAAAAGCCTCCATCCAAAAAAGCTGCTCCTGTTCTCTGGTTGAATTGTTTCACTTATGATTTGGTTGAAAGGAAGTACAGCAATGCCTCCAGACAAGGAGTATACGCTGACAAGTATAACCGATGCCCAGAGAAGTAACGGGCTTTGGCTGGAACTCATAAGAGCCAAAATGCCCAGTATTCCCCATACACCACATCGCGTCCAAATCCCCAAGAGCATGAAAGGTTTTGCCCTATCGGGATGGTGTCGCAAGAGACAATATATTGGCAATTGCGGCAACACCGAAGCGGCCTGCATCAATCCAATGATCACACCTATGAGCAACTTTGACCGAGTAAAACCGACCAAGAAAAGAGGAAGCAGAGCAAAGGGTTCAGTAAACGTATGCGCCATTTCGAAAAAAGTGCCGTGAACAATGCCAGCCAGCATGTTTCGTTGTTGATATGAATGGCGTATATTTTTATCAGTATCTTGCATGTATTCAGTGTTTATGGGCAACTTTCATGCGGTTGTAAAAACAGATTTTGACATTTTGTACTGGTATGTGATGCACCGGCACATGCTTACAACGAATGTCAGTCAATCTCAAACATTCTTTCGAGGTCGTATCGCGAACACACGCGGAATGCGATGAGTGTTTCTGATTTGGTGATGCCGTTCACGTTGAGTATCTGGTCAGTGACCAACCTCTCAAGCTTTTCGGTGGCCTTGGCCCGCGCGATGACACTCAGGTCGTAGCGACCTGCCACAGAGTAAACTTCTGTGATGCCATCCATATCAGCCAGCGTGTCTGCCACGGCGCGTATCTGATCACGTTGAACCGTTAATAAGATAATGGCTGTTACCATAGTGTTGACTCCTTAATTATAACAGAGGTTCGTTTTATTCTAAGTGGCTGAAGTTTGAAAAACTTCAGTAGTAATACCGTGCGCGC
>Ga0307990_1002746_pt1 | contig 13851 bp, 6 predicted proteins | sample EllFjometagen129_FD_203168 | JGI IMG/M metagenome (GOLD analysis project Ga0307990, IMG submission 203168) | Marine microbial communities from Ellis Fjord, Antarctic Ocean - #129 | ecosystem: Environmental > Aquatic > Marine > Unclassified | place: Southern Ocean | collected 2014-10-08
GATCAGAGATGCCCTCTATCGCGGGCGCCAGGATTTTGTCTATCGAATCACCCTTGGAGAAATTCCATTCATCACCTCGATCTTTCCCTTGGGCGGGAAAAGAGGAGAAGACACCACTGTTGAATTGGAAGGGAAAAATCTACCGAAGACCAAAATGACCCAAGGGAACCAATCTCGGATTGAAACTCTTGAAGGAATACCACTCGCCTTTCCCGTTCCCTTTGCCCACAGCGCTTTGTCTGAACTCATGGAGTCCGAGGTGAACAACTCTGCACCCCAGGCCATGTCGGTCCAGCTGGGCTGTGTCATCAATGGCAGGATTGGAGCTCCGGGCGATCGGGATGTGTTTGCAGTGCAACTCGAAAAGGGAGTTGAGGTTCTGGCTGAAGTGACGGCCCGTCGGCTCAACTCTCCGCTCGACTCCGTCTTGATGATAACCGATGAAACTGGCAAACAACTTGCCTACAACAATGACTACGAAGACCGGTCTCTCGGACGAATGACTCATCATGCGGATGCTCGTATTATTTTTACCGCTCCGCAAAGCGGCCGATATGTCATTCATCTGGGGGACATCCAGAATGGCGGAGGATCAGATTATGTCTATCGTTTGCGTTTGGATCGCCCCATGCCGGACTATGCACTGCGCGTCGTTCCCTCCAAACTTAACGGAGTACCCGGCGCCAGCGTACCGTTCATTGTTTATGCCTTGCGTAAAGATGGCTTCGCTGGGCCCATCTCACTGACACTGAGAAATAAACTTAACGGGCTTAGACTCGATGGTGCACGGATTCCCGCCGGACAGGATCTGGTTGAAATGACACTCACATTGCCCACGAAACCGCTCCGTGTTCCAGAACCACTGCGTCTCCAAGGTCGCGCGGTCATCAATGGTAAACCTGTCGTTCGTCCTGCCATTCCCGCCGAAGACATGATGCAAGCCTTCATCTACCACCACCTCGTGCCAGTAGATGAGATATTGGTTTCCAACATTGAAACCGGCATCCCGCGTACGCAGTCCACTTGGAAAGGCAACCTGCTGACATTGGAACCGGGAAAGTCAACCACCATTACCTTCGACGCCCAGACCTATGTTGATCGTTTCCAACTCAGTCTCAAGGTGGAAACACGAAACCTTCCAGAAGGCGTGAAAATGGAAGAAGCAGCTGCCGAAAACGGAATCATAAAAATCACCCTCACTACCGATCCGGCAGCCAACAAAGGACTCGAAGGCAACTTGCTCTTCGACCTGTTTATCGAACGTGAAAAACCATCTAACAACCAACGGCAAGGAGGAAGAAAACGTACCTTCCTTCCCGCCGGCACGTTACCCGCTGTTCCGTTCAGAATCAGATGATTTTCCAGAGAAGGTGAGTGTCTCTTGTTAAGTCAGGGATTCTTTGAACAGCACGGGTACCGGATACCACTCCACGTGCAACAGGCCCAGGTTCACCGTGGTGGTCCTGGGCCTGTTTTTCTCCTTGTTTTTCCCGAAGTAGGGCTTATGATCATCACATGGCTGTAAAATCAAACTTCCCATTATTCACGCCGTTATGCGTGGCCATGCGTGAAGTAATGAAGATACAACTCAATGAGCGAATACAAGGATTTTTCGATGTCATCACACAAAAGCTATTGCAGTAGGAAGGTTAATTTAATACGAAGCCCAATTCATGTCGGCTTGGCGGCGATTCGGACGATTCTAGCATCGGTACCGGTGTGGTCTGCCGAAGACGATGCACAGCGCATGCATACGGCTCAGGACTCCGAGAAGGTCTCCTTGGACTCAGCAGAAACAAACAGCCATAAAGGATAAATGTATGAAGAGAGTATTTGCAGTGTCAGTCATCTTGTGGTTTATGCTGTTGTCGGTCTCGATGGCGTTGGCCGAGGCAAAGCCGAAGAAAAAGAAACCGGTCAGCTACGAGTCGCCGGTTCCGAGGTTTACCTTTGCGGAGACCCTTGCAGAGCAGGAGAAACAACTGACGCAGAATCCATTGTTGGAACGTTTCCGCGTGTCACGGGCGAAAATTTTGAAAGATCCCCATCACCCCATCTACCACTTCACCAGCCCGGAAAACAGGCTTAATGATCCGGACGGTCTCTGTTTCTGGCAGGGGCAGTGGCACATGTTCTATCAGGGGTACCGGATCAAGTGGACCGAACTGCCCACTGTCGTTTCCATTGATTCGTCACGCTCGACTCTTGCGGGAGATGTGATGTGTCGTCCGCCTGAAACCGCTCAGGTAGAGATGGGGCCGGACGAACCTCTAAAACTACATGTCTTTATCGACCGCAGCATAGTCGAGGTATTCATCAATGGGCGTCAATGTGTGACCGCACGTGTCTATCCTGACCGCAGCGACAGCATCGGTGTTTCCCTGCGTGCTCAGGGTAAGGACGCCAAGTTAAGGTCACTGGATGCCTGGCAGATGAAGAGCATTTATGATTAGAAGATAAGAATTCAAAAATGGCAAGTAGGCCGAAGTCTGTTGCTGCCGCGAACCCTGTGTAAATGAGTTTGGAGAATGGCTAATGAGCAGAAAGTTTAGCACTTTGTTTTTGGCGGTCATATCAGCACAAATCAGTATGGCGCACATAACGGTTTGGGAATCTCCCAAAGCAGGTAAGCCGATCCAGAGTTCTCAATGGGCCGTAAACGATTTGGTTTATCAGGTAAAGTCAAAGATTAGTGATCCCTGGAGTCAGCAGGCCTATGCGGTAGTCACTGGTCGAGAGGATGCTCAGAAGATTCCGCTGTTTTACAACGGTAACCACGAATGGGTGCTTCGGTATTCAAGTGCAAAGGTTGGCAGTAAGTCCTTTGTGTTGGAGTCGGAGATCAAGGGACTTAATGGCAAAAAGGGGACATTCGTTATTGCCGAAAACAAGAAGCAGGATCGTCATGGAGGGATCGTATTAAGCAAAGAAAACCCGCGGCACCTGTTTTACGAAGATGGCTCGCACTATTTCAATCTGGCCTTTGAATGCGACTGGTTGTTTGCTCTGGATTATGGTCAAAGAGAAATCTCCAAAACCAAACACTTGCTGTCGCTTCTGAATCGCAATGGGGTCAACCAGATTGTGATGAATGTTTACTCCTATGATGTTTCATGGGCCAAGGATAAACGATTGTTAGAGCATCCTGAGCATGAGTATGGTGGCCTTGAAGATATCTTCCCATTCCTGGGCTCTAATGCCAACCCTGACTACAGTTCGCTCAACGTTGATTTCTTCAAGCACTTCGATAAGGTTATTGCTGAAATGCATGATCAGGAAATTGTCAGTCACCTGATGATCTATGTGTGGAACAAGCTAGTGGCTTGGCCTGATATGGAGTCGGCCGCCGACAATATGTATTACGATTATGTTGTCAAGCGATACCAGGCCTTTCCGAATATCATTTGGGATGTGTCGAAAGAGGCCTTGCACAAGACAAGGGCTACCAAAGAATATATCTCTGAGCGTATCGAGCGTACGCGTGAGCTTGATTCGTATAGCCGGTTGGTTTCAGTACATGATTATGGTTTCTGCAGGAATCAATCAGATCAGGTAGATTTCATCTCAATGCAAAATTGGCGTCACACCCTGTATCAGCACATGATGGATGCTCGCAAGGAATTTCCCAATAAACCTATTTTCAACATTGAGCACGGGGGGTACGAAGAATCACCTTACGTAGTGTTCCCGGGCGCTTATGTGGATGCCGAGGTTTGCTTGAGGAGAAACTACATGTGTCTCTTTGCCGGGGGGTACACCACGTATTATTGGCAAGGCGCATCGTGGAATGTGCTAATTCATAATCCTTTTGAACAACCCGATGAGTTTATAAAGCCACACTTCGAATACTTCAAGCATATGCGAACACTTTTTGACTCTGTTCATTTTGAGAATTTTAAGCCCATGGCCAATTATAATTCCAGTGGTTATAACTTAACGAATGAAACAGAGGGTGTCGTCCTGATGTATGCCCCCAAAGAAAACCACTGGATTGGAGTCGCCAATCCGGTTAAGCAAAAATTCAGTACCAAGAATGCGACGGAGCAATGGTTTAACACGCTTACAGGGGAATTAACCGAAGAAAAGAAAGTCCGGACGAAAGGCTTGTCCTTTTGGGATTGGAGACCCTGGCGGGGGGAAGCGGACGCCGTGCTTATTATTCGGAATTTAGAGAAAAAAGAGGACTCAAAATGAGGGGCACATCGTCCGGGAATGGCATATATTGGTGTCACTAAAATGACAATGGCTGGAACGACGTTTTAATGAGGGAAATGAACCGATGAGAAGACATTCGTTACTTTATCCACTCAGCTCTGTACTCCTGTTCATCCCCCTCACCATGGGGGCATCGGATGCCAAACCATCGGCTATGCCTCCCTTTGTTCAAGATCAGGCGATTGACATTCGAATACAGTTTTAAAGGGCGGTGACATGGTGACTGTGGATAGCAAACCGTTTATTTTAGATTCTCAGATAAAGGAGACTATTGTGAAAAAATTAATGGCATGTTTATTGTGTTGCTTGAGTACCTATGCCATGGCACAGTCGCGTCAGCCTAGCCCTAACGATTCGCTCATCTCAACAGAAGTGCTTCCTGGTAACCAGGTGGCGTTTCGGATTTATGCGCCGGCGGCCAAGAATGTAACTCTCCGTTCTGATGATAAATGGGACAAGGTTGAGTTCAAAAAAGACAGTCGCGGTGTTTGGGAGGGTCTTTGGTCTGATGTCCAGCCTGGCGCTTATCGTTATCGTTTTGTCGTTGATGGCGTCAGTGTCTATGATCCTAAGGCTCCATTAGCCAGAGAGACAAAAGCCATTCTTATGATGACCTCAGGTGACGAATTCTTTGCCATGAAAGAAGATGTGCCACATGGAGGGATCTCACGACGCCACTATTACTCCAAGACGTTGAAACAGATGCGCAGGTTACATGTGTGGACGCCCGCAGGTTTTGAGACATCAAAAGAGCGTTTGCCTGTATTCTATTTGATCCATGGAGGGGGCGATGCAGATAATGCATGGCCTACGATAGGGTGCGCGGGCAATATACTGGATAATCTATTGGCGGAAGGCAAGATCAACCCTATGCTTGTGGTTATGCCCAATGGCCATTTTGAGACCCAAAAGATATTAGACCGAGTGTCCATTTTCAGGGATGATCTCATGACAGGCATAATCCCTTTTATCGAATCCAACTATCATGTTTATACCGATGGAGCACATAGGGCCATCATGGGCTTGTCTCTGGGGGGATTGCAGACACTTGAGACGGTCACGTCTTATTGTGATGATTTTGGCTATATCGGTGTCTTAAGTTCAGGTTGGTGGATAAGTGATACGTGGGCAAAGAGAAGAGGAACGACGGATAATAAAGAAAAACGAGCTGCGCACCTGAAGAAGATTGCTGCTGATTTCAATAGGTCTGTCAAGTTGTTGTACTTCACACAGGGTGGACCTGAGGACCATGCATATGATAACGGTATGGAAACGATGAAGTTATTTGATGCAGCCGGTATAGATTATAAATACAGTGAAAGACCCGGTGGGCATACCTGGATGGTTTGGCGTCAGGATTTAAGGGATCTGGCACCTCTGCTGTTTACAGGGACATCCCCCCATTCTTCACAGGTGTTAGATTATCTATACAGCATTTCAGGCAGAAGAATTCTTGCCGGACAACACAACAAGGAACCCAATGCCAAGCCCGCTATGTGGACGGATTATATCAAAGAGACGACGGGCAAGTATCCTGCTTTTTGGAGTGGTGACTTCTTGTTTCGACTGGATGATATCGATAATCGCTGGACCATGATCCATGAAGCAAAAAAGCAATGGGACAATGGGGCTGTCATCAACCTGATGTGGCATGCCTGTCCACCCGACCAGGGTGAGCCTTGTGGTTGGAATCCAGGTTTGCTGAATGCCCAGTTGGATGATGATCAATGGAAGGAGCTGCTTACCGACGGGACGCCCCTCAATGAACGATGGAAAAAGAGGATGGATGACATTGCCGTTTATCTTCAGTACCTGGAAGACAATGGGGTAGAAGTCCTATTCAGACCCCTCCATGAAATGAATCAGAGGAAATTCTGGTGGGGCGGCAGGCGGGGGCCTGATGGCACCGCAAAGCTATACCGCTATTTACATAATTATTTCACAAAAACAAAGGGCCTGTCCAACCTGGTTTGGGTTTGGGATATGCAGGATATGAGCAGGGATTTTGAGGAATACAATCCCGGGGACGAATATTGGGATGTGTTTGCTTTCGATGTCTATGAAAAGGGATTCGATGTTTCCTGGTACGAGTACATTCTTCCTATAGTAGGAGATAAACCCATGGCAATTGGTGAATGCTCCAAGTTGCCCAGTTCTGAGATGTTAGCCTCTCAGTCAAGATGGGTATTCTTCATGCCCTGGGCTGAGCTGGTGAAGAGAGCCAATACGACAGAAGAAATCCAACGTATCTATGACGACCCGCGCGTCATCACACGGGATGAGATGCCAGGTTGGAAAAGCGTGCGCGTATCTGGAGCGCACGCTCCGGCGGTGTCTCAGGATAATAAAAAACAGGAGATGAGCTTGGCTGGATCGCCGAGCATTGCCAGTTCGCAGGAAAAGTACACTGAGGTGAAAGATACGCTCCCCGTCAGGGGAACGCGTTACCTGATCCGGGTTCCAGACAATTGGAACGGAACGTTGATCAATGATCTGGACTATAGCAAAAACGCCGACTCACCCAGGAGTGCATATCTACTCGACCATGGTTATGCTCTATCAGGAACAGAACGACGCTCTGATCGATTTAACAATTACGATCCCGCTCACGAGGCTCATGATTTTGTTGCCATATTCGACATATTCGAGTCGATCTTCAGTAAGCCGAAGCGAATCATACAATTAGGGTGCTCTGGAGGCGGTACCGTCGCGCTAACCATGGCAGAGATTCACCCCGATCGAATCGATGGAGCCATCGCGGCGTGCGCTGCGACAAGCCCCTGGATGGCGAATACGCATCTGGACGGATTATTCGTTCTGCAAGCGCTCCTCGCTCCTGACCTGCCTATCGTGAATCTCGGTGCGCCTGGCGCTCCCGATATAACTGAACTAGGGAAAGCGTGGGAAGAAGTAATCAACAAGGCCCAGCAGACTCCCGAAGGCCGTGCCCGTATTGCACTTGCGATAACGATTGGACAATGGCCTGCCTGGGGAGGTCCAGGGAAGGCGCCGGCTTCGAAGCCTAATCCGAACGATGTACAGGCGCTGCAGGAGAGTATGTATCATAGTGTTGCCAGGCTCATCCCATCCAAAACAACATGGGGTACGACCATGCTCGAGCGTGCTGGCCGTGGACAGTTGAGATGGAACACCGGCGTAGATTATAATAAGCTATACAAAAACGGTGACGTGCTCTACATGAAGGCCGTTGAAATCCTTTATAAAGATGCCGACCTTAGTCTTGAGGATGATCTTAAAAAGATCAACGCGTTTCCGCGTATTGCAGCGGATGCCTCCGCAATAAAATACTGGAGCGCGCCGGGACGCACGCATATTGGCGAACCGAAGGTTCCACTCCTTCGCATACACACCAGCGGAGATGGTTTGGTGTATCCTAGCATGGCTCAGGGTTATGAAGAGCTGGTCGGTGAAAAAGGCCACTCAGAGCTTTTCCGAAGTGCGTATGTCGATAGGTGGGGGCACTGTAGTTTCAGCTTGGCGGAGTGGCTGGCCGCGATCGAGACGATGATGCAGCGACTAGACACGGGTGTCTGGCCCAGTACCGCCCCAGAGGCACTCAATAAGCTAGGGATGTCTTTGGATCCTACAAGTAGCGCACGCTTCTACAATTACAGGGAGGTGAAAAAGTACAACCGTACTTGGACTCCGACGGCGACAGATTACCTCGGAGGATCAAAAGAAAAACATTAACCAGCTCGACCTAGGTAGCCTTTCATGCTTGTGCTAGCAAATTATCTATTTGAATTGTTAACATGATAAATCATGGAGGAAGAAGAGGACTGTCTCTTCGACTGAAAAGCTACAATGGGAACTATATTGATATAAAGGCGACGTCTAGTGAAAAGTATAATTGTGGTGATTAAGAAATCTATCGTGTTCTTGCTGCTCTTTAGTATGGGTAACCTATTGCATGCAGATCCTCCCAGGCCGCCTGTAGGGAAACGGTGGGTGTTAAATCCAGCCTATTCTGACGAGTTTAACGGGACGACCCTGGATGACTCAAAGTGGTATGATCATCACCCCACCTGGAAAGGGCGAGAACCGGGCATCTTTTTACCCTCTCAGGTGAAGGTTCAAGATGGGTTCATGACCATTACCGGAAGAAAACTTGATGAGGAGGTTGTCATTGAGAGTCGGGGAGGGAAAAAAAGGACCTTCAACATAGCAGGTGGGGCCGTGGTGTCCAAAAAGACAACGGCTCACTATGGCTATTATGAGTGCCGTTTCAAAGCCTCAGCCACGAGCATGTCAACGACGTTTTGGTTTTCAAGCAGAAAGCAATTTCCTGGACCCAAGGGTGGTGATAAATATGGACAGGAGTGGGATGTACAGGAATGTATTGGGCGAAGCGGCGATTTTCAGGCAAGTACCCACGCTAAGTTCGAGAAAGGCATGCACTCCAATTCACACTACTGGTATACCCCTCGTCCAGGGGAAACCTACGAGAGGGACAACCGGGCTTCTCAAGTGAAGTTCGTGGACACTCCCGAATTGGCATCTGACAATTATAATACCTACGGCGGGTGGCTCATTGATTCCAAGTCGGCATCCTATTATTACAATGGCTCATTCATTGGTTCGCATGAGTTTTACACCGAATTAGATCCCACGCCCTTTGAAAATCCGATGGGTATGAACATGGTCATGGAAACCTATCCCTTTCCTTGGGTTCAATTGCCTACGGACGAAGAGTTGGCGGACGCAACAAGAAACACCTGTTACTATGATTGGGTGAGGTCGTATTTATTGGTGGATATTGACGACCCGGCGAACAGCGGTGGACTAGAAAAGGGTATCCAGCTTTATACTGAGAGGGTGGGGCTGGATAAAAAACTTACCTCAATGAAGTCAGCCAAGGTGATAAAGATTCCTTTAACTTACATGGCGAATGAAGATCGTGACATCACCATCAGCTTAATTGCCCCCAATGGAAACCTCATCGCCAGTAGGCGAATCTTGGTGCGAGCAGGTTTGGGACATATGGAATACGACTTTAAGTTGGAAACCACGCCTTCGGTGGGGAAAGGCACTATCATTCGTGCGAATCTGCACGCAATCGGTGATTCGAGCCAAAGGATTGATCAAGAGGCAATTAGTGTCAGTGTTGAGTGCCCCAACCGAGGCGTCGGGGCGGATAAACTTGAATGGGTAATAAAGCCGACAACGATCCAAGGGCCATTCCCTTACAGCGTGACAGAGGATACAAAAAACCGGGAACTGAGTGCTGCCATGCGCCGGAGTTTCGAACAGTATAGCGGCATCCATCCTGCCGAAAATGAGCTGTACACGCAGTTTAAATACACCCGGCATGAACTTGATGTGTTTTTTTTCCCAAGGTTTGAATAGACAGCAAAAGGAACGCATTGCGAAGGAAACAGAAAAGTTAAAGGGCAAATAGACTGTTACCATGAAACCATCTGTAAAAAGCAGGATAGCAATAGTATGAAGAATAGAATATTGGTATTGGTGGCGCTTGCGTTGACAGCGACGGCTACGCATGCAAAGAAACCCAACGTTATTGTCTATTATGCAGATGATATCAGTGCCCGGGAATTTCCCATGTACGGATCCTCTGTTTGGAGTGACTTGAAAGGGCATGCCACTAGTGACCCTGCCTTGCGTGCTCGGACGCCGGTTATGGATCGATTGGTAGAAGAAGGCGTGGTCGCTAAAAATGCCTGGGCGGCGACGATCTGTAATCCCAGCCGGGCCATGATGATGACTGGGCGTTATGCTCATATTCACAAATGGTGGCATAACGGGGATCGTGGTCAATACCGTAATGAAAGCGGAAGAGTCGCGACTTGGCCGCTGTATGAGAGTTCAACGATGCTGATCGGGCACATTGCCCAACAAGCCGGATACGGCACTTATTGGGCGGGTAAAACCCAGATGGCAGGCGACCTGACCCGGTTTGGATTTGACGAGGGATGTTTCACCCCTGGTAATCTGTCGGATACGGATAATCCGTATGCTGATTTCAAGCATATTGTGAAGAAGGTAAACGGGGAAAAAGTCCTGATTAACGCTGATACCGGAAAGCTCTGCACCACCTATCAGCAGCACGGCTGGTATTGGTTTCCTCATGTGCGGCTCATGAATGATCCGGCGGCATCGGAAACCTTTAGCTGGTGGCCGAACTCGGAGGCGTCCAAAGAGTTGTTCGGGATTAATACCTATGGACCGGATGTGGAGCTTGAGTTAATCTTCAACTATATGGACCGACAGCAGGCCGACGGTAAACCTTTCCTCATCTATCATACTACCCATCTAGGCCATGATGCGTTTGACTGGTTTTTGCCGGAAACGCAATCCTGCAAATGGCCGGGCACGCCTATTGTGAGGTGGGATGGAAAAGAATACATGCGCACAAAACCGCAGGTTACGGGCGATCATGGAAAGTATGATACCCATGGAACCATAACCGATCCGGGCATTCATAATCACGTAAATTACATCGATTACCAGATCTGGCTGTACGTGAATAAGCTAAAGCAGATGGGACTGGATCAGAACACTATTCTGATCATTGCGGCGGACAATGGTACCAGTGGTTATGGCAAGGGCAGTCCGGATCGTCAGAAGGGCTGCCATGTGCCCTTTCTTGTTTATGCCCCGGGGTTTGAATTTTCCAAAAACGGTATGCAGGACGTGCTCTTGAGTATCGCCGATGTCTGGCCAACGCTGGCCGAGGTCATGGAGGTTGAGGTGCCGGAAAGCTACGAGATAAATGGCGAAAGTTTCTGGGATTGGCTCACAACAGATCAGAAGCAGCACCGTGACTGGATCTATACCCACAGGGGTGAAAAGCAACTGGTTCGGGGCAACCTGGTCATGAGAGATGGGTTTGGAAAATGGTGGGATATTTCCGAAACACCTGACGATCTGATTAGCTTCCGTAGGATTACCGATTGGCAAAAAGAACCGAAGGGTTATCGCGAGGAAAGAGATCGGCTTCTGGAAGCCATAAAGCCGTTTGACCTGCATGCGACGGAGCACGATGCGCCGGGATTCAAGAAAAAATAAAACGCCGCTAATCCGCCAACGATGATGGAGAATACCCTGATGAATATTAAATACCCATCCCTTCTTTTCGCTGCATTGGTATGTATGTTGTGCATGATGCTGCCGAATGTTTCGTTTGCCTCAATTAAGTATGACCACAATCCAAATATCATTGAAGAACTCCGGGTGCGTGATGGACTCCCGAATGTGTTCAAGAAACTGGAGACCCGTCAACCCGTAAACGTCATTTATCTCGGCGGTAGTATTACCCATGCAAAAGGCTGGCGTCCCAAGACGTTTGCATGGCTCGAGTCACAGTTCCCCCATGCAAAACTCACGCATATTCCCCAGGGCAAAGGCATGGTGATTCTCGTTTCCACTGATGGATCTGTACCGGCTCCGATTGCATCTGAACAAACCGAGAAAGCCCTCTACGCCAGATTTGCCAACCTTCCGGAACTTGCGCAGGGGAATCACACAACCACTGTTACAGTTAGCAAACTGCCTGAAAATGCCACATTCTATGCGGGGCAGCTATTGCTTCTCAGGGATCCCATGGTTGAGAACTAGTATTCCGCTTATGTGTATGTTATTGTTCGTCATGCGCGGGATAGAGAGGGGCTGGAATAAGAAATAAAGGAATTCATATTTATGCATCATAAAGAAGTATTGCTACTGCTATTCGCACTGATCCTGAGTTCGAGCTGTGTCATGGCCAAGTCGAAGGCGTTCCAGTCCTCTTCGCCACTTCCTGAGTCCCTGGAAGGACTCATCTTGAAGTCTTTCCCTGCAGACTGGGAAAACTCTCTCTACGCCAAGGGCCAAAGACGTTGGCGGTCCGGGAATGAACTCAAATGGATCGGGATGCCCATCGGAGGATTGTACGCAGGTCAGCTGTATCTGGGGGGTGATGGGAAACTCTGGCTTTGGGACGTGTTCAACGAGCATATTTATACCTGGGGCGGACATTACAAAAAACCTTTGGATCCATATGGCCCCCGCAGGCGATGGTTGAGTAATCCTCCGCCCGACTCTGTGAATCAGGGATTTGCACTCAAATGGAAGGGGCCTTCTGGGCAGGGCGTAAGTGCCCTGGACAAAAAGGGATTCGAGGATATCGAATTTTGCGGCGAGTACCCCATGGGGTTTGTCAAGTACCATGATGCTTCAGTGCCTCTTTCAGTTGACCTTGTGGCATTCTCACCGTTTGTTCCTCTGAGTGCGGATGATTCCAGTTTCCCTGCAACCGTTATGCAGTATATCGTATCCAATACGTCAGATGAGATCCTGGACATCAAAATCGGCGGATGGCTTGGAAATCACGTGTTGCTTGACACGGGAGCCCCTGTGGGACTTCTGCGCAGGAAGAACACCATTGCATCGCGTCCCGGCCTCACCACGCTCATGTGTCGCGTAGAGCCGGATGTGGAAGATTCTTCCATGAGGCCCGACATGCTCATTGATCGCTTCGACGCTAAAGGCTATCAGGGGTGGACTGTTTCTGGCGATGCATTCGGCACCGGTCCTGCAGACAAGTGGAGGGTTATGGAGAAGGTTTACGCTGATGTTGATTGCCCCTACAATAAACTGATACATACCTTCTTCACGAGTCCTGGGAAAACCTACGATGAAAAGAAGAAGTCCGAGGGGCGTCTACTAGGTGACGCTTTCGCAGTGGAGCGAGACTATGTCGGTTTCTGGATTGGCGGTGGAGACACGCCGGAAAAGACCTGTGTCAACCTGCTGATCAATGGCAGTGTGGTTCACAGCGCAACAGGACGTCACGACTCCAGGATGCGTCTGTCGTTCTTTGACGTCAAGCGATTCGCAGGGCAGGAGGCCAAACTGGAGGTGGTCGTTGACAATTATGGCCAGGATTTTAATTGGATTTCAGCAACCGGATTCATCCAGACCGACAACAGGATCTCACAGATAAAAGAGCGCTCCCGTGACTATGGAACCATGGCTCTGAGCCTGATTGGAAATGGTCGTGTCACGTCCTATGCAAGTCTGCCAGATACAGACTTACTGGCTGCTTGGAAGGGGGGAGTAACTGAAGGGGTATCTAGGCTTGTCGGAACCAGCACTCTAGATGACTCCCTCACAGGTGCCCTCACGACTCACGCCACGCTTAAGCCAGGAGAAACCAGGACATTCTCTTGGCTGATAACCTGGCATTTCCCGAACCAACTGGAAGGCAATGCCATAGCAGGGCGTTACTACGCCACCCGTTTTGCCAATGCCGGCGCTGTGGCTGAGGCCATTGCCCGTGATTTTTCCCGTCTTGAAGAGGCCACGCGGCTATGGCATGACACCTGGTATGATTCGAGTCTGCCCCAGTGGTTTCTGGATCGGACTTTTCAAAACACTTCCATCCTGGCAACCTCGACGTGCAGGCGATACAAAAACGGACAGTTCTGGGCCTGGGAAGGTGCAGGATCCTGTGCCGGAACCTGTACCCATGTCTGGCAATACGCCCAGGCCATGGGGCGTCTGTTTCCTGAGCTGGAAAGGGATCTCAGGACAAGAACAGACTATGGATTTGCCTTCATGCCAGATGGCGGTATCCGTATGCGTGGTTCATTTCTAGGGCCTGCCATTGATGGGCAG
>Ga0307990_1002747_pt1 | contig 13850 bp, 14 predicted proteins | sample EllFjometagen129_FD_203168 | JGI IMG/M metagenome (GOLD analysis project Ga0307990, IMG submission 203168) | Marine microbial communities from Ellis Fjord, Antarctic Ocean - #129 | ecosystem: Environmental > Aquatic > Marine > Unclassified | place: Southern Ocean | collected 2014-10-08
TGGCCCTGGAAAAAAGAATACCGGATCTCTAAAGATTCTGATAAAGCCAGGTTGAAAAATGGCGTGGACCTGGAACGCGTTGCCTTTTTTACCATGGCTGCCTGTACGCTGATCTCCGCAACTTTTGGCGCAGTTACCGGCTCCTACTGGAGCAACGGCCACGAAACTTTCCTCGCCGAGGATTTGATCCGCATCCCTAACAAGACAATATTGCAGCGGGCCATTATCGGCCATCTGCACATTATGGTGACCCTGGTTGGCGTAGGCGTCACTTTAGTCCTCGGCAAATGGATGAAATTCAAAGGGATTCTACACAAAATCACCATGCCCCTGATGATTGTGGGAACGTTCGTTACCATGGTTGGCGCCCTTTCAGTAACCTGGCTTGACTGGGCTCACACCATCATTTACGGTGGATCCGCCCTGGTCTTGCTGTCTGGTTTATTCTATGTGATCTTTACCTGGGATAAACTCATCCGGGAAGGCACAGCTGATATTGAAAAACCCAATGCCTGGCATAAGATCAAAGCCCTGACCCAGGACCCTTTGAAATTTGGATCCGGCTGGCAGATGGTTTTCATGAATTTCAATGTCAGTTTTGTTGGGCTTTTCATGGCTGCCACACTGGAAAATACCATGCGGGTAATGCCCCACAGAGAAGAGAGAATTACCTTAACCGGCCACTGGCATATTCTTTCGGCATTGATCGCCACCATCATGTTGCTCTATTTTGCCGACCTTTCCGGATTAAAAGGAAAGGCACGAAAGTGGTTTGGTTGGATCTTGATTATTGGATCCGACATCGCCTTTGGGTCGGTAACGATCTTTTCAATGAAGAGTCTATTTGTAGAAAAGAGCGCCCAGCAATCACTGGTCAATACAACCATGTTATTGACTGACATCGGGCTGGCGGCTGTCCTGGTATTGCTGGCAATAATTTTGATCTGGCGCCTATATGACCTGTTCCAACGCAAGGGACATTGGGCTACTGAATTGGCCAATGAAAAAAGAACTTTTGCTCAGGCAGAAATTGATGACCAAAAAAGAAAATTAGAAGAACTTACTTCTGCCCTTGAGGAGGTCTCAGAATGAAACGCATTTTACTCTTAACAACACTCCTGATCTTAACCGCCTGCAGTGCGGCGCCTGATGTCGCTACCCAGGCTCTCCCGAATATTTATGAAACGGGCGTAGATTCCGATGCCTGGGCAGTTATTCCTGCTGGAGAATTCCCCAGCGGGATACATGACCATATCACGGCAATGGATTACGATTACCAGATTATGGTTACAGATGTCACCAATCAACAGTACGCCCAATTCCTCAACAATGCTGTTGCGGATCAAACTATCGGCATTGGGGATGTTGATGTCAATGTAGGCGAGGACACCCTTTCTGTGTACGGCGTCTTCGGCCCTTACGAGGGCGATCCTTTTGATGCCTACGAACACGAAGTAGTTATTGCTCGCGGCGACAAGCTGCTTTACTCCCTCGAGGAAGCAGGTGCCCGGGTCGAATACAAAGATGGAGAATTCAAAGCCATCCCGGCATATGCCAACCATCCCGTTACCATGGTGAACTGGTTCGGCGCCAACGCCTACTGCAGTTATTATGATTGGCGTCTGCCCCTCTCACTTGAGTGGGAAAAAGCCGCCCGGGGAACAGAACTTGACGAAAACGGTAATGGTTTTGCATTCCCATGGGGTTCCGAAATCGAACTCAATCACGCAAATTACTATGCGTCCTCTGATCTATTTGAAGAGATCTATGGTAAATTGGGAAGTACCACCCCTGTAGGCTTGTATAACGGCAACACCTATGACGGATATGAAACTCTAGACCAGGCCAGCCCTTACGGTTTGTACGATATGGCCGGCAATGTCTGGCAGTGGACCGGGGATGATTATCCCAAACAGCACTACCGACACCTGCGGGGCGGAAGCTTCTACAGCTACGGAGTTGATCTGCGTGTTTGGAAATTTGACAGTGCTCACCCGGTCTACCTGTCCCCAGATGTCGGTTTCCGCTGCGCCCAAGATTGATTTGTCAAGTATGTTTAGGTAATATAATACTTATTCGTTGTTGGGTTTATAAGTTCAAGTTCAAACATTGGTGCCATGATGAATAAAATGAGATCAAGTTTAAAAACAATCAAAAGAAAATACTTCCCGCTGGTTAAATCACTCCAAACAGCATTATTGCTCGTCACCGGTATAGCGGGGTATATGAGCGCTCGCTGCCCGGTCCACAACATCCCGACAGTGTTGGGATTGGCCGGTAGTTTATTGCTCTCGATCAGCGGGAGTACAGTTCTAAACATGTGGTATGACCGGGATATTGACGCGATCATGCCCCGCACTAGCAAACGTCCTCTCAGCACCGGTGAGATCCAACCAAAAGAAGCGTTGATCTTTGGGTTGGTAATCTCTGTGATCGGTATTTCCTGGGCTATCGCCCTGGATCCCCTTTACGGTGTTATTGTGTTTGCCGGTTTATTCTTTGATGTCGTGGTCTACACCATCTGGCTTAAAAGACTGACCGCCTGGTCAATTGTCTGGGGTGGAATTTCTGGAGGAATGCCTGTTTTGGCAGGCAGGGTTCTGGGTACAGGTCATATAGATTGGGTAGGGATCACTCTTGCTTTGGGTGTGTTGTTCTGGATCCCCACCCACATACTCACTTTCAGCATTAGATACCATGATGATTATAAAAAAGCGAAAGTGCCAACTTTCCCAAGCACCTACAGTTTCCAAACCACTCGATTGATCATTGCGATTTCAAGCGTGCTTGCTACGCTTGCCTTTGGAGCGGCTTCCTACGGAGTTGGTTTGACCTGGGGATTCATGAGATTGTTGGTTGTTTTGTCAGTAGGGTTATTCGTCCTGGCAGTACAAAGTCTGCGGTCTCCATCTGAACGAATAACATTTGGTTTGTTCAAATATGCTTCGTTGTATATGTTAAGCGCCATGCTGCTAATGTTTTTCACGGGGATATAATTATGAAGAAAATATCTGTTCAAGATCGAATCCTTCTTTTATTTACTGGCCTGATGGCAGCATACCAGATCAGTTTTGGATTAAATGGATTAAATCCTCTGTCTACCTGGAGTTACACGGTTGGTTTTGGTGTGCTGCTGGTAGCCGGCCTACTGCTGATCATCCTTGGGTTTGAAGGCCTGGAAAGCCAGGTTGTGGTGATCGTCTCCACCCTGATCCCCCTCAGCATCTCTCTGGGACTGGTAGCAGAACATCTGCCCCAATACACATTCCCTTACCTGGTTTTTGCAGTCCTTGGTTTTGCAGCGATTGCTATCACACGCTATGCGGCTGAAAGCAAGACTGCTACTATTGTTTTGGCCGTTACGCACGGTATTGCGGGATCTCTAATCACATTCCTTCCCATGATTCTAAGTATCCAAGGAAAAGTACCTGCGGGTTATTCTCTTGTTGGTGTAGCTGGGGCTCTCATCGGTATTGGAGGATTGCTGCTGGCATTTCTAAAAGCCGGCAAACCGATCCTCTCCCAGAAAATGATATTAACTGTGCTGCCGCTGTTACTATTGTTAATGACTACCGCTTTTGTGTTCGGTTTTTCATTCAATTAGAGATTACTAAAAATTTGGTGTAATAAAAGCCAGATCACGTTTAGGAGAGAAATCTGCTCTCCTGATCCCGGTTTCCAGTGTCGTAATTGGTGTAATCCATATACTCACATCCAGGGCGCTAAGAGGGTCCTCTATGCCCGTAGACGGCGTTGTATATATCAACGTCTTAACACTGGTCATATTCCTGCTCTTCCAGCTTCCTAAAGTAAAGGAACTGTCCTTGTTCAATAAAGAGGTTGCCGATGACGCCGCGGCCGCAGGTTGAATGACAGCATTCGTTGCAGGAGTTTTGGTCCTTAGTGTTAAAATGTGGGCCGGCCCGACTCACTTGCTGGATGGAATTAACTACGCCGACGCATTCCATAACGCCCTGCTGGGTATTGGATCTTTCCTGGTCGTAATTGGCCTGGCCTTCCTATCAAAAGCATTGCTGTATCAACCCAAACGCGAAGCAGTAGAAGTTAAAGCATAAGAACATAGAACCAGGCCCGAAGTAAATAAAAAAAAGACCACTGGGATTGATCCTGTGGTCTTTTTTATAACCAAATCGGCTCCAAAATAGTATTTGGGAATTTCTGATTATTCCCAATCGATCAATTTTTCACGGTTCATTATCGTGATCTTTCCTCGCTGGAGTTTAATCGCACCCACCCTTTCCAGTTCTTTCAGTGACCGTGCAACGACTTCGCGAACTGTACCAATCCGGGCCGCCATGTCATCCTGGGTCAAGCGGGAAGCACCTCTTCCAGCCAGTTGGTTTTCAGGGAGCTCACGCAACAAGCGGGCAAGCCGAGCTGTTACAGTAAAAAAGGACAATTCAGCCACTTTGCCAACCAGCATCCTTAAATTCTGCGACAAGTTGATAATGATCTGCTGACAAGCCTGGGGATGTTCAGCGATTACTTTACGGAGGGCGTCTGCAGAAATCAGCCAGGCCCGGGTGCTGAGCACTGCACTGACATTTACTGGGTTATCCTGTTGATCGAAAACTGACACTTCGTTAAATGATTCCCCCTGATCCAACACATTTATGATCATTTCCCTGCCAGTTGAAGAATATTTAAAGATCTTTACCCGGCCTGACTCAACGATATTCAGGCCCTGACACGGCTGTCCTTCATAAAGGATACTTTCACCAGCATCATAGGCGATCAGTCTTGTATTTTCAGCCAAATAGTTCAGTATCTCTTCATTCAAACCTGACAAATAGCGGTTTTCCTGCAGGGCTTTGATTCGAAAATCCAGGAATGATGGCAGCCTTTTCATTACACCCACTTTTTTATTCGATAGTAGTACAAAGTATTGTACATGATATAAAAAAGTATGAATAAAACTTTTTTGACCTGTTGTTAAAATTTGGTTAATTTCTCATTCTACAGAATAAATAAGGTATAGTAAGAGTTATATTATTGGTTATTTAAGGAGCGAAAAATGAACAGAAAATGGTTGTTAATTTTATTGGTTGGAATTCTATTTCTGTCCCTTGCTGCCTGTTCAGGAAGCACACAATCCACCCAGATATCCTCTACCGTAGAACCAACCCCTGCTCCATCAGTTGATACAGATATGGATACAGATGAAGGTCATGATGCTGATGATGACAGCGCTGACGATGCCCCAGCTATTGATGCTGCTGCCATTTTTTCCGATCGCTGCGCAACCTGCCATGGCGAAGATCGTCAAGGCGGTGGCGGTCCTCCCCTGCTCCCCGCCAATCTGACCAAAGATCCTTCCGCCTATGTTGAGACGATAATCAATGGATCCGGCCCCATGCCTTCTTGGGAAAGCCGCTTATCAGAAGATGAGATCAACGCGCTGGTTGCCTACATCCTCAGCGAAGCTGAATAAATTAATACTATTTCAGAAACTAATCGGTTAATTTTTCGTTAAACAAGTAGAATAAACATATAACATAAAACACAAAGGAGCCCCAAATGACAGAAGAGATTATCAATACCCCCTATGCTGATGTAGAAATTAGCGATGATGATAAATTATGGGCCATGCTGAGCTGGATACCCTGGTTCGGTGTAATTCTGGCTATAATCGCATTATTAATTGAACCACATAAGGATCGGCCATTCGTCCGCTTTCATGCTGTTCAATCCATCGCTGCCAATGTCATCATCGGGATTTTAAGCGCGCTATTAGTAGTAAGCGTTGTCTTATCCTGCATCACCCCCATATTGGGACTGGCCACCATTTACCCCGCCATCAAAGCCTACCAAGGGGAGTGGTTTGAAATTCCTTGGCTAACTGATTTCTGTAAAAAACAGGGTTGGATCTTGGCCTAGCACCCCCCCAAAAAAAAGACCCCGGAGTGAACTTCGCTCCGGGGTTTTGTATTAAGTCTAAGTTTGTTATTCCAAGATGAATTTCTGGTCACCAAACCGAACTTTATCCCCGGCTCTGAGATGTTGGCCAGTATTAGGGCTTAACTGAATATCATTAACAAAAGTCCCGTTTTTACTTCTCAGATCGATCAATGTTAGAGCATTTCCCTCCAACCGGATCAATGCATGGGTGCGGGAGCACTTTTTACTATCTAGCTGAATTTCAGTCTGCTGGCTTCTCCCGGCAATCATGATCTCTTTCATAATATTCACAATTTCACCATCTTCGTTCACCAGGTGCCAGCCTGCTTTTTTCTCCGGGATATGTTTCTTTTCTTCGGCCTCACGTTCTGGTAAGGAAGAAGTGAACGCTAAACCGATCCCCCTGACGATCAATTCTTCCGGATTTTGCGGATATATCAATTTCTCGCCAAACCGGTCCTCAATTCCTTTAAGTATTCCCGGTACCCTCGTCCCACCGCCCAGAAGGATCACTCTCCCGATTAAACCTTCCTCGATTTCCATTTTCCGAAGGCCTCGAGCCAGAACTTCCTGGAATGCCTGATCTAGGGGCAGGCAAAGTTGAGCAAACTCGCTTGGTGCTAATTTCTTTTTTTGTCTGAAAACCTGCCCGTTCTTCATCACCAGCGTCAACGCTTGCTGGCCCGATAAAGCTGTTATAACTTCTGGCTCTCCAAGGATTTTGCGGCTAAGTGATTCTTTGATCAGCTGACCCCATATTCTAAGTGTCATAAAAGCTGCCGGGTCACAAGCCAAGACTTTGGCTGGGATCCTCAGCTCATTCGAAAGGTGTTGAGCCAGCAGAGCATCATATAATCCCCCGCCGAAGGGTTCCTCATAGCGGTCAATATTAATTAACGCACCAGTCTCGGCATTATATTTCCTGGCATAGATAGTAGTGTTGCTGCCGCCTACATCAATGATCAGGTTTATATCTTCTGAGTGGAATCGCTCCAGCAAAGATTGGTCCCTTAAACCCAGGATCACACCTTCAGATTCTGGCACAAAATGAACCCGATCAGCGATTGCCGGAGGAAAACACTCCAGAATGACATGATAAAAATCTTCAAAGATCTTGCCGTTATACTCTGTTCGCCAGCGGTCCGGGTAGGCAATAGAAAAATGGACTTGATCATCAAAAGGACCAGCGTTATATTTCTCTTCCCTGATCTGTTCGATCAATGTTTTTAGTAACAACCGGGTATAAAGCAGTGCTTCAAAATGACTGTAGCGTTGTTGATGCGGTGATGGTTTATCGATCAAGTGATTACCGATCGAAGGTTTGAAGAATTCCCTAACCCGGGTTCTAACCTCAGTGTCTTCCAGAAAATTCAGGGCTGTCTCGCCGATATCCTCCAGGTCTGTTCCATCCGGCGTTAGGGTGAGAACTGCAGGCAGCTTGCGATCAGAGAAGTTGGCAAGGGGGGATGACAGCGGGCTGGTGACGTGACGCGCCTTTGCACCATCATAATGGTACTCCATGCGGTACAGGCGCCAATTCACCGTCCCACAATCCAACGCATATAAGGTAATCTTTCCATCCTGAGCCATTGCCATCTATTATATACGTCTTTTTATCACCTGAAAGTGTGCTTTTCAATTCTGTACATGGTATGGATAGAAACCTTTCAAGATTGAAAAATAACCAGGTATTGACACTGTCTAAAATAACGGGTCGGGTAGAGAATTATGGGAATCCCTTATAATAGTTTTTAGATTGATAAATTATTACGAGGATCTATTTCTATGATAGAAAATAATCAGGAAGAAATTACCGGGATATCCACACTGGATCCAGAAAGACAAAAACTTGCCAAAGAGTATGCCCGTATCCGCCGCAGATATATGCTTTTGGATTTGCTTTTAGGCACAACCCTGCTATTGGCCTGGCTGTTGTTGGGCTGGTCAGCCTTGCTTCGGGACTGGATCTTCGGCTGGACCCAGATTCCCTGGATTGCCGTTCTGGTCTATGGAGGTTTATTCGGCGGGGCATTTACGATTCTGGATCTACCACTCTCGTATTACACTGGGTATGTCCTACCTCATCGGTATCAACAATCCAATCAAAGCCTAAAAAACTGGATTGTTGATCAGATCAAGAATTTTGTGGTCTCTGCTGTATTAGGTGGAATTCTACTCGAAATAGTATATCTGGTCTTGCGCACTGCTCCAGATAGCTGGTGGCTCTGGACCGCAGGAATTCTTTTGGCCTTTAACGTTTTGCTGGCCAACCTAGCGCCGATATTGCTTTTCCCTATCTTCTATAAATTCACTCTCCTGGAGGACGAATTTCAGGAGCTAACAAAACGATTACTTGATCTGGCTGAAAAATCTGGCACCTATGTGGCCGGGGTGTATCGTTTTGATATGAGTAAAAGAACCAAAGCCGCCAATGCTGGTTTGACGGGCCTTGGAAATACACGACGAATCATCCTGGGAGATACCTTGCTGGATGAATTCCAGATCGATGAAATAGAAACTGTGCTGGCCCATGAATTGGGTCACCAAAAAAATCATGATATTCCGTTGGGAATGATATTTCAAACTGTACTAACCCTTGGTGGGCTATTTCTGACTTCTCGCGGCTTGATCTGGGGAGTTAAAGTTTTTGGCTATCAGTCCATATCTGATATTGCCGCTTTACCTCTTTTCGCCCTTATTTTAGGCTTGTATGGATTAATTACTTTGCCGATTAATAATGGCTTTAGCCGCTGGAGAGAAAATCTGGCAGATGAATTTGCCATTCAGGTGACAGGAAAAGCCAAAGCCTACAAATCTGCTCTCACACATCTCAGTAACCAGAACCTGGCTGAGATTAACCCTGAGCCCTGGGTGGAGTTTCTTCTCCACTCCCATCCTGCTCTTAAGAAAAGAATTGCAAGAGCAGATAGTTATCAATCTTCAAAAGGGAAACCCGGATGAAGGTCCACCACCTGAACTGCAGATCGCTAAAAGCTCATTATGTATTAAGTTTCAACGAATATAATTCCCTGTGATCAGATCGATAAGGAGAATAAATGTATTTATCAGTTGGACATAAAGCCCCTGATTTCAAGCTTCTAGATCAAAATAGCCAATTCGTTTCCCTTGAATCTTTCCGGGGACAACCCGTTCTGTTATATTTCTACCCAAAGGATGACACACCGGGCTGCACTACCGAAGCCTGCAACTTCCGGGATGATTACAGCGCCTACCAGAACGCTGATGTTGTGATCCTGGGCGTCAGCCCGGACTCTCCGGCTTCCCACAAGAAGTTTCAAGAGAAATACAAATTGCCTTTTCCATTACTGGCAGATGAAAACCATCAGGTTTGTGAGTTGTATCAGGTTTGGGGTCCTAAAAAAAGTTTCGGAAAGGAATACGATGGGGTTCACCGAACAACCTATCTGATCGATCCCAAAGGGATCATCCAGGAAGTATTCCAGAAAGTATCCCCCGCCAAACACAGCACCCAGGTTTTGGAAATTTTAAAATAGCAACAAACGGACAGCGTCCTTACGAAAGGACTCTGTCCCCCATTAATGAGAGTATAGAATAAATTGTGTAAAAGGATTATCTTACTAAACCTACAGCGGAAGGAAGATGCCCGGGGCAGAAAAAGTCGCCCAGGAATTTGGATAAGCTAACTCAATCGATCATTTCTATGACAAAGCCGGCATTTCTCCATCAGCAAAAATTAATTGCCCCCAAAATGATTTATTCTCTTCGATATTGAACAGAATATGTTCTTTCCCGCTGGTAACCAGCATTGCCCAGCGGATCTGGCCAGTTATAACAAACATCACATATGGCCACACATCTCCCTGGCGAGTAAGATATTGTCTCTTATTCAGCTTATTGTGGATTGCTTCCTTCAAGAGGCAGGTGCACTCATATTCGGGGAGAGAATTAATTACCTTAATTATGATGAAATTCATCATAGGCAGTGATCATATCTTCGGTCTCCTAAGAGTGATACGGATAATTGGTTATATCTTCTTTTATCCTAAATACTCACTTGGTTTGGAAACCGAATCGAACAATAATCAAAAAATTCAATGAATTGATAGTTAACGCAAATCTGGGGCTAGTAACCTAGCCCCAGAAAAAAACAATACTGCTTTGCTCTAGCTATCTAGTCAATTATATTGACTTTGAAGATAGTAGTATTGTCCTTATTCTCAATCACAAAGATGGCTCTGTCATTCCAGTGATTGAAGTATTCAAGTTTTTCTTCTGCAGTCACAGGTTCGTAGGCTGCCAGGGTTTTACCCATCTTGATGGCACCAGGATGGTGGATCGGCGTGACGAGGACTAGATTAAATTTTACGCCAACCGATACTCCAGTATCAAGTCGAGTGAAGACCCATTCCATCATGGGTGGTGGTGTACCAGACTTTTCTTCCATGTAGACCATCTTGTTCTGGCGATTGAACACAGGATCAGCCATGCCGAATTGCTGCCCGACAAACCCGGTGTGAGGGGCGGCTCCAGTGATGTAGGAGATGATTTCTCCAAATACACCGACCGGGAATTCTGCCTCTGAGCCAGGTGCGTTGACCTGTATCATGCCACGGACTGGGGTTTCACCATCAGGGTAAAGGGCTTCCAACGCTAGCTGGGTGATGGTCCATGCGCCTGTGGTTGCACCGCAGGAGTGTCCAGCCACTTGAACAACCTCATCGTAATAATATGGGATTGGTCCCTGGGATTGACCAAAGATCTGTGCATAGGGGTCAATCATCCAGATCGGTTCCTGGGTTGTGGTGTATTCTTGAGTCCATGCAAAATCATCCGGATTTGGACCTTCCACATCTCCTATGGCAATACCAGTGGTAATTGGGGCTTCTTCATATACATTGACATAGAAGAAACCTTCAAGTGTGTCGGCATTTTCAAATACGAACCGTGCCCTGTCGTTCCAGAAGAGATAGTATTCTGCGGTTTCTTCTGGGGTTGTGGCGCCTTTGGCCATCTTTGCACCCATTTCAAACTCATCTGTATCCTGGAAGGGTTGAACCGAGGTAATATTCATTGTTACGCCAACTTTGGCATCGTTGTCCTTCCGGGTGAAGATCCATTCCATCTTTGGTGGGGGTGTATCAGTTGGTTCATCAGTATATGTCATCAGGTTCTGGCGGTTGAAAAGATCATTAGCTTTTCCAAACTCTGCTCCGAAAAACCCAGTTTTTGGTGAAGCGCCAGTGATGTAGGTAATCACTTCTCCAAAAACACCGACGGGGAATTGCGCTTCTGCGCCAGGGGCTTCTACCTCAATCTGTCCACGGACTGGAATCTCACCGTAGGGATAGAGTACTTCCAGCGCTTTCCTGGTGAGTTCCCAGGCCCCGGCTGTGGCGGCAGATGAGTGACCGGCATGTTTAACAGCAATTTCGTAGGTGTAGGGTGCGTAACCGTTCGACTGACCAAAGATCTCGAAAAAAGGTTCTCGCATCATGATGGGGGAAACTTCAGTAATGTAGTCCTCGTCCCAGGAGAATTCTACCCTCAAAGCAGAATATTCATCCAGGATAACCCCTGGTTCGGTTGCTTCGGCCGATGTCTCTGCTTCATCAACAGATTCGGAATCCCCCAAATCCACTGCCGCGGATGGATCCTCCTGGGCTTCGGGAACACACGCCGATAGGACAAACACGGCGATCAGCAGGATTGAAAGTAGCGGAAATAGTTTTTTCATCAATCTTCTCCTTATAAATGGTTAGTGGTTAATCAACTCAATAATTATTCACCAGCAGATATCACGTACCTCTTTGTGAAGAGTATCACTAAGAATAATTGAAGTCTTTAACATAAGGCAAAGACTTTTTGGAACATATTTGTGATACTGTTCACAAAACCATAAGTTTTTTTTACAAAAGGAGATAGAGATGAAAGAAACCCCCCAGAAAAATCGTACGATCATGTCGATTGTCGCGATCGCGATTGGTTTGCTGATGATCACACTAATCCCATTCCTAATCCAAACTTCCCTTAGCCAAGTGCTAGAGAACATTACCGAGGTAGTTGCAAAAGGTGAAGGAAAATTCAGGAGCGGAATTAAGCTGTTTGATCTGTTCTACCCGGCGTGGCGGGCGATTATTTTTGTCGCCGGTGCAACTCTGATTGTGGTTTCCGGAGCAATCCGCAAGGGCGAAGAATGGACGTTTCCGCTGGCGATGAGCATGTTTTCGCTACCTGCGATTGGCGGGTTCTTTATGTTCCTGCCTTATGTCAGCTTCGTAAAGAACTCCTTCCCGATCCCGATGGTGATATCATTTATCGGGCTGGCTGGATATTGGGCCTTTATTTTCCTGCGCAAGGCTGAAAAAGCGACCAAATGGACGCTTTTTGCCGCCCTCACGTTCATCGGGATGCTGGCGACCCACGCTTTTACCATTGGGATTGGCGCCCAACGTCAAATGATGGTCCGCCCCAATTATCCTTTTTATGATGATTTCAAGATGTGGCTGTTCTTGTGGAATGGCGAGGTCAATTGGGTGGCTACAATTCTCCTGGTGATCTCCATCCCGCTGCTGGCAGTCAGTAAGAAGAAGGGTTGGTGGCTGGCTGTGATCGCAGCTTCTACCATTTTGATGCTCGACGCATTCACTTACATCTTCCGGCATACAACCGGTGATTTCCTCTACGGCTCGCTTCTTGCGATTGGCGTTTTGTTCTTCACCGTTGTGCCCTACTTCAAAAACAATTTGCTAGGGGAAGTCTCAGAGCCTCTAGGGAAATAGCTTAGCCATTCTTCTCACCCTTTGGGCGTGTTCCTCAAAAATCTGTTGTCAGATCGAGGAACGCACCCTGCTTCTCCTCTTGCGCAGTTCGAGCTCAAGATAAGGTTACGTTTCGGTGGAAAGAATATAGGAGAAAGAAAATGAAAAAATTACAGAATAATCACAAACTTGGTATCGTTCTATCTGTCCTTGGTATCCTGACTGGATTGCTGGCTTTGCTGATCCTGGCCGATATCTATTACCCCAATATCCTGGGGAAGCTAGAAAGCGCTCGGCCAGATGAAGCTGTCACCGTGCGGATTGTATTCGCATTACTGGCATGGCTCGGTGCATCCGCTGGTGCTCTATGGGTTACCGTGCTTTATGGTTTCATTAACAAAACCAAGTGGGCCTGGTTCTATGGGCTGCTTGCTGCCACAGTCCAAATCCTCTCAGGTTTTTTCCCAATAATTCCTCCTGCCAGTATTGGTTTACCCACACCTACAGTTTGGGTTTTACTGCTTGGATTCGTGCTCTGGTTTGGGATGCTCTTAATCCGTGGCGTGGATTTCAAGATCATGGCGCTGTTGTTTGTTAGCGGTATGGCCTATGTGCTGACCTTTATTGATGGCGTTGGCGCAATTTCCCGTTACCAGACTGAGCCAGTTGGTTTTGTGCACGGCATGTATGGCGTTTCCCAAATGGTAAATTGGTGGGGAGCGGCCGCATGGGTGGTCTTTATCCTGGCTTTGACATCAAAGAAATCCTGGACGATCCCGGCGGGAATCTTTGCGGCTTCCATGTCGATCTTTGGCGGCTACCCGGTCGGACTCACCGATGTGATCGCGGTCAAACAGGGAAGCTTTTCTATGTTTTTGGTGGCCCCTGTTCTCAGCACCGCCCTGTTGATCTACTTACTGCTGCCTGGGACAACCAAGATGATCAATGCTTGGATAAACAAAGACTAACCACTCTCATCCAAGAGAAAACAAAGAAATGTGTAAGGAAAAGCAAGGAAACTAAGTTCTTAACCCTGCCTCATTAAAATAAAAAGCTCCCGATAATGGAGTGCACCCCATAAGGTGGACAAATAAATAAAAACCCTCTCTTGGGTAATTATACAAACTGACGTCTGAATTCGATAGGCGTCAGTTTTGTTTTTAGCTGGATGCGGTCATGATTATAGAAGTG
>Ga0307990_1002749_pt1 | contig 13834 bp, 26 predicted proteins | sample EllFjometagen129_FD_203168 | JGI IMG/M metagenome (GOLD analysis project Ga0307990, IMG submission 203168) | Marine microbial communities from Ellis Fjord, Antarctic Ocean - #129 | ecosystem: Environmental > Aquatic > Marine > Unclassified | place: Southern Ocean | collected 2014-10-08
TTACCAGACCACCAGAGTGATCCTTCCCAGAATGCAACGGCGTCAGATTAGCGCAATACGAGCGCGGCAAGCGCACAGTAGATGATATACTCCTTACTCCTTACTCCTTACTCCTTACTCCTTACTCGTTTTTTTGTCTTCCCGATTCCCGGGCCGCCTCCGTTCTTTTTATTTCTCCCACCAGGTAGAGTGAGCCGGTGACACATATCAGGTCGTTCCCACCGGCCAGGGACCGTGCCCTGGCGAGGGCCTCTTCCGAATCCTCTACAACCTCGATATGATCATGATACGGTGAGGCCGTCGTCAATACTTCTTCGGTAGGCGCGGCCCGCCCCTCCTTCGGTCGGGTCAGTATGAGTATGTCCGCCAGGGGAATTAATCTCTTCAACATCCCGCCACAGTCTTTATCACGCAGGACACCGAAGACGACGATCAATCTCCGGTAAGAAAAGTCCAATGCAAGGGATTTACACAAAGTTTTTATCCCTGCGGGATTGTGCGCTCCATCTACCACGATCCGGGGATCACGGGAAATAAGCTCCAGTCTCCCCTCCCATCGCACATCCTTCAATCCCTCAGCCACGGATGTATCCCTGATGTCTATACCTTTTTCCGACAGGAGGTCAACAGCCGCAAGGGCCAGAGAAGCGTTTGTAATCTGGTGTCTGCCGGTGAGAGAGAGGATGAGGCCATGGTAGCGTCTATTGATTCCATAATAGGAAAAACTCCCCTTTGACGATCTTCTGACCCTCATATCCCTCCCGATTCTGTAGAGCACCGCCCCCCTCCGGCAACATATCTCCTGCAGTGTATCGATGACTTTGCGGCTTGTGGCAGCCGTTATACAGGTACCTCCCTGTTGTATAATCCCCCCCTTTTCACGGGTGATTGATTTAAGATCACCACCCAGATAGTCCTGATGTTCGAGAGAGATATTAGTTATAATGGAAACTTCAGGAGAAACCAGATTGGTGGCGTCGAGTCTCCCCCCCATACCCACCTCAAGGGTCGCTATATCCACCTTGCATTGCGAAAAATACAGGAACGCCAGGGCGGTGGCAAACTCAAAATAGGTAACATCTTCGACAACTTTTTCCCGCACTGTATCTACAAGCCTGCAGAGCGTCTCTTCTTCAATCATCTGCCCGTTTACCCGTATCCGTTCCCGGAAATCGCACAGGTGCGGGGAGGTATAGAGCCCAACCTGCATCCCCTCCTTCGCCAATATGGAGGCGAGGATTGCAGCCGTTGATCCCTTGCCATTGGTACCCCCTATAAGGACCGTCTTGTACTCATCCTGGGGATTACCGAGACGGTCGAGGAGCCTGGAGATGGGTCCAATGCCTAAGTGTATCCCCCTGCCTTTCAATTCTTCCAGGTACTCAAGATAATCGTGCATGTGTGCACTCCAAAAAAAAGGGTCAGGGGTTGCAGTACAACCTCTGACCCTCAGAACGTCCCATTACACAGATCATCATAACGGGTTATATCCGTGACTGTTCAAAAACCTTTTTAACAGAATTATTCCGGGACAACCTTGAGCATTTCATCTCCGGGGCGAACACGGTCAGAAACCTTGATGCCGATATAATCACCCACCACCGCCGTCTCTATCTGTTTATTATCGATCTCCATTGAATTGATCGTGTCTTCGAAATCCGTGGTATGCCCGGCAAACTTGACCGTATCACCGGCCCGCAATTCTCCCGCCGTGATCTTAACTGCCGCAACGCTGGGCTTCGAAAAAAATTTCATTACCTCTCCAATCTTCTCTTCTCCCATCACTCATCCTCCCTGTAACCGTTCGAAAAACCTTATGAAAACATTTCTATCGAAAATAATTAGGATAAGTATAACCTCTCCCGCTGAAAAATCAAGCAATAAAAAAGGGCAGGGTGTCTCCCTGCCCTCTCAAATTACCTTGCATTTCATCTACTTAACTGCTTTTTTCCTCTTTGCTGCTTTTTTCTCCTCAGCCGGCATTAATTCTATAACAGAGAGAAGGGCGTTATCGCCTTCCCGGGTTCCGACCTTGATTACCCGTGTATATCCACCCATCCGTTCACTGTATCGGGATGATAATTCCTCAAACACCTTCTTCGTAACCCGGTTGTCCCGTATAAAAGACAGCGCCTGCCTCCTCGCATGAAGGGTCCCCCTTTTGCCCAGGGTTATCATCTTATCGGCAACGCCTCTCAACTCCTTGGCCTTCGCATCCGTTGTGGTGATCTTCTCATGTTCTAAAAGAGACGTTACCAGATTCCTCATCATGGCCTTCCTGTGGCTCGACGTCCTGCCAAGTCTCCTCCCCGCTCTTCTGTGACGCATTGCGTAGTACCCCTTTACCTATTATTCTTCCGTATTCTCAGGATCTCTGCCGGGAGGATTAAAACCCACCTTGCTGCCGAGACCTAACCCCATCTCGGCAAGCATCTCCTTGATTTCATTCAGAGACTTCCTTCCAAAGTTTTTCGTCTTGAGCATCTCCGGCTCTGTCTTTTGAACAAGCTCGCCGATATACTGGATGCCCGCATTCTTCAGGCAATTGGCCGAACGTACCGAAAGCTCTAAATCATCGACACCCTTAAGCAGGTTTTCGTTGATATGATCTTCTACTCCCACTTCCTCCGGTTTTTCCACTTCCTCCGGCTCATCAAAATTGATGAACACACTCACCTGTTCCTTCAAGATCTTCGCTGCATAGGCGGCGGCCTCCTCGGGAAGGATGCTGCCGTCTGTCCAGATCTCAAGAACCAGTTTGTCATAATCCGTTATCTGGCCGACACGTGCGTTGGAAACCGTATAGGAGACCTTCTTGATGGGGGAGAACAGGGCATCGATATTGATGGTCCCCTCAGGTTGTCCGGGATCTATCTCTCTTCTGGCGGGAACATACCCGCACCCTATATCGGCCATCAGCTCGGCCTTGAAGACCGCCTTATCCGAAAGGGTTGCCAAGTGGTGGTCGGGATTGAGGATCTCAATCGTCTCATCGGTGATGATATCTCCCGCTTTGACGACCCCTTCCCCGGAAGCATCGATATGAAGTGTCCGGGGACCATCTTCGTGCAGTTTCAGTCGAACCCCCTTCATGTTCAAGATGATATCGGAGACATCTTCCTTGACACCAGAGATACTGGAAAATTCATGAAGTACCTCGTCAAACCTCACCGAGGTAATGGCTGCACCGTAGATGGAGGAAAGAATCACCCTCCTCAGGGCATTACCCAGGGTAATGCCGAATCCCTTTTCCAGAGGCTGGCAGGTAAATTCACCGTAAAACGACGTATGGGTCTTTTCATCAACCTCTATTCGTTGCGGTTTTATAAGGCTGCGCCAGTTTCTCTCCATATTGTTAGTTCCTCATATAAAACTTTTACTTAGAGTAAAACTCAACCACCAACTGCTCCTGGATGGGCATGGTCAACTCTTCCCGAGCGGGCAGCGCCTTTACAACACCGGCAAAATTATCTTTATCCATCTCCAACCACTCGGGTACGCCCCGTCTGGCAACGGTTTCCACGGCATCGAGTATGATGGCGACCTTCTTGCTTTTTTCCTTAACCTGTATCTTGTCACCGACATTAACCAGATACGAAGGTATATTTACCTTCTTGTCATTCACCAGAAAATGGTTATGCCGTACAAGTTGTCTCGCCTCGCCTCTGGAACTTGCGAAGCCCAGTCTGTACACCATATTGTCCAGCCTTCTTTCCAGCAGAAGCAACAGATTCGTCCCTGTCACACCCTTCTGTCTCTCAGCCTTTTCAAAACAGCCCTTAAACGATTTTTCCAGAAGGCCGAAGGTCCTTTTGAGCTTCTGTTTTTCCCTCAACTGGGTGCCGTAATCGGATTGCTTGCGCCTGAACTTGACCTGCCCATGTTCCCCAGGAACATAACTCCTCCGTTCGAAGGCACACTTATCGCCATAGCACCTGTCCCCTTTCAGGAACAGCTTTGCACCCTCAGCCCGGCATAATCTGCATAAAGATCCTCTGTATCTTGCCAAAACACTCCTCCACTAATATGTAATCCAATCAGGATCAGGGTACCTTTTAAAAGGACCTAGACCCTTCTCCTTTTGGGCGGACGGCAACCATTATGGGGAATCGGCGTCACGTCCCTGATAAGACTTATGTTCAAACCCGCTGCCTGCAGCGCCCTGAGCGCCGATTCTCTTCCGGAACCGGGGCCCTTCATATATACCTGCACATTTCTCATTCCATGCACCCTAGCCTTTTTAACAGCGTCCGTAGCGGTCAGCTGTGCGGCGAAGGGAGTGCTTTTTCTCGAACCCTTGAACCCCTGCCCTCCACCGGAAGACCAGGCAATAACATTGCCGCTCAAATCCGTAATCGTGACTATGGTGTTGTTGAAAGTTGATTGAATATGAGCAATCCCGTCAGAGATATTCTTTTTTTCCTTTTTCTTTACATTTCTCTTCTTTGGCTGAGCCATCGTTCCTCCAGGTAGAGAGCACACCTCATGGCGGACTCTTCTCGCATTACTTTCTCTTTCCGCCCACAGCCTTCCTCGGGCCCTTCCTCGTTCGCGCGTTGGTAGAGGTCCTCTGCCCCCTTACGGGAAGTCCCTTTCTGTGTCGAAGCCCCCGGTACGTCCCTATATCCATGAGACGTTTTATAGACATGGTAACCTCCCTCCGGAGGTCACCCTCAACCTTGGAATCCTTATCTATAATGTCCCTTATTGCGGTTACCTGCTCATCAAGAAGGTTGTCGGTCCTGGTATCATAATCAATTCCCGCCTCTTCAAGTATCTTGCGAGATTTAGACCTCCCTATACCGTATATATACGTGAGAGCTATCTCCATTCTTTTGTTCTTGGGTAAATCGACCCCTGCTATTCGTGCCACCTGTGCAACCTCCCGCCGGTTATCCCTGGCGCTGTTTATGTTTAGGGTTTTCGCATATGACTCTTACAACGCCACGTCTCTTTATAATTTTACACTTATCGCATATCTTTTTAACAGACGCTCTTACTTTCACCGCTCTACTCCATTTCCTTCTTATTTGGACCGATAGGTAATCCTGCCCCGGGTCAGGTCATACGGGGACAACTCTATCGTTACTTTGTCCCCCGGCAGTATCTTGATAAAATGCATCCTCATCTTCCCCGAGATGTGGGCCAGGACACGGTGCCCGTTCTCGAGCTCGACGCGAAACATCGCATTCGGCAATGGTTCTAGCACCGTCCCTTCAACAACTATAGCGTCTTCTTTAGCCATGTGATCATCACCCCGCCAGGCATCCAAAAAGGTACAGGTACCCTGGCTTATGTCCTGCTGCTTAATATCACAGGCCCGTCTTCAGTGACGGCTATCGTATGTTCAAAGTGGGCCGACAGACTGCCATCGTCCGTTACTACTGTCCAGCCGTCAGGCTTCACCCCTACCACGTACGACCCCTCATTTACCATGGGCTCTATGGCCATTACCATACCGGCCCTCAGTTTGACCCCCCTGCCGCGAACACCAAAGTTTGGAATCGGTGGATCTTCATGAAGGTCCTTTCCTATTCCGTGGCCCACATAATCTCGTACTACCGAGAATCCGGCCTTTTCCACACAACTTTGTACCGCAAAGGATATGTCGCCTAACCTGTTTCCTTCTCGTGCTTTTTCTATCCCTTTGTACAGGGCCTCTTCCGTCACCTTCATCAGTCTGGCGGCTGACGCTGAAATCCTCCCCACAGCGACGGTGATAGCAGAATCTCCATAATATCCCTTATAATAAACCCCGTAATCGAGACTTATAATGTCACCCTCTTCCAGGGGTCTGTCCGAAGGAAACCCGTGCACCACCTCCGAATTGAGCGATGCACAGAGCGCAAAGGGAAACCCGCCGTATCCCTTGAAAGCAGGCTTGGCACCCCTCTTGTGTGCTGTAACCTCGGCGTATTCATTCAACTCCGAGGTCGTAACCCCCGGTTTCACCTTTTCGCTTAAACAAGCCAAAACTTCAGCAACAATAGCGTTGGTCTCTCCCATCTTTTGTATCTCTTCGGGAGATTTGAGAATGATCATCTGCTGTATCGCCTCACAACCTGTTGTCCGTCAACGCCTTCTGCCCATCCTGCCCTTTTTCATAAACCCTTCATACTGTCTGGTGAGCAGATGGGTCTCTATCTGACCGGCAGTGTCGAGGGCAACCCCGACGACAATGAGGAGTGCCGTCCCTCCAAAATAAAAGGGAACATTAAAGCGGCTGATAAGGATGCTCGGCAGGACACAAACAGCGGATACATACATGGCACCACTAAAGGTTAGCCGCGTCAGTACACTGTCTATATACTCAGCGGTCTTTTTACCCGGCCGTATGCCCGGCACATAACCGCCATTTTTTCTCATGTTGTCCGCAACAGTTACCGGATTGAAGGTAACAGCCGTATAAAAATAACAAAAGAATATGATAAGTACGACATAAAAAAGCTCATACACAATTCTGCCCGGCATCAGGAACCCTGCCACCGTTTGCATCCACGGATGCGGAATAAAATTGGCAATGGTCGCCGGAAACATGATGATCGATGAAGCGAAGATCGGGGGGATAACACCCGCCGTGTTGACCTTCAGGGGCAGATGGGTGGTCTGCCCGCCATACATCTTCCTCCCGACAACCCTTTTTGCGTACTGTACGGGGATCCTCCTCTGAGCGCTCTCTACGAACACGATCACACCCACAACACCGACCATCAGAACGAAAAGGAGCACGACAAAGAATATCCCCATCTCACCTGTTGACAACAGCCGGAATGTGTTTACTACGGCGGCCGGCCCCCTGCATACGATACCCGCGAAGATGATCAGGGATATCCCGTTCCCTATCCCCTTCTCCGTAATCGTCTCCCCCAGCCACATGATAAAGGACGTACCTGCCGTCAGTGTAATAACGGTCATCAGGCGAAACGCCCATCCCGGGGTAATGACAACGGACAGGCCCGTAGGACCTGCCATATTTTCAAGACCGACAGCTATACCAAACCCTTGGATGACACTCAGGATGACAGTCCCGTATCTCGTATACTGGGTTATCTTTCTTCTTCCTGCCTCGCCCTCTTTCGATAATTTTTCGAGATGAGGAACGGCAACCGTCAATAACTGCAGGATGATGGATGCGCTGATATAGGGCATAATACCCAGCGCGAACACAGAAAGCCTGCTCAGTGCGCCCCCCGCAAACATATCAAAGAGCCCAAGCAGGGAGTTCTTCGCCTGTTCAAAAAGCGCGGCAAGGGCTTGGGTATCGATACCGGGAGTCGGAACATGAACACCTATCCGGTAAACGGCAAGGAGAAGAAAGGTGAAGAGTATCTTCTTCTGCAACTCCGGGATCTTTGTTATGTTCTTAAAACCACCTAGCATCAAACAACCTCTATCGTGCCGCCCGAGGCCTCTATTTTCTCCCGGGCGCCGCGGCTTATGCCATTCACCTTCACCGTCAACGGATGGTCTATCGTTCCCTTACCAAGTACCTTGATTGCATCACCAGCGCTTTTGACGATACCGATTGTCATCAGGGTATCTGCGTCGATAACCGAATCCTTCGGGAATACACCCAACTGGCCGATATTCACGATAACGACGTCTTTTCGGAATCTGTTGTGAAAGCCCCTTTTCGGCAACCGTCTGGAAAGAGGCATCTGACCGCCCTCGAATCCAGGTCTCACGCCGCCCCCTGAACGGGAGTTCTGCCCCTTATGGCCCCGGCAGGATGTCCCTCCGTGGCCCGAACCATCGCCACGCCCTACCCGTTTTCCCTTTTTAGTGGCCCCTTTAGCGGGCCTCAATTCATTCAACTTCATGCGTCCTTCTCACATTCTTCCACAGAAACCAGATGGGAAACCTTGTTGACCATACCCCTAATCTCCGGAGTGTCTTTGAGGTAAACGGTTTTATGCATCTTTCCAAGTCCCATCCCCTGCAGCACCTTCCTCTGCGTCTCAGGCCGCCCTATGGAACTCTTTATCAGTTCAATCTTAAGCTGTTTCACAACCTACGCTCCATATACCATCTTTAGATTTCAGAGATATCCTTACCCCGCAGGGCGGCTATCTGTGCAGGGTCCCTCAAACTCATCAGCCCCTTCATCGTTGCCTTAACAAGATTATGGGGGTTATGGGAACCAAGGCATTTGGTCAATATATTCTGAACTCCTGCTACCTCCAGGATGGCCCTGACGGCTCCTCCCGCTATGAGACCCGTACCCTTCGAGGCGGGCTTCAAGAGGACCCTTCCGGCTCCATAATGCCCTATCACCTCGTGGGGAATCGTCCCGTCCGCGATAGATACCTTCACAATGTTCCGCTTGGCCATCTCCATACCCTTCCTGATGGCCTCCGGAACCTCCTTAGCCTTTCCCAATCCTATGCCGACAGAGCCATTACCGTCACCAACCGCTACCACGGCACTGAATCGAAACCTCCGCCCGCCTTTTACCACCTTGGCAGTCCTGTTGATCTTTATTACCTTGTCAAGAAGTTCGAGCTCTTCCATATCTCCCTTATCCAGATCCAAAGATTTATAATTTTACGCCCATTTCCCGTACGCCTTCTGCAAGACACTTTACCCTTCCATGATAGAGAAACCTGCCACGGTCAAAGACAGCTTCCTTGATATTCTTTGACAAGAGGTCCTTTGCCAGTAGTTTCCCGACCTCCCTGGCCACCTCGATCTTTTTGAGCCCCTTTGAGCTTTCCTTGATTTCTTCATTCAATGCCGATGCCTGAGCAAGGGTCTTTCCCACATCGTCGGCAATTGCCTGGACGTATATGTATTTGGAGCTACGAAAGACCGAAAGGCGCGGGCGTGCCTCGGTACCAAAGATTTTATTTCGCACCCTCTTTTGACGTCTTTCACGTATCTTTTTCAACCTCTTTATCGATGCCACAGCAATCCCTCTACAAATAGTTTTATGTCCCCGCAGACTTTCCTACCTTCTTCTTTACATATTCGCCTGCGTATCTTATTCCCTTTCCCTTATACGGTTCGGGTTTCTTTAAATCCCGTATCTGGGCCGCAACTCTGCCAACAAGTTCCTTATCTATCCCTGAAACAACCAGGTTTACCTGTTTGTCAACCTTGATGGTTATGCCCTCAGGCATCGTGTATTCCACAGGATCGGAATAACCGATCAGGAGTTTGAGGACGTTACCCTGCACCTCTCCACGGTACCCGACACCCACTATCTCCAGGGCCTTTTCAAATCCCGCGCTCACGCCCGTTACCGTATTTGCAATCAACGTCCTTACAAGACCATGGATAGATCTCCCCTTGGTGTCATCGGACAGGGTATCAACACGGGCAACACTCCCCTCCAGAACAATCTCAACTCCTGCCGGAATCTCCATGGAGAGGGTCCCCTTGGGACCATCTACTGTCATCAAAGAACCGTCCTGTCTGATCTTTACACCATCAGGAATATCTATCGGTTTCTTGCCAATTCTCGACATGAATACATCTCCCGCTTCATCTTACCAGCCATAAAAAATTATTTTCACCATACATTACAGAGAATCTCGCCGCCCACGTTCAATGCCCGTGCCTGTTTATCGGCCATAATTCCCTTGGAGGTTGAAAGGATGGCTATCCCATATCCATTCAAGACCTTGGGTATATCCGTACTGCCGGCATACACCCTCCTGCTCGGTTTGCTCACCCTCTGTATATCGGTAATCGCACTTTCCTTGACACCCGAATATCGCAGATGTATCCGCAACATCCCATGCGGATTCTGGTCGCCTTTTCTGACATCAAACCCGCTTATATACCCCGCGTCTTTCAACACCTTCGCAAGACTCAGATTCATCTTTGACAGAGATACGTCCGCATTCTTAAACTTCACACGATTCGCATTTCTGATCCTTGTCAGCATGTCGGCAATGGGATCGGTCATCCCCATCAGCACTTCTCCTTTACCAGCTTGATTTTATAACGCCCGGAATCTCTCCGTTAAGAGCACGTTTTCTCAGGCATATTCTGCACATATTAAATTTCCTATAGTAAGCGCGAGGCCTTCCGCACAGTGGACACCGGTTGTACCCCTGAACGGAGAATTTTTTCTTCGCCTTGGCTTTTGCTATCAAGGATTTCTTTGCCACACCTATTCCTCCTAATTACGAAACGGCACACCCATCAATTTCAAGAGGTGTCGTGCCTCGTCGTCTGTCCTCGCCGTCGTGACAATAGTTATATTCAGACCCTTAACCTTGTCGATCTTGTCATAATCGATCTCAGGAAAGATATAATGTTCATTGAGCCCCATAGTGAAATTTCCCCTGCCATCGAACGATTTGGGTGAAATCCCCCTGAAGTCCCTGACCCTCGGGATGGCGACATTGACAAGCCTGTCGAGAAACTCATACATCTTCTCCCGCCTCAGGGTCACCATACATCCTATCGGCATGCCTTCACGGAGTTTAAAGGTGGCAATCGATTTACGGGCCTTGGTAATAACAGGCCGCTGCCCTACGATCATACCAAGCTCCGAAACGGCACTATCAAGTATCTTGATATTCTGTATCGCTTCACCCAGGCCCATGTTCACCACGATCTTTTCAATGCGTGGAACCTGCATGGAGTTTTTATATCCAAGCTCCTTGATCAAGGCAGGAGTTACTTCTTCTTTATAATATTTCTTTAATCTAGCCATCGGTCTTCCTATTCATCCAGCAGCTCTTGGCATTTTTTACAGACTCGTACCTTCTTGCCATCCTCCAACACCTTGTGCCCTACTCTTACACCGGTATTACATTTACTGCACACAAGCATGACGTTGGATACCTGCAGGGGGGCCTCTTTTTCCACAATGCCACCCTTTCCGGTTGCGTCGGGCTTCTGATGCCTTTTCACCAGGTTCACCTTCTCGATCAGAATACGGCCCTTTTCCTTGGTGACACTCAGCACCTTACCGGTCTTCCCCTTCTCTCTGCCGGCGATTATCTTCACCATATCGTTTTTCTTTATATGCATTCGATGGATCTCCACTAGCATAAAACGTTCAATTTTCTCTTATATAACTTCCGGAGCAAGAGAGACTATCTTCATAAACTGTTTCGCCCGCAGTTCCCGGGCAACAGGGCCGAATATTCGGGTGCCGAGCGGTTCGAGCTGATCATTGATCAAGACAGCGGAATTCTCGTCAAACTTGAGATACGAACCGTCGTTTCGACCGATTTCCCTCCGTGTTCTCACAACGACGGCCTTCAGGACGTCCCCCTTCTTTACCTTCGAATTGGGAATCGCCTCCTTGACGGACACGACGATAACATCTCCCACACGGGCGTACCGCCTCCGTGAACCACCGAGGACCTTTATACAACAGACCTTCTTGGCCCCGGAATTATCAGCTACCTTCAAAAAGGTTTGCATCTGTATCATAACAAAAACTCCGTCACTAGAATCACGCTATTTCGCCTTCTCCAGTATCTCGCACACCCTCCACCGCTTTTCCTTGCTGAACGGGCGTGACTCGACAATCATTACCTTATCTCCCAGTCCACACTTGTTCTCTTTATCGTGGGCCTTGTATTTCACATGTCTTTTGATGTACTTATGAAATTTGGGATGCTTGACCAGCCGTTTTGTCAGGACAACCACCGTCTTGTCCATCTTGTCACTGACCACCATCCCCTGTATCGTTCTCTTTTTGCCCCTGGTATCCATACTAACTCAGCTCTCCTCTTTCTCTGAGAACGGTCTTCACACGGGCCACACTCTTCTTCACCTTCTTGATCGCGGAAGAAGACTCCAGTTGCCCGGTCGCAAACCTGATACGAAGCCTGAAGAGCTCCTCAATAAAGCTCTTTTCCTTTTCTTTCAGATCGTCACCGCCAAGATCTCTGATTTCCTTAATTTTCATCAAATATCTCCCTGGAAAGAACCTTCGTCGCAACGGGAAGCTTGTGCGATGCCAGTCTCAATGCCTCACGGGCAACACTTTCAGAGACACCCTCCATCTCATAGAGAATCGTCCCCTTCTTGACGATGGCAACCCACTCTTCAGGAGATCCCTTCCCCTTTCCCATACGGGTCTCTGCCGGTTTTTTGGTAATCGACTTGTGGGGGAAGATGCGTATCCATATCTTACCGCCACGTTTAACGTGACGAGTTATCGCAATACGAGCCGATTCGATCTGCCGCGATGTTATCCGGCCGTTTTCCAGCGCCTGGAGCCCGTATTCACCGAAATCCACCGTGATCCCCTTATGGGCAGCGCCCTTTATGCGACCCTTATGGATCTTCCTGTATTTAACCCTTTTTGGTGCTAACATAATAACCCTATTCCTGCGAGCCCTGAGTATTTTTCTTGTCCGGCAGGATCTCGCCATTAAATATCAAGACCTTGACGCCTATGATCCCGTAGGTCGTCTTGGCCTCGGCAAACCCATAATCTATATCCGCCCGCAACGTGTGGAGGGGAACCCTGCCCTCTCGGTACCATTCCCTTCTCGCCATCTCCGCTCCACCCAACCGACCCGAACAGGCTACTCTGATGCCTTGGACACCAAATTTGAGAGCCGTTTGTACGCTTCTTTTCATGGCCCTTCTAAAAGCCACCCTCCGTACAAGCTGCAGGGCGATATTCTCAGCCACGAGTTGGGCATCTGTCTCTGGTTTTCGTACCTCCAGTATATTGATGATGACCTCTCCCGTCATGACCTTTTCGAGATCTTTCTTTATCTTCTCTATCTCGGTCCCTTTTCTCCCGATGATGATCCCTGGACGCGCCGTATATATATTAATCTTCGCCTTGTCGGAAGCCCTTTCAATCTCTATCTTGGATATACCGGCATGGAAAAACGTATCCTTGAGATGTTTTCTGACCCTTATATCTTCATGGAGTAGTTCACTGTAGTTCCGCTCAGCGAACCATCGCGAGCTCCAGGTCTTATTAATGCCCAACCTGAACCCGATGGGATTTACCTTTTGTCCCAAACCTTCACCTCCCTAGAGATTACCCTTCATCAAGTATAACTGTTATATGACTTGTTCTCTTTCGTATGGACGCCGCTTTTCCCTGCGCCCGCGCCCGCCACCTCTTCAGTGAAGGACCCTGATCCACAAATATCTCTCGTACGTAAAGGATATTCTCATCTATGTTGGGATTCTGGGCTGCGTTAGCCATAGCGGACTTCAACACTTTCCTGACGATGCGTGCGGCCTTTTTATCGGTAAAGCCGAGCTTCGTGTCCGCCTCTTCAGCCTTCTTCCCTCGGATCAGATCGACCACCAACCGTGCCTTCTGTGGCGAAATCCGAACATGTTTTACAATTGCTTTTGCTTCCATTTGTCACAAAACCCCACGGCTATCTCTTTTTCAGCTTTGTCTTCCTGTCGCCCGCATGACTGTAAAATGTCCTCGTCGGCGCAAATTCACCCAGTTTGTGTCCAACCATGTCCTCAGTCGCATACACGGGGATGAACTTCTTCCCATTATGTACCGCGAACGTATGCCCGACAAGCTCGGGGGCAACCATGGAACGCCGGGACCATGTCTTTATCACCGCCCTGCCCCCTGCAGCCTCCGCTGAACGGACCTTCTTCAGAAGTTTCTCATTGATATAGGGGCCTTTTTTTATTGAACGCGCCACACTCTATCCTCTTTTCTTCACGATATATTTATCAGAATTCTTGTTCTTCCTGGTTTTATACCCTTTGGTGGGGATCCCCCACGGAGTACAGGGATGCCTGCCGCCGGACGACTTGCCTTCCCCGCCACCCATCGGGTGGTCAACGGGGTTCATAACCACCCCCCGGACCTTCGGCCTTCGGCCCAACCACCGTGTTCGACCCGCCTTTCCGATACTGAGGTTCTCGT
>Ga0307990_1002751_pt1 | contig 13824 bp, 14 predicted proteins | sample EllFjometagen129_FD_203168 | JGI IMG/M metagenome (GOLD analysis project Ga0307990, IMG submission 203168) | Marine microbial communities from Ellis Fjord, Antarctic Ocean - #129 | ecosystem: Environmental > Aquatic > Marine > Unclassified | place: Southern Ocean | collected 2014-10-08
TAAGGGGAAAATTTACCTCAATGAAGCGGAAGATGGGCTTATCTGTGATAACTGCAAGCTGATGTACAGAATTGAAGATGGTATACCAATTATGCTGATTGATGAGGCAACCAAGATTTCTGAAAGGGTTAAGGATTAATGGATTGGTAGATAATCCGCTCCGGGCCTCTATCATTTATCTCTCAGCTCTTTGCGGCTTTGCCGCTTTAGGATCTCACCCTCAGAGATGTTCTCAAGGGCAACTCTTCAGATGCCATAGAATAAGCCGGGAATACACCACCCATTTGTCCCTGATCTCCTTGTTCACGCCGGCCGTAAGGATGCCTAACTTTTTCGGTCTGACAATTTAGCTTGTTTGCGCAGCTCGCCCAACTTGGCATATTTAAAAAACTTGTTGACCGAATCAGTAATAGAAAGAGTAAATCCCTGGGCACCATCTAGAACTCCGAGCTTCAGAAAGTAACTCTGGAAAAATGCCAGAACTGCCCGAAATGAAGCCGACCAGACAGTTGATGTTTTGCCCGCGGCAAATGCCTCCCGGGCCCCCAGGGTCGAATAGTGGTCGATCTTGATCAGGATCTTGCTCAGATCGCTCTCAGTGTAATGCTCTATGGGGACACCCAGCGCCTCCACTTTCCCCGTGACCTCCACCGATTCATGGACTGCTACTGGCGTCATTCGCCCGGAATCTTTCTGAAAAAGCCTGACTATCCGGTCTCCGCCCCATAGGTGTTTGATCCAGCGGCCTTGGAACCAGTTTCTCCGGGGGAAGCTGTAGCCGGCCACATCACCCGGTTCCTTCAAGACAATATCACTGATAGCCCCGGCGGTTTCAGAAGGAATACGCTCGTCGGCATCAAGAACAAGCACCCATCGGTGTTTGCATTTATCAATAGCAAATTGCTTCTGCCGGCCGAAACCCCGCCACTCTTCTACAAACACATCGCACCCGGAATCGGAGGCAATCTTTACGGTATCATCCGTGCTGCCAGAATCCACAACAACAACCTGATCCGCGAATCGGACACTTTCAAGACAGGCAGGCATGTTCTTCGCTTCATCCTTTGTGATAATGGCTACTGAGAGAGGTACCTTTTCATTCATTGTTTGATAAAACCACCTGAATCATGTTATAGGCGCAACAACATACCACAGTTGCAATCTGATTAAAATAATGATTTCTCCGTTAATCTGCTGTGAGAAACACCCTTTTGAAAATATTCACTGAAAGATAGTGACACGATTTGCGCAATAAAGTTCTTAAATATTTATCGCTGCTGGCAGGAAGCCTTCCAACAAAGGAAAGGACTCTTGAGCTTCTGGAACTCAGTATCCCCATGCTTATAGGGATATTTATATTTTTTAATCCTTTCCCTCATACAACGGCTATTAAGGAAATCTGTTTTTACGGGTCTGTCATAATTGTCCTTATTTTAATCTGTTTCAAGAAGATCGACTTTTCCTTTAAGTCGCCGCTTACTCTTCCTTTTGCGCTCTTTGTCATCTGGATATTTATTGCTCTTTTCTTTGCGATTGATAAAGAAAACAGCATCCATGATTTCTATTCACATTTACTAAGGTATATTATATTTTATTATATTCTTATTAATTATTTTAATTCAAAAAAACTGCTCGTTTGCCTATCATGGATTATTATCATATCAACTGCTATTTTCTGTTTGGGGGGCTTATGTTACTTCTACTTTATTTTAGGAAACGATTTTTCTGCACGATTTGCAATGGGGTTTCCGGATATACCAACTAATGTTGTTAATGTTTCGTTAATATTTGCCTTACTTCTTTCCTTTCACAATTTTATAAGAGAAGATCATCATAAACAAAAAGCCATTATTATTGCCTGTGCTTTGGTCATGTTAAGTACGATGATATTTACCCAGACAAGATACGCCCTGGTTGCTATAGTACTTTCGCTCTCTTTCTTGTTATTGAGACATCGCGGAATGTTGATTCTTGTGATTCTGACTTTAGTAATTACTGTTTATATGGCACCAGTCAAAAATCGTTTGAGTTTAAACGATTACGGCATCAAGTTGCGTATATGCCAGTATTTTATTTCTTATGAAGTTGCAAAAGATTATCCGCTGACCGGTATAGGTTATGGAGCTAATACATATACAAAAAGTATTGATGAGAAAAAATATCAAAACAGAGTACCAAAGGACTGTAAATGTGGGGAGTTAGGTTGCCCGCATAGTCTATATTCTGATATTTTATTGAGGACAGGCTTTGTGGGCCTCTTCTTTTTTCTTTATATAATATTTGTTTCGGTTAGGATTTGTTGGTTAACAATGAAAAATAGCAAGGACGATTTCATTAAAAATTGGGGCCGCAGTATTGCATCTGTGTGGATTGGAATTATTGTAATCGGATTCTTTGAACCATTCTTCAGGCATAATTTAGAAGTTATATTATATACACTGTTGTCAATGACAACTATTTTGTGGCGTCTTAATTTGAGAGCATCGTAAATGTCACTCCAGTTTCCTTTTTGAGTATGCAACATCAAGCTTTGAATGCTAAGTCTTCGAACGGAAAAGAAACATATTTTTGTTCCATAGATCCTGAGTATCCGGCCTTTTTTCCTTATAAAGAAATCTCAGCGCTTTTGTATCATTTTTAAGAAACTCAAAATCCCTTTTTTCAAAGAAGCCGATCCAAGCTCTATCGCTTTTTATATTGATGTGGCCAGGAAGTCCTTTCTCCCGGCTAATATTAACTAAAAAGTGTTGGGTTTTCTTTAGCCTGTCCAGAATATGTTCAATTTCGCTGTCAGTTAAATGTTCAAAAACATCAAAACTTAAAAACAGGTCAAAATTCGCTTTTTGGGGTAATTCTGTAAGATATTTCTCAGGATATTTTCCAAATGTTTTCAAATACAGGTCTCTTGCTTCTATAGAAGAATCATAACCGCTATATTCAACCCCTGAATCATTCATGAAATCAATCATAATCCCAGGACCGCATCCAAAATCCAATATACTCTTCCAAGCAGTATTGTACATAATAATATCTTTAAGGATCTGTTTCATAAATTCCCAGCCCTTAAACCAGTCGGACGAAAAAAAACTTCCATCGTAGATTGTTTTGCCTTCCGGTTTCATGAGATCATGCATTTCGCGACGCCATTTTTTGGAAAAAAGTTTCACATTTCTATCAGATAGCTCATCAGACCATATAGATTCCCCCATATAAGAGATTTTAGATTTGGAATTACTTATTCCGTGGATATGGTCGTAATGCTTATCTAATCCTGTTAATATGCTGCATTTATACCCGTGTTTCCGGGCGAAAAACGCAAGATCAAATTCCTCACAAAATGCCGGCGCAAATTGATTGTCGAAACGGAATTCAGTCTTCTTGATAAAATCGACGTTAACAGCAAATAGAAAACCGCTTACATTTGTTACGTCAATTATTGTTCTTTTGCGGTAAAAAGATCTTTTCTTTTTTTTATAACGATACTTTTCTGCTGGAAAGAAGTTCTTATCCACTCCTTCACAGCAAACCCCCTCAACACCTGCTACAGCCAGATGAGGCGTCTGGTTAAACAACTCCACGATTTTGTAAATACAATAGCTGTCAAGCCAGAGATCATCATTGAGAAAAAAAATATAGTCACAGTCTAACAGATGCTCAATGCCAAGATTCCACGCGGCAGGCAGGCCTATATTTACCGACAAGTCAAGGAAAGTAATAAATGATTGATCAGACAGATAATGTTTAAGTCCGTTGCCTGCTTTACAACCATTGGAAATAACAACCATTTGAAGATCTGGTATATCTATTAGTGCTTCGCAAAGAGTTCTGATATTGTATTTACTGTGGGGCGGTTTTTCGCCGATAAAAGCACTTACACATCCAATATTAACATGTGTCATAGTTTTTCTCTTTTTTAAAAATTGAAAACAGGAACAATCAATTTTTATCCCTCAGGAACAGATAATCTCTTAGAATTGATTGGGTTTCCCCTGGCCAAATATATTTTGGTTTATAATTATATTGTGCAAGATATTCTACCACTTCATTCTTTAAGCACCAACCATTTGTTTGGTATTCGCTCCATATTTCAAGGCTTATGCATGTAACCCTGCCTGATTTCAATAGATTTGTAGCTCCCATTAACATGTCCAACTCTGCGCCCTCTATATCGGCCCATAGAAAAACGTTATTAAATGGCCCAAATTCTCTATCAAGACTATCCAAAGAACGGCATTGAACCTTAATTTTATTTTCTTCGCGTTGATGTCTTCTCGGGTAGTTTACAACCATCCCATCAATCGGCTGCATCTCTATTAGGCCATCGTTGATACCTACAGCACATTCTATTAATTCCCCAGGAAAACTATTTTTGCAAAGATTAAATCTTTCGGGGCAAGGCTCTACACCAAATATCTTAATTTGTGGCCAAGTTTTCTTGGCTTTCCATGCTTCGGAATCTGGAACACCTACACCAATATTAATAAATACTTCCGGTTCTGCTATTATCATATCCCAATTATTGAAATTTACTTCCTTCAATTTTATACTTTCATATAATCGGATAATTTTTGCGCATACTTTGCGGGTCCTTTTCATTATTCAGCCACATCTTCTATGAAAACAATACTCTTCTAAAAACCTCTTACACAACCCGGATTCCCATATGGGAAGTTCTTGTCTTGAATGGGACTATTTCCCTTTTAAATAATTTACCAATTCTTCAATTTTCCCCCATAATTCCGGCGCAGTATCCCTGTAGGCCTTTCTATCCATAATATCAAAATCATGCGTCATAGCGCCGACATTTTCGTTCGCAATTAAATTGCATCCACATAACGCAGCCTGATTAACTATAAGCCCGTGGGGCTCGGGCCATCTGGGAAGATGAATATAATTTTCAACTCTGTTCAAAAATTCTGGCATCTTTTCGTAAGAAATTCGGCCGATAACTTTACCGTACTTATGCTTATCAGGTAACAGTTTGCTATCATTACCAAATAGGATTACCTCTTCGTTTGGAAAATTATCCCTAATATTATAGAAACCTTTCGCTTCACCCATGCCACCGCAGGCAGCATACTTAATGTCACGGTTTTGTTTCCTGTCAGTGAACATATCTACATCTATGAGAGGTTTCAGAATATATGTTTTCTCTCTTGTTACCGGATATATTTTGTGAAATACAGATGCGTGCAATGGAGAGACAAAAATATTCATGTGTGCTTTTTCAAATAAAGCTCTATTGTCGTTTACAGCACAGTAGCCATTCTGCCATCCTTTTTCATTGTCACGATAATTGAAGTATATGTCTTTTTTTTCAACACAAACACTACCATTCCCAATGTTGCCGTTACATGGCAGCGCATTCAGATAACAGATGTCTCCATACGCATTCTGTCCCAAAATATACTTTTGGGACGATATGATTTTGTTAATAAAACGTCTGCTGAAATGCGTTTTGTGATCAGGACAGTTAAATGCATCAAAAAGTATCCACAAGTCAGGATTCCTATGCATTAAAATTCGAGAAAAGATTTGCAATTTGCTTGGTTTAATTGAGATTATCCTTATATTGTGACCTCTTTTGATGCCCTCCTCTACAATCTTTTGAGTAACTTGCTCTCCACCTCCATTATAATAAAAAGGATGTAGGTGAGAAACAAAATTGATCTTTAGAATGGGGTTGTGGGTAGCATGTTTCATAAGTTTATCTTATCTCCCGTTCAAATACATAATACAATCCTGTGCAAGTCTTACTGGATCAAGCAAATAACACTCCTTGTTACATTTTTCCATTGCACAAGGTTTATTCATTATTTCGGCAAATAAATGACATTCCTTTCTGCATCTTGTATGGTAACTTTCATTAAATATAGCATTATGCATTTTGAATAAATCAGGTGGATTCCACTCATACCCTTTAAATAAAACGACTTTTTTATCAATAGCATTGCATACATGGTGAATTCCACCATCTGAAAGAATTACCAGTTTCATTTCATTGAGTAAGGCTGCTAATTTTCTGAGGCTACATTTAGGAATAAATTTGTCTCCAATTTCTTCAAATTGATTTTGCCCTATTTCATATATTGTCAATGATGGGAAGTTCTTTTTGATTTCATTGACTAATCTTTTCCAACTGTTTCTCTTGTAGCGAAGTATTTCTCCGTCTGTTCTGTTCTGGGTATAACGAATATGAGCAACATTTATTGCGATAGAAGCACTATTTATAATTTCTTTCGCTTCTCTGATTTCATCATCAGCAAGATATATTCTTGGTCTAAGATCATGGAATTGTGCGATTTTGCCGCTAATTTGAAATGCAAAGTTATAGGAAAGAATGTTTTTATATGGTGCGTTTATACATTCATTTAAATTTCTTTCATTCGACAAATAAGTAAAAGTTTCCTTTTGCCAATCTGGCCATATAACGAATGTTTCTGTATTTCGTGAATTCAAAAAATATTTTGTATGTTTTTCCTTATAAACTTTTTCAGGTAATATTTTCTCCCACCAGTTAGGTTGACGTACGATATCAATGTAGTAGTCATTATAAAAAGTGTTCACTAATACTTCATCGGTAATGACTTCAAATAACTTGGGATTGTACACCTCCCTGATTGCCTTGAAGACAGAAGATAACATTATTGAATCTCCAAGGTTTTCCGACCAGAACCAACGAGGGAAATACAGTTTAATGTGCATTTTTGTCATTATTTTAAAGCCCTAATGCTATTATTATGAAGTAGACTTATTCATTCTTTTGTTTGTGGATTGTGTATAACCTCGGTCCACCCGATTTATCTTCTCTTCCGTTTATCATATTCAATACATGACCAGCGTCAAGGGTCGGTATAGAAAATTTCTCTGCAACGTCAACACATACCAAAAGAGACCCGATGCCAGCACCTACGAGGCAAAGATCTATATCGGAAGGTATTCGGCTTAATGTCTTTTCTTTCATGGATTTCCAGCGTGTTGCCACATAGGAATCGGGGATTTCTATAAATAATATGTTCGGGTAGCTGTGAAATCTGGCAAACCATTGTTTACACGCATCCATATCGCACTTAGAGCTAATAATACATATCTTTTTCTCATTTACAAGGTTGCCAAAAGATTTCGACGTCAGGTATGCATAAACCACATAAAAGGGCAGATAGTTTTCATTTGTCAACTCGATATTGTAATCATATAAAAAATCAATAAATTTTAATGCAGAGTCATCTCCTTTTGATTTGCGAAAGAAAGAAAACAATCTTTTCCTTTCCTGATGGACATTCCCGGGATGGATCAAAGGAGTAAATTTGCCTGACTTAGCCAAAACTTTCAGTGCTTCGATATGCAATGGCATCGCTTCCTTTATAGAATTCACAGATTCTGCTTGTTGATAAAGGCCGTTACAGTCCAAACTATAATCATAAAAAGCGTACTCTCCATCTGCAAACCGGACAACCGGAGTTGATTTCTTTAGAGCCATACCCTGCCTAATGAGATCATGTAGAGCGTGAAAGTATTGATTGCCGTTTGATATGTTTCGGTGAAAAAAGCAAATCTCTTGATTGGCTATTTCATGGGAGTGAAAATCAAAGACAGGAGAATTGTCAACATCTTCCAACAAAAGCCTTTCGAATCGAAATGCTTGACTCTTTATGAGATATTTAAGGTGGTGTGTATTTTTCATAAGATCACCATATTATTTAGTCTCTTTTTTTGCCACAACAGCGAAACTTTGTCCAGAATAGCATTTTGCGATTATACGAGCGAATAAATTGATAATGGGAATTCTCCCAAATCTTTCTTTTATGTACTGCGAATGATAGTCTTTTGTGCGGCAAGTTTTAAATCCATGTTGTGATAGCATATTGATTAGGGTTTTGGGAGTAAAGTGGTAGAGGTGATATGGTAAATCCCACCCATTCCAACTGTTCCATGTTTCCTTTGCGTCTGTTCCTTCATGATTTGGAACATCAACGACCAAAAAGCCGTCCGGCTTTAGCCAATTCCACGCCTTTTCAAGATGCTTCCTGGGGTCGGGTGTGTGTTCCAGCGAATGCCACATGGTAATAATATCTAGTGAGTTATTTTCGATATTTATCTCCTCGATCTGTCCTGTGGTAACCGGTATCTTCAACTCACTGCGTAAATAGGATGCTGAATCGTCTGAAACGTCTTGCCCTTCTACTTCGTAGCCATGTTTGCGACAGGCATACAAGAAATAGCCCATACCGCATCCTATATCGAGGACTTTGCCACGCTTTTTAAGGTTGCGGAAGAACTTAATGCGATGATCCTCTTGAGAAATACGTCGTTTCATTTCAGGCGAATCTACCTCCAGTCCTTCATCATAGTGGCTTGAGAAATAATCATTTCTGTAGAGATCTTGCAATTCACCCTGATCTGGGCGTGGATCAAGGAAACCGAGTCCGCAATTAACGCATTTATAGACAGTCCAGTTTCCTTGTTGAATTAAAATGGTTCGATTTGAGCTGTTGCACAGAATGCATTTTGAAGGGGCGTGTTCCATCACTTATTTTCTTTTCTGCTTTGATGAATAGGATTTGTTACTGTATGATAAATTACTTGGTATTTCTCAAGCTTGTTTTTCGCTCTTGTTTTTTCTTTTGCAAAAGGGAGAAAAAGCTTTAGTGTTATGATTCTCCACAATGTTTTTATAATATTAGCACGGCTGATCCTTTTAATAGTTATTGGAAGATAATGTTTTCTATAAAAAATATATTCAGCACGTATTTTCTTTTTCCATACTTCTGATGATAATGAGTTTCTTTCACTTTGTCCACCAAGATGAACAACGGCTGCAGAATCTATATAACCTATTTCGTGACCTAATTTCCTAATTCTGAGACACAGATCCTGATCCTCACCATATAGAAAAAAATCTTCGTCGAATCCCCCAATTTCTTTGATAAGTTTCGAACGGCCAATCATGCTCGCGCCGAGAACACAAGCTATTTTGCCTGGCAGGCCCGATAGCTCATTCGATGTATATCTCTGCCCTGGGTATTTATACGACACAGACCACTGTGATGTTCCGTCAGGATTGATAATTTTTGTGCCAGCAAGACCTATATGGGAATTTGCATCCATAAACGATATGGCTTCGCTGAAAGTATCTGACGCTGCTTCTGTATCCGGATTGAGGAAAAAGATATATTTTCCCTTACACTGCGGTAATACCTGATTGTTAGCTGCCGCAAAGCCAACATTTTCTGCATTGGCTATGACATTAACCGATGGAAAGTTGTCTTTTATGAAATCTGAGCTTTCATCTGATGATGCATTATCAACAACAAATATCTCTCTGGATATATTGTCATTTATTAGAATGGAGTCAAGGCAATTCCCGATTAAATCCAATGTGTTATAAGATACAATAACAATCGAAAGGGTTTTTGTATCTTGTTTTTCAGTGTTATCGAATGTAGCTTGCATAATGTCAGAACTTTAACACAAATTTAAAACAGTGTATATATAAACGGAACAACCGCCGAACCTTCCGCCAAGATAAGCATTGCTCCAATGAGCACCAGAAATATAATTATCGGCGCCAGGCACCACTTTTTTCTCATTTCCCAAGAATCGCATAACTCGAATATTATAGACAGCTTACTCAACTTATTTTCTCCTAATCCGGCAGCATTAAATAAGATAACTATGCCGGGAGGATCAATGCTAAATTATTTTTCATTTCTTTTTGGCTATACTGCTGATCGAGTCTCTGAAATCTGTCGATATTAAGATCGGAATAAATAATCTGAACTTTTGGGCTTAATACTATATTTTTGCAGAAATTTTTCCTTTGAGAGTTTGGAAACAAGGAAAAATATTTTGCAAATTCAATTTATGCCTCAATTATAATATCGCATCAATTTGACCCTTCACAACAGACGTTACCTCTTCAAGTGTCAATTCTTCAAGGCAACGACTATACTCGGTATTATCACAGCCCTTTTTACAACAAGGCACGCATGAAAGGTCTTTATGCACTACACGGTGTAGTTTACCCCTTGGCGCCCAACCGGAAGACGAAGATGGACCAAAGATACACACAGTTGGTACGCCTACTGCCGCAGCAATATGAACTCCCGCGCTGTCAACGCCGACAAATAATTTGCATCTCTTAAAAACAGCGGCCAACGTTCCAATGGAAGTTTTTCCCGCTAAATTAAATGTATTTCGCGGGCATTCTTTTATTATTTCACAGGCACGCTCTCTTTCATCCATAGCTCCTGTAATAACAATAGATACGTTATATTCCGATGTGAGCCAGTTGATCAGTTGAATATACTTATCCGCCCCCCATTCTTTATATTTCCAGAGAGAAAAAGGCTGCACAGCAATGATTGGCCGATCGGACTGAACACCTTCATTTCTTAAAAGCGCCTTGGCTTCCTGATGTCTGTATTCGGGGACATCATGTTCGGGGCGGATGTGATCTGTTTTTATATTATAAGTTTCCAGAAGACCAAGGTAATATTCGGCCATGTGCCTGCCCGGTTTAGGCTCATCTGTAGATAGATGGGTAAATACTCTGTTGCGCCAGAGTTTCCCATCATTTGCGTAAAAACTTACTCTCTGCGGCGCTCCGGAAAGAAATGCAAGAATAGCTCCACGATCTCCCGGCTTTATATCAATGACCAAATCAAAATGGAATCCACGCAAACGTGAAAAAACCCTTTTTTGATATCGTAATTCCTCTATCCATGTTCTTTCTTCTTCATTAATAGAAATTACATCTGTTGCCCATCTGCAGTCTTCGATTAATTCTTTTGCTTTTTCTCTTACTGCAACAACCACATTAGCCTGCGGGAAATTTTCGCGCAGAGTTCTGACACAGGGAAAGGAAAGAACAACATCGCCTATATCTCCAAGCTGTATCAAAAGGATATTGCGAATGTTTTCTCTGGATATATTGTTGCCTTTTATCAACATAAATCAATTCCCTATAAATTTGCCATAAACCTTTAATGCCCAATCTGTTATAAGATCACATGTATTTTTCATCGCTACTTTGAATGCCCCCTTTGCCATATTCTGCCTGTCTTTTTATGTAGCATAAACCCAATTTTAGAGCTTATTATATCGATATCTTCTCATAGAGACGCAATGAATTTATTTTACCTAATTTCTCGACATAATTATCATTTTTTGCCAACACAACACATCCTGTAGGGGGTTTTAGGTCTTCACTTGATGGTATACTTGGAAAATAGGCACATAAATTATAATTAGTTTTTAGCCAGGCCATATCAATATATTCTAAAGTTCCATAGCTATCATGCACATAACCTTCATCACCAGGAACCTTGAAATCATCAATCATCATTACGAATTTCTTCCAACAAGAAGCTATAATTGAGACCTCTTCTTTTAAAGGTAAATCTTTACCCCAGTGTGCATCCAAATATATAAAACATTCATTTTGGGTGATATCAGGATTTTTGCTTAATTCAATAAGGAACTCTCTTGAATCCATATTATATAAATGGACAGACTTTATTTCTTTCAAACGCATTTTTGCCAATGAATACAAACTTATGTTTTTCTCGCATGTTAATACTTGGATGTCAGATGCCTTGGCCATGTAACCTGATGTGTCGCCAAGGTATGTCCCTGTCTCAATAATGTGGGAAAAATTATAATTATTCAACAAATCCTGAAATATTGTTTTTCTCCCTTTCGCTCCGTTGAAACCAGCATCCTGAGAATGAATATATGATGGGGAATTTACAAGTACACTAATACCTGTTTCTATATCATTTAATCTATTTATTATATCTCTACAGTAATGGTCCCTTATTTTCATTATCAGTTTATTCATATACTTATCCTATTTTAATTTGATATTTCATCCCAATATTCCACTTATTTGGGCACCGTGAACATAAAAAAGTTTGTTGCGCCCCGGAAAGAAAGGAAAGGTTTATATCAGCAATATATTACGGATATTTTCTTTAGATAGGCTATTTCCTTTTACCGGCGTAAAATTAAACACCTATAATTGAATCATAAGTTTTGAGTACCTTTTCCGCCATTATGTCCCATGTATTTTTCGTTGCTTCTTTGTATGCTTCTTTTGCCATTTTCTCCCTGTCTTGTTTGTCCAGCATAAGCCCGATTTTAGAACTTATTAAATCAATATCTTCCCTGTCGACAACAAATCCATTAATCCCATCTCTGACGAGGTCTTTTGCCCCCACATTGCCGCTTATAATCACGGGCAGTGAAGCAGACATCGCTTCTAACACGACCATGCCGAAAGTGTCAAATCCTGAAGGCATCGCAAAAATGTCCGAAGCCAGATAGATTTGCTCGATGTTGTCTTTCCAGACTCCGGCAAAGATAACATTTTCCTCTATGTCCAATTTTTGTGCCAGCCTTCTGTATTTCTTCTCATTCCCTTTTCCAACCGCTATAAGTTTAATCATTTTAGATGGATGCCTCGATTTTGTCATAGCCATCGCAGCCATAAGTTTATCTAAACCCTTAAGCTCAAAATTCATACTTACGAACAAAACCACCGTATCAGTTTTATTGATTCCAAAGCGCTCTCGTATTTCCCTGCGGCATATATTCCGGTCAAGCTTATTAAACTTATCAATATCGACACCGGGGTGAATGACCTGAATCTTTTCCGGATCAACTCGAAATTCTTGCAGAAATCTTTCCTTAGCTATACCTGATACAGGCAGAAACATCCGGCATTTTCCATTATTTATCATTCTTTTTTCAACCCAGCTTGTGCCATAATCGAAAAGGCTCATACCCTTTCTGCGGATTTCCTTAACCCAGAATCGATGAGGAACGCTGTGCATTGTAAATATATCGGCATGAAAAATTCTCTCATGGCTGTGAATGAGATCAAAATTCATTTTTGCTATTTTGCGATTTGCAAACCAGGCAAAACTGATGGTGGTTAGAAATTTAGGAAACGAAATAATAGGAACCTTATGAAAGATAATGCGATCAGATTGTTGCTTCCACTTATTTGCAAAAACATGAACTTCATATCGACGGCTTGAAGCAATACGTTCCGTCAATTCCAAGACAAATCTCTCACCACCGCCCACAAGTCCATATTTGGGAACCACAACTGCTATCTTGTAAACTTTAGACGTTATATCTTTCATTGTTTTTTAGCGCCTGTGAGAGATAAGACTTGAAAGTAAAGCGTTCCTAAACGCCTCCCGAGAGCAGGTTTTGGCATAACGCAAAGCTGCTCGCTGAAATTGATTCATTTCTGATTCTTTTAATAATGCCGCATTATCCATGCACTTTTTCAGTCCTTCAACGTTACCGGAAGGGAAAAGCCAACCCAGGTTATGTTGGCGCACCCTCTGTCCCACAAGCCCCTCATCCGATGCAATAACCTTTTTGCCTGCAGCCGCAGAAAGGGAAAGAACGCCACTGGAACCAAAATGCTTTATATAAGGCAATAAGACAACATCACTTGCACAGAAACATAAACTCTCCTCGGAATCCGAAACATAGCGATTGATAACCTTTGCCATTCCTTGTTTTTCAAGTAGCGAAAGCCCCTTCAACAGCTCACGGTCTTTAGAAATCCTGCCAGCACACAAAAGAAATAATCGGGAATCAGGGGATGATTCTAACATGGCACGAATGGTTAGATGCAAACCTTTTCTACGGTCACCAATTCCATAGTTAAGCAGGACAAACCGGTCTTGTGGAATTCCCAATGCTTTCCTTGCATCTTTTTGACTATGGGAAAAGTTCCCATCCCAGGGATCAGGGAGAAAATGAAATGTGGGACCAGCATATTTGTCTTTTGCATCGATAAAC
>Ga0307990_1002754_pt1 | contig 13820 bp, 7 predicted proteins | sample EllFjometagen129_FD_203168 | JGI IMG/M metagenome (GOLD analysis project Ga0307990, IMG submission 203168) | Marine microbial communities from Ellis Fjord, Antarctic Ocean - #129 | ecosystem: Environmental > Aquatic > Marine > Unclassified | place: Southern Ocean | collected 2014-10-08
TTATATCACTAGTATCTAAAACAACTACACCAGTGTCTCCATTAACACTTGTTATTGTATCTGTTGGAGTAAGTAATTCAGCCCAATCTGTCATTGCTGCATTTGTTGCATTTAATGCTATATAAGATTTGTTTAAATCAGTTCTTACTGCAACATCTCCTTCTTGCACTGTTAAAGCAAGTTGAGCTACTTCAGTTGCAACTACACTAACATCTGTTAAAGCTAATGCTGGTAAGTTTGCTGAACTAATTTCACCTGATAATTTTGTTGCATCTAATGTTGATGCTGATGTTAAATATGTGCCTAAATCACTAATTTGTGATTCTGTAATACTAATTCCTGTTGATTTATCCCATGCTGTAAAGACCGGATCTGTTTCTGTTATTCTTGCTGCTGGAATTAATCCTGTTGTTTTGTCTAACATTGCATAATCCCATACTTGTAATGTGTTAGATGTGCTATTTGTTCCTGCACCTAATTGAATAGCCGTATAGATAGCATCTGCTATAGCATTATAACCAAAAGCCATATTATAAGTACCAGATGCACTTGAATCATTACCTATTGCTATTGTAGAATTTGCTGTAGAATTTGCGTAATGTCCCATAGCGATAGAATATAACCCTGATGCTTTTGTATTTAATGATGAAATAGTTCCTCCACCACCGATAGCAATTGAAAATGCACCTGGTGCGTTGACAAACTTACCAAAAGCAATTGAGTCATCTCCTACATTTACTGTAGCTGAACGTCCTTCTGGGTTGATTGCATCAGTATAAGCTACTGAATTCCATGTTCCTGATGTTTTAGGTAAACTAGTTGCGCTAGTTGTTATATCTGTTAACAATGAACCATCTATTGCTGGTAATTGACCTGTTGCATTAGTTTGAACTAATTGTGTGTTTCCATTAAATGTGTTTCCTTGATTAGTTGCGTCTACATCCGCTGATGTTTTAGCTGTGTTTGTTGTAATTGCTGAAGCTTGTTCTGTAGTGATACCATTTTTAGCTGTATTTGCAGTTACATTAGTATTTGCTGAAACTCTAGCTTCTGTATAATAAAGATTAGTTGAACCTTCATCTAAACTATCTGTATTTGTTAATGGCGTTGTTGCTATTCCTGTTAATGCTGAACCATCTAAAATAGGAAGCTTACCTGAAGCATCTAATTGAACTAGTTGGCTTACACCGTTAAAAGTATTACCTTGATTAGTTGCATTACTATCTGCATAAAGATTTGTAGTTCCTTCTGTAATCATATCTGAAGTAACTATTGTATCTACCCAGTTAGTTCCATCGAATCTTAGCATATCTCCTAAATTAGTATCTGTTATAACAACTCCAGTAAGACCATTCAGTCCTAGTGTTGTATTTCTCCATACTAAGCCATTCCATACTAATGAATTGCCATTAACTAATGAAGTTAAAGTTGTATCTGTTAAATCTGATAAATTTGTTGAAAGAGCTAATGTTTCATTAATCCATTTACTAGTTGAATCATCATATGTTAAAAATTGATTATCTGAAGGCGTTGTAATTGTAATATCATTTAATTCATTTAATTCTGTAATGCTACCCTCTACAGTTGCAAAAGCTGCTGGTGTTTGAATTAGCCATGTATCTGTATCTGTTTTTCTTAATATCATTGATGTATATTGTTTATCTAGTATATGAGCTGTTTCATTTCCAACTACCGTAACTCCTGTAGTTCCTTCGGCTTCTACAGTTCCAGCTCCATTTTGTGTAAGAACTATTTCTGTATCTAAAGCGAAAGCTACTGAAGCATTTGTAGGAATTGTAATTAAAATCGCTGTTGCATTGGTACAATTAAGAATGTATCCAGCATCTCCTAAAACTAGTGTTGAAGTAGATGTTACAGTCTTATCTTGAAGTAATATATCTTTAGAATATAAAGTTGCATCACCTGTATATGTATTAACTGAATTTACATGTGTTAAATCTAATTCTGTTTTATACACATCTGTTAAAGCATTTGTATCTGCATTACTTTCATAAAGAGATTTAGTTTCAGTTGCACTTAAAACATCTGATACTTGAACATAAACAGTTGTTGCCCATCTATAAGTTGAAGTATTATCTCCATCTGTTTCGTCTACTGCAACTACATATAACTTCCCTGCTTCACCTGTTGTTGGAAGAAGAGCATATGTTGCTACTTCAATAACATCATCAACATAAGAAGGTAATTGAGAAGCTGGAACTAACCCACCTACTAAATCAGCTTTAATTAAATTGACTGCTGCTTGAAGAGTTGATATTGGTTTATCAGCATCACTTGTATTATCTACATTAGTTAAATTTGCTCCATCTGCTTTTAAGTCTAGTGCAGTTTGAGTTAATGTTGAAATTGGTTTAGCAACATCACTTGTATTATCTACATTAGCTAATCCTATATCAGCTTTATCTAAAGCATGAGGATTTCCTATAATTGTAGTTCTATGTGTTGTATTTAATGCTGTATCTGATTCTATTGTATCTATATTTCTGTCATTTGTAATTGTTAAAAGATTAACCTTAGTCTTTTGAATATTTGTAAATACGTTAGTATCTGCATTATCTTCATACAATGCTTTAATTTCTAAAGCTGTTTGATCATCAGTTGCTGCTATTTGAATACCTGCTAATTTAGCTTTCTCAGTATCTGTATAAGCATTAGTGTCAGCATTAGCTTCATATGATGTTTTAATTACTGCATCAGTTTGATCAGCTGTTGCATTTTCAGCAATAGATGATAATTTGTCTTTATCATAATTTGAATAAGCATTAGTATCCGCATTAGCTTCATATAATACTTTAACTTCAGCAGCATCTAGTATATCATTAATTTTAACATATACTGTTGTTCCCCATCTGTATGTATCATTAGTTGATAAATCAATATAAATCTTACCTGATTCACCAGTTACGGGAAATGCCGAAGGTGTGGCATATTCTAATACATCGTCTACATAACCTGGTAATTGTGATTGAGGAACTGTTCCACCAACTAAGTCTGCCTTAACTAAAAGGTCTGCTTCTATTGCTGAAATGTCGCCTTCATTTACTAAAATAGCTGCTGCATTAGTTCCAATGTCAGTAGTATTTGTATCTATATCTACAAGGTTACTTGCTATATCAGTTGCATTTCCTTTTACAGTTTCTATTGTTCTACCTGAACCTGCTAAATTAGAGTCAGCTGATAAAAGACTTGATATGTCAGTATCATTTAAAGCAATGTTATCTGCATTGTCTTTGATATTTTCATCTGTCCAATCGATTCCCTTCATCGCTGCGATGTCAGTGTCATTTGAACCTATATTTGTTGTATTAGTTTCTACTGATGTTTCTAAAGCTTCATAACCAGTAGTAAGTGTTTCTAAGTTATCTATGTCTAAAGCATTTGTTGAGATGTTTGATGCATTCTCTGTAACATTTGCTAATAGTTGTTGTGTATAGTCTGAATCTATTGTTGGAGTTTGACCACTTAAAGCAGCATCTGCTCCAAAGTATTTAGTTGCTGTATTTGCTTTTAATTCAAAAGATGTACCTGATTGCCATGCTGTTCCATCCCAATATACAACTTGTCCATATGAATATGTAAGGCCTGTTGTAACTGATGTATATGATAAAACACCACATGTATAGTAATCAAATGCAGTTAGTGTTGATGCAGGTAAATCTAATATTGTTGTTGAAGTGGCGTGTCCGAATGTTCCTTTATCTGAAACTGTTTCGCCTACTAATTCAATAGCGGCTATAATTTCTCTAAAGATAAACGAAACTCCTACTTTACCAGCACGGAATTTTGATATCTTACTTAGAGTGGTTGCAGATAATTCTATTTCCCATACACTGTATAGTTTAACTTCTTCATGCAAACTTAGATATGTTTCGTCAACAACATCTAAACCTGTATAAGCTATACCATCTTCGTCTTTAGCAAGTCTCATATATTGACTAACTGTATTTCCGTTAGCTAATAAGAACTCTGCTTCAACTGTATATGAATGATCTAGTGGTGAAACAACTTGAACAGTTGTAACTAGATTAGATAATCTTCGCACACTACCAAGATTAGTATCTATTGAATCACCTGATATATTTGTAATAAATTGTAAAATGTTATTTACCAAGTCTAGTCACCCATCCTTTCTTAGCGGATATTGACATTTTCTTTCTTGTTTCTATTGAAAGTTTTCTGTCTAATTTAGCAAGACTTAATTTTGATTTATGTTCTTTAGTAAAAATTCTTCCTGTATTTGATTTTCTTGTGTTATCTTCTTTAGTCATATATTGAAGGTTACTTAAATTGTTATTAGTTTTGTCTTCATCTATATGATCAATGCTATTTAGTGATTCATCTCTATTAGGTTTGTGTGCTAACATTACTAACTGATGAACATCTATTGTTAAAGTTTTACCATTTTTAGATAACTTGACTTGAGGATAACCTCTAGAGCTTGGATACTGTGTCATTATCTTACTCGTATATGACCATATACCTCTATTAGTTTCAACGAGTCTTTTACAACTTCGTATTACTCCTGAAGTACTAGCTTCATAATATCCTGTATAATCAACTGAATACTTTGGAGTAAGGTATAAACCTATAGGTCCAAATTCAATTAATCTATCCACGACAGTATTTAACTGTGATAAATTAATCATTGATATTTCTCCTTTTCTTATTTTAAGATAACCCATATTTTCAAACTATTTCATTAGGGTTTGTTATTTAATTAGTACCAATTCAGCATTGTGAATTAATAGTTGCTCTTTACCTGCAAAGTATGTATCTACTTCTTCGACATCGATATTAACTACATCAATACGTTCTTGTATGAAATCTTTTGAAGTAATTTCTACTTCAGTTTTATCTGTATTTAACATATAATCTCCGACATTTAAGTCAGCTGCATCTATCCAATCCCATGTTCCATTTTGCTTAACATATAGTGGATGTTGCTCTGTTATATGTAAATCGTTATTAATTATATAGTATTCTTTAAAGTAATCAAATTTAATTGCTTTAACTGTTGTTGGTAAAAGTGTGTTAGTTTCTACATCATAACCAGTGATGATATCTCCAACGCTAAGAGTTTTAATTCTTCTAGTTGTTCCATCCCACATAGGCATAGTTGTATTTCTATCTAGACAACCTCCACCACCTGATGCGTATACTGTAATTGTTATTTCATCAACTACAGCGCCATTTAATGTTGAACGTGCGCTAACTACTGATGTTCCTGCGCTAATAGCTTCTACATATCCGTTTCCGCTTAATGTTATACTAGTTCCACTTACATAAGTCCAGAAGACTGATGGGTTTCCTGATACAGGATAATGTTCTGCTTGTAATTGTTGAGATGTTCCTATAGGCATACTAGTTAATCCATTAACGTCTAATGAAGTTGGTGTATCATAATTTGATGACACTCCTATTATATTGTATTTGCCATTAGAAGTTGTTGCTGTTAATGTTGCTGCATATTGACCATATGAACTTACTAATCCATCGGTTCCTACAGACATATTATATTCTGGTAAATTTAATGACCAACTAACTGTTGCATATGAATTAGATGGATAAAATACTACATCAAAATCTCCAGAACTAAACTGTTCAATCCATGGTGTTCCAGCTGTGTTAACTGGCACTCCTGAATGAGTTATAGTTACAAATGTTGGTAATGGCGTTTCAGTTGTTATACTTACAAAATCAGTTGCTCCACTATCTGCAGTGAATAAAACTGTTGTAATTTTTCCTGCTGTATTTGGAGCTGTTAAGACTCCTAATTGAGTTATAGTATAATCAGTTCCTGTAAGTGACCATGTTCCAGTTTTAAGTGCATGGCTAGGTGTATAAGCCACTGATAAGTTCAATATAGAACCCATTGGTATTTCTGTATCTTGGAATTCATATGGTATTGAAGGATCGTCTCCAACTGTAAATATAAATAAGCTAATTGGGTCTGGTTGATAAGCATAAACTATTTCACTATCTGCTTTGTTATTTACTACAGTTCTAACATATACATTAGTTAAATTTGTTTGACTATCTTCAATTGCCCATAATTCTCCTGTTGATGTTATTGTAAATTTAGATGTATTTGAAACTGACCAAGTTACTCCATTATCAACTGCATTAGCTGGTGACAATGTATATTCCATTTGATGAGCATTTGATTCGCCCATATCTATAGAAGCCACTCCTGTAATCGCAATGCTAGTTGGAAGTGGTCTTGTTGCTTCAATTATTATATCTTTATATTTACCAGTTCTACTTGATGTTGCTCTTACGCAAATATAACCTTCTTCATAATCTGTAAATGAAACTAATCCAGTTGTTGATACAGAACCATCTACTGTTCCATAAACTGCATATGTGAATGTTTCATCTTGAATTACTGGGTTTGTTGTAATTGTTAATTGTTGTGAAGTTCCAGAAGCCATTGTTGTTTCACCATTTAAAATAAATGATTTCAATGATTCTTTAACTGTTATATCTTTACTATGTGATATACTAGTTCTTACAGAAGTTCCAGTTATTGTTGCTGTACCTCTTGAATTAGAGCTAGCCACACTAATTATACCTGTAGTTGGATTTACTGATACTATATTAGAATTACTTGAAGTCCATCTAATATCATTGTAAGCTCCACTAGGTAATACACTATTGTAAGACATTACTGCTGTATTTGAATAAGTTGGTATATAAAAGATTAAGTAATTCCAGTCTATCCATAATTCTGTTTCAGATATGTCAACTGCAAAACTAGTTATAAGAGGAAGTGCATCTATTACTGATGTTGTTTGAAAATAACTTCCTATAGTTGTTGTCACTGTAACTCTTGTTCCAGCTCCAGCTGAATTACAAGTTAATAATCCTTCTGAACTGATGCTCCAATCAATTGTATTGCTTACTGACCAAGTAACATCTGTTGATGCCCATGTTGGAGTTAAAGCATACTCTAATTGGAAAGTAGTTCCTTCAAGAACTGAGTCAGGTATATTTGTAATTTCTACTGCTGTTGGTGTTGTATCTGCATATGAGCCTACTTGTGTATTTGGCACAAAGAATAAGTCATCTATAAAACTACCTGATGCAACTGTTTCTTTTACAGCAAGCATTAATTCTCCAGTATTGCTATTTATAAACGCATATCCAGTTCCTGCTTGTGGTGCTGTAAATCCTATTGCTATTTTTGCTCGTATGCCATTAACATCATTTAATGTTGTAATCGTAGATGATGTGAATGCCATGTCTTTATAGTTTGATCCTTTAAGTATAGTTTCATTAGGATGAGGGAAGTAATTGTTTATTAGTAAAACTGGTATAACGTCTACATCAACTACATTTGCAGCTAATCCATTATACTTAGCAATACCTGAATATACTCTAATGTCAGTGTCATCTGATATAAAGTTTAATTCTTGAACCCATCCATAACGTTCTCTAGCATCTTTGAGTATTCTTACATCTACTGATGATATTTTAACTCCATCAGGAGCATCTGTTGAATATCTAGATTCTGGATATTGTAATGATTGTGTATATGTCATTCCTAAATCTCCATAAGTATACATTTCTATTCTAGCTGAATCTAGTGTTCCTAAAGCATCTGAATAGATTACATCTTGTTGGAAATTTAAATCTAAATCTGAAGCATCTGAACCTTCAGCATTTTTAGGTCCTGCTGAATAGTTGTCTTCCATTTCTGTTGTCATAATCATAGTTGTACCTAGAGCTGTGACGTTTACTGACATATCTATTTCATTGTCATAAGTTGTCCATGTTCCACTAGCAGGCACTAAGTCTGCAGTTTCTCTAGTTCCAAAGAATGCATATGATATTGGATTTGAACTTGTTGCTGTTGTAAATGGTAATAAAAGTTGGTTAATTCCATCTTCTGTGTATATGTGATGAGAAGACACTCTATCAACTTTATCTATAACCATATAGTCTCTATATTTATCTTGTCTAAATACTACGTCTGTATCAGGAACTTCCCACTGTCTGTATTTTGAATCTACACCAATGAAATTGCTAATTCCCATATAATCTTCATAGGCACTTACTGAGAAAGTTACTAAGTTCTTATCTACACTTGTATCTGTAGAAACAACTATTTCACCTGTATCTAATAAGCTACCAATCTTAGGAACTGATACAATGCTATCATCCATAAATGAATAAGTAGAAACTTGATTACCTAATCTATTTACTAATGATTTAGTATATTCGCCAATGTTATCACTATCTATGATTGTTGCTGATTCATTCATATATCTAATTGATTCTGTTTCGAATGTTCTAGCATCTTGTCTCATAATTGTTGCTCTTATAGCCTGCATTGGAATATACTCTATTTGAAATAGAACATCATCAAAGTTTTCTATTAAATCATTTGAAGTATCGTCTACTGTTCCTGTCATAGTTGCATCATCTGATATTTCAGTACGAGCTACAGCATAGATTGCTTCATATAATGCTCTTTCAGGAACATCAGCTAATATAGTTCTAGCATAGTTTCCTTTATGATTTAAGTTAAGTATTCTTTTTTGTCCTTGATTATAATATAAACAATTTCCTTTTCCTTTTGCTGTTATTGCACTTCTGATATCTATGTCAGATAATGATATATATCTTTTAAATTCATATACATGATCTGTTATATTCCATTCTTTTGTACCAGCAGCCCATGAGGCAGGTATATTAACAGGTGTTGTTACATCCACGTCTACGCCCTTTACTAGTATTTTAGTTATCTTATATATGTTCTGACGTAATTTAAGTGCGGCTGTTGATTCTTTGATCTCTGTTGGTCCATCTGCATTAGCACGAACACCCATCCATCCGTTAATCCAAGGTTCTGTCTTTTTATTTACAGAATCTTCTATTTCAACTACATTATCTGCATTAATTTCTAATCCATTTACATAGTCATTAAGATAAGCTGTTTTAGTATTTCCAGTATAATTTGTAGTAACCATTGGATCATCTATCTCGTCTAATTCATCTATAAAATCAAATTCAATTGTAGTCCAATCTGCTCCTCCTAATCTAGGAATTGCTTTAACAACGTTTCCTATTTCTTTTAAAGCATCCCATAATGTATATCTTTGGAATGTTAATTCAGGTGTTATATACGTTCTAATCTTGCTTCTAGTCTTTTCACCTAATGTAAACTCTGGTTCAAAGTCTGTATCATTGATATCACTTATTTTAGTAATAGATAGTATTTTATCAATACTATCATCTAAGTATATAGTGGCACCAGTAATTGTATCTGTTGTTAAAATTCTAGCACTAAAATCTGTGATTGACATATTTCCATATGTGCTATCAGGGTGTAATTGGCTTACTCTAATTGTAACTACTTCATTTGCTGATGTACTAGTTCTTGTATAATCAATATAACCTCTTAATGAACCACCATTATAAGGAACTGTCTCAAACCAATTTGCTTCTGTTGCTCCATTGATTTGAAGTTCTATATAAGCATAGTTATCAGCTAATATTCCAAATAGATTAAGTGCACTATTCTTAACTGTAAATGCTAGTGATATATTATAAGTTCTGCCTGATTCTTTTAATGTAGAGCTATCTATAATTGTTGTATCTGATGAGTTATTAACTAAATCTAAAGGAAGATTTTGTGTATAATCTTCTAATACAAATATTGTATTACTTTCATCTGATGCTGTTAAATCTCCAACCAATGTTGATTGATAGAATATATCGTCTCCTGTTGGTTGTGTAATTGTCATATTTGGAATTACTCTACGTTCTAAAAGCTTAGTTGGTTCTATTAATGTTATTTTGTGTGAATATAGTTTAGGAGAAGATTTCTTAAGTGTTTCCACTGTATCTTCTGATACGAAATATCTATAATTATATCCATCTATATTAAGTAAAACTCTTGAGAATCTTTCAATTCCTTTTGTGAAATCTAAGCTTACTGATGTATATAATGTATTTATTGATTCATCATACCATAAGTCACCAGTTGAAGTTGTTGTATATACAGTTGTGCTTATATCATATGTAGGTACCCATGCACCTGATGTATATGTATATAGTGTATTAGGAGTTTCAAGAAAGTATTGATCTCCTTCATTTGCTGTTCCTGGTCTAGATACATCTATAACTTCTCCCGAATTCCATACAGGATATTCATCTTTTACAATAGGAATTAACATAACTGCTGTATCTAGTGTTTCGTCTAATGTATTTGTAAGTTGTAAAGGATAAGATATAATATTGGTTATATCATATTCGATTCCTTCATTATATATCTTTACTGATAATGACATTATATCCTATCTCCTCTCGCTTGAATTATATGTTACTCTTTGAGTATAGTAATTCACGTTAGCATTGTCAACTTGTATTTCTTTTAAGAATTTTCTATTTTCTTGTGATAAATTATAAGCTTGCCATCCTATGGCTATTGCTCCAACTAGTGGACCACCTATTGCAAATGCACCTAAAATTGATGCTGTTGCATTAACTTGCTTCATAGTTTGACCTATCTTTTCAGCTTTATGATCTGCTCCTCTTAAAGAAGCTCCTGTTGTTGCATAGTCAGCTACAAAATTAGCTACTGCTAATCCACCACCTACAGCTATCATTCCTTTTTTAGCTAATGAACCTGATGATGAAGGTTTTGTTGTAGGCTTGTCTAAGTCTTGTTGAACTTGTCCACGTTGTTTACTTTTTAATTCTGCCATTTCTTTCTTAGCTTGTGCTCTTGTTACCTTAGTTTTCTTGCTTGATATGTTATCAGGGTTTCTAGTTGCTGATTTACCATTTTCATTTACATTAACATTTATATTATGCTCTGCCATGATTAAATCACCTCGTTATAAATAACTAGTGTAGCTTCTATTACAACTATCCCATCTTGTTCGATTGTATAACTTCCATCAACTAATAGCATTGTTCTTTCATTATTTATAACACCATCAGCTAATTCTACTTTATATGAGTTTCCCCATGTTCCTTCACCAATTTCTTTGGCTATCTTTTCCATTGGTACTGTTGAAGCTAACAGTGGAAAATTTACGTTATATGATGTTGTTTGACTATTTGGTTTAGTTACTGATTCATTTGATGAAGCCAATATAACTGTCTTAACATCTTTTTGATGAGTGATTGATAATGTATAAAAAGGCATTCTTATATCATCTATTTTAAATACTACCTTTGATGCATGAATACCATTATCTAAAAATTGATATAGTAATATAGATGTAGACATAAATCTATCTAATCCACTACCATCATCTGGGTCAATAGGAGCTACGAAATCTGTTGTTTGAACTGATTTCTTAACTAACCATTCATTGATTGTAATATATAGCCCTTTTTCAGCCATGGTGTATTTATCAAATATAATACGAACTTCTTCCATTTCTGAATAGTATCCATATAGATTTAATGAATAAGCTTCATTATACATACTCATATATTGATCTGATGTAACGTTTAAATCTATTCGTTCTAATATACCTGGAGTGAATAGAACATCTTCGTCATCTAAGTTCTTAGCAGTTGCTAATGTATCATACTCTTGAGCATTTGCTGTTATATTGAATACAATTCTAGTATTAACTCCACTGTCGACTATATCATATAATTCATCTGATAAGTCATTAAGTTGTATTGTGATTAACTCTGCTATTTTCTTTAATCCAACTATTTTACTTGTGTTATTTAAAGCCATAATTTGCCTCCTAACTTACTTTCGATTTTAATGATGCGGCTAAGGCTCTTGCTACGATATCTGATGCTTCTGCAAACCAACCTTGATTAGGATTCTTACGTCCGCCCCATTGTTGAGCTGTCCAAACACCTTCTGTATATGGCATGTAAGGAGCTTGTCCTTCATCTACATATACTGTAAAACCACCTGTATCATTTTTTCTTGTTTTAATAGATCTCATTAGATTACCAGTCTTAACTGGCGCTTGTTGCATTACTAGAACTTTTGCTCTAGCTTCCTGAATTCTAAGCTTAAGATCTAATTCTTTTCTAGTCATTAACTATATAAAACTATAATAGTCGATGCATAATCATCAACAGCACCAGGAAATTGAAATGCTGCCATTGAGTTACTTCTTTGTCTATTTTTTGATGTTGTTTTAATTTTAAGTATTTTACCATTACTGAATTTGATTTTATCCATTTCTTTGAATGCATAATCATTTGTAGTTTCGATTGTTAATTCTAATCCACCACTTGTTGTTCTCATACCTGGCATTGGATATCTTGTTCCTGCATCATCGATATATTGTTTATATCTGAATTCTGCTGGGATGTCAGTCCAAGATCCATCTTCGCTATCTAAATCTACTTGTGCTGTATATTCATACCAGTTAGCTAAGTAGTATTCGCCTGTTGGCATTTTACGATTAAACATTAGTATATACCTGATGTATTAGAAACAGTCCATCTAGTATCCTTTTCTTCCTGAGTCACATGATATGATATGCGTCTGTTAGTCATTCCCATGCTGTCTAGTGTTTGCTTCACTTCTTCTGAAACGACCATACGTGCCAAGCTATCAGCACTGATGGATACTCCTGTTTCAGGATTAATTCCTGATTGATGAGCTACTAAGTTTCCACCTGAAGTTCTTGCATATTGATATTGTTCACCCATAGCTTGGATTAATGCTTCCCTACGATCAGTATCTTTAGCTATTAAATACTCTAAAATAGGTCTAGTATTGTTTAATACTTGCATATACATCCATCTGTATACTTGTCTTGATATTTCATTTAAGATAACATCTGCTTTATCTGAACTTCCAGCATCTACATCTAAGTTATCTCCATATGTGTCTAATATATAGTCTTGTGTTAATACGTATCTATGTACACGTTTGTTATATGTTGCGTCATCATCCTCTAATGGAATTGATGTTATGTCTAAAGCCATAATTGACCTCCATTTCTTATTTTTATTAAAAGAGAGAGATGACCGAAGCCATCTCTCCTCATTTTATGAGTTATAATCTAATCATGCAATATATACCCAGCTGTTGATATATAGTTTATAATTAAATCTAGGTTTTACCCTCTCGAGATGTTAATTATTGTTACTTATGCTACTTGAATTAATGTTGCTCTTAAAACACCATAGTTATAAGCGATACGTCCATCGATAGACCATGCTCCGATAGTTCCGTGTCCTCTAGGTACTTCAATAAGTTCGATTGGTTCGATTTCTTCAAAGTTTCCACCGAATGAATCTTCATGTAATGCGATCATGTTAACGTCAGCATCCATATATAAACTCATTAAGATAGTGAAACCATGGATTGCTCCAATAGTTTTGAAACCATTAGCTTGGATTGCGTCACCAAAAGCTGTATTAAGTACTAATTTATCTTCGATTAATGCTGCAACTGCTGGTCTAACTATTAAATAACGTCCTTCGATAGGTGCTTTTGCTGTATTTAAAGCTTGTTCTAATTTGATAATTGTTGAGTCGATATCAGTTGAGATAGGTGTAACTGCTTTAACTGTTAATGCTGTTTCAGAAGTTCCTACGTCTGCTAAACAAATGAATACTTCTCCAACTACTGCTGTTGCTGCTGCACAACCAACGTCTGTTGCGACTCCACCTGTGTTTGCCGCTGTTACTTGATATAAAGTTCCCGCTACTAATGCACCTGCTGCTACTGTTGAACCATTTTGTGTATAGTTAGATGTTCCGCCAGCTACTAAAACTGCTAATACATCTGTATCTACTTGAACTGAAGCAGCTTGGATTGCTTTCATAGCTGTTTGGTCAACATAGTCTACTGGATT
>Ga0307990_1002755_pt1 | contig 13817 bp, 13 predicted proteins | sample EllFjometagen129_FD_203168 | JGI IMG/M metagenome (GOLD analysis project Ga0307990, IMG submission 203168) | Marine microbial communities from Ellis Fjord, Antarctic Ocean - #129 | ecosystem: Environmental > Aquatic > Marine > Unclassified | place: Southern Ocean | collected 2014-10-08
CTCCGTAGAATTTGCTCATTATTTCAGGGCCATTTATCAAAATAAAATGTGAATTAGTTTCATTTGCAACTGCCTTTGCCAGTAAGGTTTTTCCTGTTCCTGGCGGGCCGTGCAATAAAACACCTTTTGGCGGCTCTATTCCTAACCTTTCAAATATCTCTGGATGCTTTAATGGCAGCTCAACCATTTCCCTTACTTTATCAATTTCATCCTTAAGCCCGCCAATATCATCATAAGTAATATCCAGAATTTTTTCTTCTTTTATTTCAATAGCCTCTGGATTAAATACAACATCTGTTAATTCAGATATTATAACAGCCTGCTTTGGATTAGAATCAGCAACAACAAACTTCAGGCTTCCAAGGCCAAAACCCATCATGCTTTCGCTTAGTGCATCATATATTTCATTAATGCTGCCACGTTCCCTTCTTTTAATGCTACCAAGACTTACTATATCCCCTTTTACAACTGGTTTTCCTAAAAGCCCTTGTTTAAAAATTTGAGGTGGAGCGTTTATCCTAACACCTTTGCTTGCAGGAGCAATTATAACCTTTTTTGCTTCTTTAATATCTGCTTTTAAAACAGTTACAACCTCACCTATGCCTGTTTTTGCATTTCTCCTTGTAATGCCATCTATTCTTGCTATTTTAAGTCCGATATCGCCTGGATAAGCGCGATCAACTATTGCAACAGTCTCTCTTTCACCTATTACTTTAACTACATCTCCAGGCCTAACCCCTATTTCCTGCATAAAACTGGAATCTACCCTAACAATGCTTTTATTAACATCATCCTGCAAAGCTTCAATTACCTTTAGTTTTAACTCTTTTTCTGGCATTTTCCCCTTTTTAAACTATGTTAACCTAATAAATAAATGTTTTGGTTTTAGAACTATTTTTCCTTAGGCTTTACCTTTGGCAATGGTATTGATGGAGGCAGATTAACATCCCTGCTTAATATCAATGCTTCTATATTGCATTTCTCAAGCACTGTATTTAAAACAGCAGTCATAACATCACTTTCTGCTTTTTTGTCCTTTTTCCACTGCTTTAAGATATCCTCTGCTTTTTTCTTGTCTTCCACAACAATAACATTTCCTTTAATAAGCACATTGCCTAGCTTTGGCTGATAGTCTGATGTAAACTCAAAACCAAATCTCAAACCTTCCTGACCTTCTCTTTTAACAGGAATACCTATCTTGTCAATTTCTTTTATTGAAACATTATTATTAATTTTTATTTCTCCAGTTACATTGCCTGTTCTTTCAACACTTATTTTATTTAAATCAAATCCGATTATAGCCATAATTATCACCAAAATTCAAAAAACATATTTAATATTTAAAGCTTTGCACAAATTTATGGAAAGTTTTAAATATGCCTCTTTTTCCCTTTTTCATATGAGTTCAGTAAGAAAAATGGGTTCATGAATTATTTCTTTTAACTAGATTCATTTATATTCAAATTAAACTATAAAAGGTGTTTATTATGGAAAATGTACATGATTTCAAATGGGAAAAGGGAATGAGCGCTGATTTGCTCGCAGATAAGATAGGAAAGATTGGATTTCAGGGTGTAGAGCTTGCAAAAGCCTCTAACATAATAATAAAAATGAAAAAGGAAGGAACAAAAATATTCTTTACTTTTACTTCTAATATGGTTACATCTGGCTTAAGAGGGTTCTTTGCACAAATAATCAAACTTGGAATACCTAATGCCATAGTCACAACAGTTGGAGGGCTTGAAGAGGATTTTATGAAAGCTGCTGGTGAGAAATTCATAATCGGCGATTTTAACATGGATGATGTTGAGCTTTATGAAAAAGGGGTTAACCGTGTGGGAAACCTTTTCATAAGAAATGAGAGCTATGCAAGGTTTGAGGATATGATTGGGCCATTATTAAAAAAACTTTATGAAAAGAAAAAAACATGGCCTGTTTCGGAATTATTAAAGGAAATAGGATTAACATTAAATGATGAAAACTCAATTTTATACCAGGCAGCAAAAAACAATGTGCCAATATTCTGCCCAGCAATAACAGATGGTGCATTTGGTTTTCATTTGTTTATGTTCCAGCAAAAGCATCCTGATTTTGTTGTTGATGTTGTAAAGGATTTTGCAAACATCCTTTTTTCAACAAGCCATGATGAGAGAAAGGGAATCATCTCCCTTGGCGGAGGAGTTTCAAAGCACCATGCAATTTTTTCATGTTTGTTAAATGGCGGCCTAAATTATGCTGTTTATATGACAACTGCACACCATACCTCTGGAAGCATGAGCGGCGCAACAACAAAAGAGGCAAAATCATGGGGAAAGATAAAGGATGATGCAGATGCTGCTACTGTTATTGGTGATGTTTCAATAACATTTCCAATAGCAATGATAAATGCTTTGGAAACATTATGCAAAGAAGGAGTTATAAAATGCTGACAAATGCAAGATTTATTCTTTCAAGATCAAGTGTAATTGAGCAGTACAATAAAATAAAACAGATTTCAGATGTTGTTTCATATAGTGTAAAGACAAATCCAATTGTAGCTGAAATATTAGAGGAAAATACTGATTCTTTTTTTACTGTACATTTTATTTCATCATTAAATACTGCAAAGGACAAGAAAAAAATATGGTTTTTTGCACAGGCATGGAAAAATAAAGAAATTAAAACCTTATTTGAAAATAAAGTTGAGAACTTTGTTGTGGATAATGAAAATGATTTAAAGATTTTGCTTGATTACATAAATAAATATAATAAAAAAATTAACCTTTTGTTAAGAATGCGCCTTAAGGAAAACACAATAAGAACAGGAAAGCATTATGTTTATGGAATGTATTCACAACAGGTAAACAAATTAATACCTGAATTAAGAAAAAACAAAAACATAAACAATCTTGGAATACATTTTCACCGCAAGACACAAAATATAAGCGAATGGTCTCTGAAATATGAATTATCAGAATCAATTCCTGAAGAAATAATAAAGCAGATAGATATTGTAAACATTGGAGGGGGCATACCTGTTAGCTATAGAAATTATACAGAAAATCTTTCTCCACAAATTTTCAAAAAAATAAAAGAATTAAAAGACTGGCTTAATGAATATGGCATAAAAATGATTGTTGAGCCAGGGCGTTTTATTGCAGGGCCAGGCATAAAACTAGAAACAGAAATAGTTAATATTTACAATAACAACATTGTAATCAATTGCTCTGTTTTTAACTCAGCAATGGATACCTTTGTTGCAGACATAAGATTATTAGTTGAAGGTGAATTAAAACAAGGGGCACCTTATGTTATTAAGGGCTGCACACCTGACTCAATGGATATCTTCAGATACAGGGTTTATTTAGATAACCCTAAAGTAGGAGATAAGATAGTTTTTCTGAATGCTGGGGCCTATACATACTCAACAGACTTCTGCAATCTAAAGAAATTAGAAACAGTTATTGTTGATTAACCAAAGCTTTAAATAAAAAAGAAGGATTTTTTCTTTTATGTTATTAGTAGATGTTCATGCGCACCTTGACTTAAAGGAATTTGATTCTGATTTAGATGATGTTATAAAAAGAGCAGAAAAAGCTGGAGTTAAGGCCATAATAAGCAATGGCATTAATCCTGAAAGCAATAGAAAAACCTTAGAATTAAGCAAAAAATACAAAATCATAAAACCCGCACTTGGCCTGTATCCAGATGATGCAATTAAGTTAACAGAAAAACAGATACAAGATGAACTAAATTTCATTGAAAAAAACAAAGATAAGATAATTGCAATTGGCGAAGTTGGCCTTGATTACAAATACTGCAAAAAAAAGAAAGATCAGGAACTTCAAAAAGAGATTTTCCTGAAAATAATCAATCTATCTAAAAAAATAAACAAGCCATTAATTGTCCACTCAAGAAAAGCAGAACCTGATGTTATTGATATACTAAAAAATTCATGTGCAAAAAAAGTTATACTTCATTGTTTTAGCGGAAAATTAAAATTAATAAAAAAAGCAGCAGAGCTTGGTTATTATTTTTCAGTTCCTACAAATATTATAAGAGCAGAACAGTTTCAGAAAATGGTTGAAACAGTTGACATAAACCAAATTTTAACAGAAACAGACGCGCCTTTCCTTAGCCCTTTTAAGGAAAAAAGAAATGAGCCAATGTTCATAAACCAAACAATAAAGAAAATAGCTGAAATAAAATTAATGAATAAAGAAGAGGTTGCAAATAATATCTTTATGAATTACCAAAAAGTTTTTTTACTTTAATTAAACCATGCTCTTTAAAAAGCGAAAGTTTTATATATCACTCAATCTCTGATATTGTATAATGGTAGAGCAATCTGTATTCAGGGGAACAATAGAATTTTTTGGAAGACTTGGAATTTATGATGTTATTCTTCCTTTTTTGCTGGTTTTTACAATTGTTTTTGCAATACTTGAAAAAACAAGAATCTTTGGAGTAGAAGAAATAGACAAAAAAAAATACCCAAAAAAGAACCTTGATGCAATGGTTGCATTTGTTGTTGCATTTTTTGTTATTGCTTCATCGCAACTTGTTGAGATAATAACAACAGTTTCTTCCCAGGTTGTCATATTGCTTTTGTTGTCTATTCTTTTCCTGATATTAGTTGGTTCATTTGCTAAAGAAGAAGAGGAAGGTTTTTTTCTTACAGGTTTATGGAAAGGGACATTTTCTGTTATTATGTTTGTTGGAATAACAGTAATATTCCTTAATACAATCAAAACAGAGGAAGGACAATCCTGGCTTAGCTTTATTATGGAATTCATAAGCACAAAATGGGACACAAACTGGGTTGCTTCATTAATACTTATTGGTTTTATTATTGGCATGATGTTTTTTATTACAGGTGGTAGCGGTCCTAAAAAAGAAAAGAAAAAAGAAGAATCATAAAAAGGAGGATGAAAAATGACTAATTTTGTTGAATTATTTGAGATAATGGAAAGCTGGGGCATGCTTGATGTGATGCTTCCATTTTTATTGATATTTACAGTTGTTTTTGCAGTTCTTCAGAAGGCAAAGATATTTGGAGAGGATAGCAAAAGATTCAATGTTATTATTGCTTTAGTCTTAGGAATGGTTGTTGTTATTCCCCATATCTTAGGCACTTATCCTGAAGGCCAGGATGCAGTTCTTATAATCAACAGTGTATTGCCGAATGTTGCATTAGTGCTTATAGCAATTATTATGGTCTTGCTATTATCTGGGGTTTTTGGATATGAAGCTAAAGGTGCTGGTGGAGCGATACTGATTCCTGCTTTTGCAGTCATAATATGGCTGTTTGGAATTTCAGCAGGATGGTGGGCTAATTTTAGCTGGTTTAATATTGACCCGGATACAATAGCTATTGTTTTAGTGATTTTGGTATTTGGCATAATCATATTTGCAATTACAGCTGGCGAGAACACATTTAAGCCTCTTAAGGATATAGTAAATATATTTAAAAATAAATAAAATGGCTACTTTTTTAGATGTAGGATTATTGGAATATTTTAATATAATTTTTTATTTAATATTCATATTTGTTTTATTGTATGCTATCTTAACCATTACTAAAGTATTAGGTGAGAACAAGAACCTTAATGCAATGCTTGCTCTTGCTCTTGCATTCATATTAGGTTTGTCAGGACCAACAAGAGACTTAATCAGCTTTGTAACCCCAACCTTTTTTGTCTTTATATTCTTTGCATTTTTTGCAGTCCTAATCTACAAATTTTTAGGAGCATCAGATGATGATGTAAAGAGTATTCTTGGCACTAAATCAGGTACAAGGGGCTTTATACTTGTAATAATTTTAATAATTATTCTATCTTCATTTGGCAAGATTTTCTTTACAGAACCAACAGCATCAGATGTTAATGAAACAACAGCTGTAAATGCATCAGCTGTTGGAACTCAAGGAGAATCTGCATTAACTGCGACATTAACACACCCAAAAGTTTTGGGTCTTGTATTAATATTATTTATAGGTGCTTATGCGATGGCTTTCTTATCTAGACAAGCTAATGTAATAAAACTGGAGTAAGAAATTCTATTTTCTATTTTTTTCTCTTCTTTGAAATGCTCTTCAGGCTTTCCACTGTTCTTGCCAGCTCATTAATATTCTCTGTAAATGTGGGTATTGCTTTCTGGAAAACATTTTCCATTGCCTTTATATTAGTGCTGACATTGACAATGTTCTTGTCATATTCATCTATTTTGCCAATTATACTTTCTTGCAGCCCGTTAAAGCTTTCTTTCAAATCTTCTATTTCCTGTTTTATAGATGCTATGTTTGACTCTGCTTTTGATTTCCATTCAATAATCTTATTGACATCCTTTACAAGGTCAACCCATTTCTCCTCTACAATTGCCTCAACAAGCTCTTCTATTTTGGTTGTATCTTTATTGCTGTAACTTTGCTCCTGATAGTCTGGCTGCTGCTCAAACTGCTGCGGCTCATCCATCAGCTCTTCAGGATAAATCTGATTCTGTGTTTCTGCTCCACTACCTTCTATAGGGGACCCATTTGCTCTTTTAAGATCTGCCTGGTTCATTGCATCAAATACCTGTGTTGTATCATATCCCTCTCTTTGAAGACTTGTGATAATCTGGTTATTGGAAAGGCCTTGTTCTCTCATTTTCAGAACCATATCAACAGGATTCTCACTAGTTCCCGGTTGTTCATTAGTCTCTTCCTCACCTTTTTTTGAGCCAAATAAGGCCATTATTTCACCTTAGTTGTTTTATTTTATAAAAACTTTTTAAAACTTTCTATTTCTCACTGATTATTCTTTTGACTGCTTTATCTAATTCCCTGTTTGTTACGAAGTTTGTTGGGTTCCATAAGTCAATATATTTTTGTATTACATCAACATCCTCTTTCTTTGCCATGGATCGCAGTCCCCTAACCAATAGTTTGATACTGTCCTTAACTTCCTCAAATTCTTTTTTTAGCTGTGTTATATCAGAATTTATTCTTTTTATATTTTCGGAAATCCCTTTATTCTTATTAATCATATTGTCCTCAATAACCCCTGTTTTTTTCTGTATATTACTGTTTCTCTCTTCAAGTACCCTGACTCTGCGGTTAACGCTATTGACAATGCTTGATATGTCAATCATTGGCTGTGATGGTGTTTCAGGTTTTTGCTGCATTTTTTACTTATTCCCAAGATTTGGTTAATTATAATACCAATAAACCAAGCTTAATAATAAATCTTATGTTAGTATATTAAAGTAGTACAAAAATAATCACAACCTTTAAATATAAGTTATGTTATAAAATGTATAAAAAATATAAAATATATTTTATAATATGAAAAAGTCAATAAGCGCAACAATAGATAAGAAATTAATAAATTGGATTAATTCTCAGCTTAAGGATAATGTCAAATACAGAAATAAATCCCATCTTATTGAGATATCGCTGCAGCTTCTGAAAAAAGAGGAGGAGAAAAACAAATAAAATGCCCTTATTTAAAAAAAATAAGATTTGCTCTTATGAGGTAATAAGGGAGGGAGATGAGGCTATACTAAAGGTTAATTGTGAGAAGTGCACATTTCTTCCTTCTTTGGAAGATAACCCCCAGTGCATGTCAAAGACAATAACAAAACTTATTGAAGTAGGAAATGTTACAAAAATTATTTTCTCCCAGAAAAGGGATTATGAGTATGACTTTGACCAGACACAAATCATTATAGAGATAGCGAAAGCTTACAAGAAACTTTCCAAACAAAAAAAACTGTTTGAGTATCATAACCTTGGTTCAGATGCTGGCTGTATAAAATGCGCTAACTATCGCTATACTCAAATGCACAATATAATATTTAATCTGTTTAAGAGTGATCCCCTTGGTGCATATGTTGAACTTAAGAGGCTTTTAAGAAGAGAAAAGATAAATCTTGATAAAACAAATAGTGAGGAATGTATCCATTGTGAAAAAAAGTTTATCTCAATATTGAATTATATTATTGGAGTAATGAACAAGACCAAGCTGATAACCATTGCAAAGCCTTTTATAGCAGGTTTTAGAGTTGGGGACAGGAGTATTTACAGGCAGATATTCACCCCCTCAATAAAGCCAGATTTCATGTTTACAAAGCTTATGGCAGCATATCCTTCAGATGGTGAGGAGCTTGCTAGCTATATGATTGGTGAGAATGAGGTAACAATCTTCAAGGTTCCTAATACAGTGCTTTATCTTTATCATATCCTTCCGCCAGAATTCAAGATATCTGAAGAGAAGTATGACTTGATTGACCAGGCAAGAAAGATAATTTCAGAATATAAGCCAAAAGAGTCAGAATTTGTTAATCCTGAGCGCATGAGGCAGGTGTTTTACAACATTGGCCATGATTTAATAGAAGACCTTGCAGAGCACAACAATCTGACAATAAAATCAAAGGATATTGATGAACTAACTAATATCTTAGTAAGATATACTGTAGGTTTTGGATTGATAGAAGTTTTGCTTCATGACGAGAAAGTTCAGGATGTAACCATAAACAGCCCTATGGGCCAGACCCCAATTTTCATTGTTCATCAGGATTTTGGCGAATGCATGACAAATGTCATTCCAACAAGAACAGAATCAGAGTCATGGGCATCAAAATTAAGAATGCTGTCTGGAAGGCCATTGGATGAGGCAAATCCAATACTTGATACAGAGCTTATAATACCAGGGGCAAGGGCAAGAGTTGCTGTTATCTCTGCTCCATTAAATCCTTCTGGCTTGGCATATGCATTTAGGCGCCATAGGGATAAGCCATGGACTCTTCCATTATTTATGAAGAACCGCATGATATCACCTCTTGCAGCTGGCCTGATAAGTTTTATTGTTGACGGCTCAAGAACAGTGCTTGTTGCAGGAACAAGATCTGCTGGAAAGACAAGCCTTCTTAGTGCAATAATGACAGAGATTATGAGGAAGTACCGTATAATAACAATAGAGGACACATTAGAGCTTCCAACAGGCTCATTAAGAAAACTTGGATATAATATTCAATCAATGAAAGTAGCATCTGCAATGACTAAAGGTACAACAGAGGTTGCTGCTGATGAAGGTATAAGAACAACATTAAGAATGGGTGATTCATGCCTGATAGTTGGAGAAGTAAGAAGTACAGAAGCACTCGCTTTGTATGAAGCAATGCGTGTTGGTGCACTTGCAAATATTGTTGCAGGCACAATCCATGGAGCATCTCCTTATGGTGTTTATGACAGGGTTGTTAATGATTTAAAAGTTCCAAAAACATCATTTAAGGCAACAGATGTTATAATAGTTGCAAACCCTATAAAGAGTGCTGACGGCCTGCATAAATGGAGGCGTGTCACACAAATAACAGAAGTAAGAAAGCACTGGGAGAATGACCCAATGCTTGAAGGCGGATTCTCAGACCTAATGAAATATGATCCAAAAAAAGATATGCTTGAGCCAAGCAAGGATGTTATAAACGGTGACTCAGATGTCCTTAAGGCAATTGCAGGGAATGTAAAACAATGGGCTGGTGACTGGGATGCTGTCTGGAGCAACATAATGTTAAGGGCAGACATAAAAAAAATGATTCTTGATTACTCTGTTAAATTAAAGATGCCTGAAATCTTAGAAGCAGACTTTGTTATTAATGCAAATGATGAGTTTCATATTATATCAGATAAAGTAGAAGAGGATATTGGCTTTTTAGACAGCAAAAGGATATTATTTGAGTGGGAGAAATGGCTTAAAAAGGAGCTCAAAAAGAAAAAAATTTGAGGATTTTTTATGGAACAGGACAAAGACCTTAGAGAAATTTTATCAAAATACAGGGAAAAACTGAATGAAGAGCTTAACACCCCTATAGAGGAAACCAGAAAGGAAATAACATCGCGTGAATATTCTGATTTTAAGAAAGAGTATCTTCCAAAGGAGCTGTCTCTTTACGAGAAATTATGCAATTTAAGTGGGAATATACTGAGAATGAAACCAGATAAAAAAACCTCTGGTTTAATACAGGAATCAATTGATATCTGCCATTTAAATATAACTCCTTCTGGAACAGAGAGCTTTGCAATACTTGTCCCTCTTTTAATCATAGTTCTTGGAGGTATTTTCAGTTTTTTATTAGTCAAATCCTTATTTTTTGTGTTTTATTTTTCTGTTATAGGAGTTATCCTTATGTTTTTTTTCAGAAAACTGCCAGAGTTTCTGGCAAACAACTGGCGTTTGAAAGCAAGCAACCAGATGGTGCAGTGCATCTTCTATGTTGTAACCTTTATGAGGCATACATCAAACCTTGAAGGGGCTATAGCATTTGCTGCAGAGCACATTGCTCCGCCGTTATCACTTGACTTAAAGAAAGTTCTCTGGGATGTTGAGACTGAAAAATATGAGTCTGTGAAAGAATCATTAGATAATTATCTTGAGACATGGAGAAAATGGAACATCGAGTTTATAGAGTCATTTCATCTTATAGAATCATCATTGTATGAGCCATCCAACGATCGCAGATTAAGTTTGGTTGACAGGTCTTTGGATGTAATGCTTGAAGGAACTTACGAGAAAATGCTTCACTATGCACACAATTTGCAGTCACCAATACAAACACTGCACATGCTTGGTGTAGTAATGCCCCTTCTTGGCTTGGTAATCCTCCCCTTGATGGTCAGCTTTATGGAAAATGTTAAATGGTACTATGTAGCCTCTATCTACAATGTTGCCCTGCCATTAATAGTATATTCAATGGGAAAGGCAATACTTTCCAAAAGGCCCACTGGTTATGGCGAGACAGATATATCACAGGCTAATCCTGAATTAAGTAAATATAAAAATATTATTATCAAAATAGGATCATCGGAACTAAGGGTAAATCCCATTTTTATAAGCATTATAATTGGAGTGATATTTTTTATCATTGGATTAAGCCCTGTTATAATGCATGCCATAAGCCCTGGTTTTGATGCAGGCAGCGGTGGATTTTTGCTTCTTGATTATCATGAAAGTATTGTAAAAGAAGGCCCTATGGCTGGACAGGTAGTTGGCCCTTATGGTTTGGGTGCGGCAATATTAAGTTTTGGCATACCCCTTGCTTTTGGGTTGGGCATAGGCATTTATTATAGCCTGAGGTCAAAAAACCTGATAAAAATAAGGGAAAATACAAAGAAGCTTGAAAATGAATTTTCATCAGCACTTTTCCAGCTCGGCAACAGGCTTGGTGATGGGCTTCCTGCTGAGATTGCATTTAGCAGGGTAGCTGAAATCATGAGAGATACAACCTCTGGAAATTTTTTTAAGATTGTAGGTATGAACATAAGCAGGCTTGGCATGAGTGTCAAAGAAGCTATATTCAATGAAAAATCAGGCGCAGTTTTATTTTTTCCATCAAACATTATCCAGAGCTCAATGAAAGTTCTGATTCAGAGCATTAAGAAAGGTCCGCAGGTTGCAGCTCAGTCACTTGTAAATGTCTCCCGCTATATAAAAGAAATTCACAGGGTTAATGAGAGGCTGAGGGATTTGCTTGCAGATGTCATATCATCAATGAAATCACAGCTGTCATTCATAGCTCCGGCAATAGCAGGGGTTGTTGTTGGCATAACATCCATGGTTACCACAATAATCCAGAAACTGGGAGGAAGTATGGAGGCGCTTGCTGAAGGGTCAGAATCAGCAGGGTCTTCTATGGGTGTTATGGGAATGTTTGGTGACGGGATCCCAACTTATTTTTTTCAGATAGTTGTCGGCATATATGTTGTTCAGATAATATATATTCTTACTGTTCTTGCAAATGGAATTGAGAATGGCTCTGACAGCCTTAATGAGAGATACCTCATAGGCCAGAATATGATAAAAAGCACATTGCTTTATATCTTCATTGCTTTTGTTGTTACAATCCTGTTCAACTTTGTTGCAACAGTGGTATTAGAATCAAGCTTTGCATGAGTAATCTTAACAAATAAAAATGCGCAGGCCGGGATTCGAACCCGGATATACGGCTTGGAAGGCCGCAGTCATAGCCATTAGACCACCAGCGCTTAATAATTGAGAATAAGCTGTTAATATAAAAGTTTTACTAAAAAATAAACAAAAAGTTTACCCATAAGTAAAATATAAAAGAATAAAAAAACAAATATTTTCCAAGAATTACTATTTTTTATGTAGTTTCAATTTAGAAATCTTCACTGTCTGCGTTTTCTTGTTTTGGTTCTTCCTCAGTAGGCTCTTCCTTAGATTCCTTTGGCTCTTTTGGAGCTTCGCTTGCCTTTGCCTTTAAAACAACTTTCTGGGCTTGCTTTCCCCTGTCTGTTTCAGCAGCTTCAAAGGTTACTTCATCATTCTCACGCAAAAATACTCCTTCTCCTACTGCTGTATGATGAACAAAATAGTCCTGTCCATCTTCGCCTTCAACAAAGCCAAATCCTTTCCTGCTATTAAACCACTTTACTTTTCCTTCCATTTTTTTAATTCCTCTACTAAATTTTTTCTGCTCTATAAACTGAACAGTAAACTAGCGGTATTATATTGCCCTTTTTAAGCTTTGCGGTAAAAGAGCCACAAAACCAATAGGTTTTTATAACTATTCCATAATATTGGGAATATGTTTATTATTGATAAGGCCTATGAAACAGCAGTGAAAGACCTGAGAAACAACTATTATCCCTTAGGCATTATCACAGGAAATCTTAGACGTACATACTGGTCATGGGACTCATTCTTTGCATCATTTGGCGCAAACAAGTTAAAGGATTTTGAAATAGTCAAAAAGAATTTGTTACTTTATTTAAAATACCAGCGCAAAGATGGGCTCCTACCAAAGAGAATATCAAATCCTTTATATTATTTAAATATGATTGGACTGAAATTAAGATGGAACCTTTTGTTTCCTGTCTATCATGGAAGTTATTTTATCTCCCCTTCTGTAACCCAAAACATTATTTTCATAATAGCATGCCATGATTATATCATGCAAAGCAAGGATAAAAAATTTTTGGAGGATAATTATAAAAAAATTCTAAAAGCAATGGTATGGATATCAAAGCAGGATAACGATGATAATCTCCTTATAGATGAGGGTTTTGGTGCTAACTGGGCAGAGTCTGCCCTGAAGCAGGGGGAAGTACTGTTTACTAATGTATGTTATTTCAAGGCCTTAACAGATTTTAGTAAAATGGCAGCATTACTCAAAAAAAAGGACGATGCCTGGAGCTATTCAAAAATGGCAGAAATAGTTAAGAAAGGCATTAATAAAGACTTTTGGAACGGAAGGTATTATATAGATTGGATTGACAAGAAAAAACAGGATTATTTTTCTTCAACAGGCAATGTTCTGGCAATTGTGTGGGATATTGCAGACAGAAAAAAAGGAATAAAAATACAGCAGTTCATAATAAAAAACAAGTTGGACAAAGTGCCCATGGTAACAAACTATCCTTCATATCCCTGGTATAAATCATCTATTTTTAATATTATTGGAGGACTCCTGAAGTATCATAATGGCTATTCATGGCCGTGGATTGGCTGCTTTGACGCTATTGCAAAGCATAAATTAGGAATGAAAAAGGAGTCAGAAAAAGTTCTTAAAAGAATTGCTAAATTAATTTGCAAACACAATACAACCTCTGAAATCTACAACAGCAGGGGAAAAAGGATTAAAACATGGATTTACCAGAGCGAAAACAGGTTCAGCTGGACAGCAGGATTGTTTATACTGGCTGTAAATGAGATTATCAAGCCAAAAAAATAATTATTTCTCTAAAATCAAAACATTTATATATAAGTATAATTATAAGTATAATAAGATTAATTAAAATAAGTAAAAAAATAAGTATAAAATGCACGAAATAAGAAGAAAGC
>Ga0307990_1002756_pt1 | contig 13815 bp, 11 predicted proteins | sample EllFjometagen129_FD_203168 | JGI IMG/M metagenome (GOLD analysis project Ga0307990, IMG submission 203168) | Marine microbial communities from Ellis Fjord, Antarctic Ocean - #129 | ecosystem: Environmental > Aquatic > Marine > Unclassified | place: Southern Ocean | collected 2014-10-08
TGACCCAAAGAGGGAGACAGCAGACTACTATCTGGCTCAGGCTGAAGCATATCTCAATAGCCATTTCATATGCGACATAAAAAAGGAATGGACATCGAAAAACATTATTCAGGCCATGGAAGAACAATATCTGGATTGGGCTACCATAGTAGTTCTCGGGGCTCATTCTAAAAAAAGACTGATTGATTTTAAGGTGGGAAGCCTGACCAGGTATTTGATAAATGAGGCAAGGAAACCCATAATAATCGGGCAATAAAAAAGCAGAAGGTTGCCGGCGATCAAAGAGAGATAGCTATAGCTATGAACCCTTTTCTTAAAAATCCTTTTTTAAGTTGTAAGAATTGACTGAATACGTGAAGAAATGACGTCTTGTAAGGACTTTAGATCGCCATTTTGAGCCGTGATAAGCTTTAGCAGGTCCGCTACACTGATATTTGGAAAAAGGAGCATCAAAATGGGGCAGATTCCCAGAATCATGGACACCGCCACCCTCTTGCCCCAAGTTTCAAAGCTATCTGTTGCAGCGTCTGGAAGGATGCGCGGTATCCCACCGCCAAACAACCCGTGGATTTCAGAGGATACAGGCCCCTTGCTATATGATCCTATTGCCATGGCATCTTCACTTTCCTTGCTTGATGCTGCCATATTCGCTATCAAATCTAATGCCTCCATAAGGCTCATGTTTTGATCCAGTCTGTTGGCCACAGCACAGGGGTCCAGACCAATATCAATACAACGCTTCATAAGGATTAGGGCATCAACAGATTTCTTTGGTGCCATAGCTAAGAAGCCCTCATGGTCCGAAAAATAAAACCCGTCCTTTTTTTTACGCCTGCTATCTTGCTTTGGATCTATCCACTTGTACTCAAGGTAGTTCATACACGGAAATGGACAGTGGTAGCAAGCATGGGACTTCTTGTGGAATCTTTTGATGAGCTGCTTTGCATCTTCAGCTCCATCCATCATTTCATATATGGCAACAGGAAGTTTTTTTCTCTGGTAGCCATCCCGTATAGTCTTTACCATTTCTTGGCTTACCAGAATATTCTCTTGCGGAAATGCAATGCCACCTGAGGCATTCATTGTGACCGCTCTGAGGCCTTTTGAGGCCATAAAACCTGCAAGAGAAACCTTGTCAAGGCTGCCCCACAGCCCCATGGACACACAGGCATAGGGAGAACCATGCTCCGCAGCAGGGCCGGCAATCAGCACGGTCTCCGGAGAGGCTGTGCCAGAAGCCATCAGAATCCTTTCCGCTTCAGGTATCTCTATGCCTGTAATGGTATCTCCAGGCAAAACTCGTATGATTCCGTTCAAAAGTTCGATTATACAGGGTTGCTCGGCCTTGCCTGTAATTACCATGAAATCGATCCCGGAGAATTTCAATTGGGGCCCTGCCTTGAGCATGAAGGGGACATGGCGTACGTCTCCCATAGGAGACAGAAACGTGGCTACCATAAGGCAGGAGGCTGGGGCAAAGCTCCCGGTGAGCGGGCCCGTGCCAAAGACCAAAGGCTCATAATCCTTATACTCCTTAAGGAGGGCAGAGTTCACCGCAGCCCCCCCAATATTCTCAGCAATTATCCCCTCGGACAGAGGTAGGAGTTCCACGGATGAGCTGTCCAGATGTACCAGGGCTATACGACCGTTATAGAATCTCTTTACGTGCTCCATACACTGTATCTCCCGGGGCTGTCTTCTGCCACCTGAATCGTATCTTTGCGGCGCCATACGGGCACTGGTCAACACACCTCAAGCAGAGTATGCACTCGCTCATGGGGACCTGAGGAGAGATGCCCTCTCTCAGTGCATCCCTATCTATGATGCCCATGGGACATACCTCGGCGCACTGCATGCAGGAGAACTTCTTGCACTGTTGCGCCCCGATCACGATCTTGATCAGGCCAAACTTGACTACCAGGGCCAGCACCGCACCTACCGGGCACAGGTATCTGCACCAGGAGCGTCTTTCTCCGATCTCCAGGGTCGCAATGGCCGGAAAGATCGCGAGTTCGGCCCCCCGTACCACACCAAGGGGCCCATATGACCGGCAGATGCTGCCAATAGGGCATATCGTGCAAAATGCCTGGAATCCGAGGGTGGCACTCCCGCCCACGGCACCTGCAAGCACCCCGTATTTTATCATCCTGCTTTTCAAAAACGCGGGCAGGCCAAACTTCGGGGTGATTTTTCCCACCAGGTCGAGAAAAAATCCGAACGGGCAGGCCCAGCCGCAAAAAAACCGCCCAAAGACAAAGGTCAAACCGATCAATACCATGGCTGATGCGAGACTTGTGAGCACAACGGTCTTGGTTGCGGCGATATTCTGGAGGGTCCCCGTGGGACAGGGAAGGCTCACTGCCCCAGCCTTGAAGTAGCAGAAGGTGCCCACAAGGATCACCACGAGAAAGAGAAACACGAGAAATTGGACCGGCCACCTGAGATATTTTATCCAGTGAACGGACTTTCCTCTGTAGAAGCGCAGCGCTCCTTCCGGGCAATGCTTCACGCACAGCGGGTCACCTTCACACAGGTCACATTTTCGTATCTTCCCGGTAGTGGGTTCAACCAGTGGCGCGGACTCGGGGCAGGCCATGGTGCATATGCCGCACTCAACGCAGAACAGATCATTGATACGCACAATACCGTCATCGCCTTTTTCTATTGCCCTTGTTGGACATGCCTCCATGCAGAGCGGCTCCCTGCAGTGGAGGCAGAGGATGGCGAAATTTGTGCCCTGCTCATCGGAACGAAGTACTTTTACGCTGGATGACGCGGGCGCTACCATGGAGACATTTCTTGAGGAGCAGACCATCTCGCAGGTTCCGCACCCGGTGCACTTTTTGGGATTAAACACAATCACTGGGGGCCGCCTGGGAAGCCTGCGCTTTTTAGGCAGGGGCCGGAGATCATCGATGGAAAGGTACTCCTCAGGTGTTTCAGCTGGCTTTTGCATATTTGATGTATTCCCTTTTACGTATTTCTCATCAGGTAGTGCCTCCTCCTGCAGGAAGGGCACATATCCAGGTAGCCCAGGGGTTTACCCCCAAGCCTTTCGTCTATATAATCCATGACCGGCACCGGTACATAGAGTTCGCCGCAGGATTGGCATGTTCTCACATTCTTTGCGGCGCCGGTTTTAATGGCCAATCCTCTTAACCCCCTGACAAGATCCCGACAGCTCACCTCTTCGGGGCAAACATCCGTACCCGCGTTACACTCGGTGCAGTACCATAGGCACTCATCTCCCAGAATATCGTTTGTCATGAGGGCTTTTTTGATAACGCCCCGCGGTGACATCTCTATTGAGAAATTGGGGTACATCTCGGCCATGGGGCATACGGCGACACATCTCCCGCATTCAACGCACTGGTAAGCCCCTGATGCCTGTGCTATAACCTCGACCTTGTCTTCAACTGAGTCCATCACTTTCTTCTTTCCTTAGGTTGGCTGCACACACCTTAAATTCCGGCACCTTTGAAACCGGATCCAGTGCATCGATGGTGAGCGCATCAGCCGGTGCCTCAAAAAAATGAAATGCCGCGAAAATCGAGCCCCTGGAGACCCGCTCGGTAATGCGGGCTGTGGTCACAATGGCATCCCGTCTGGTTGATACCCGGACTGCATCACCCCCCCTGATGCCGATCCTCGCTGCGTCAACAGGATTGATTTCCACAAAGGGTTTATCCGTCTCCCTGTTGAGGGATGGCGAGCGCCTTGTCATGGTGCCCGTGTGGTAATGGCAAAACATTCTGCCCGTAATAAATATATAGGGATAGTCATGATCCGGGCTTTCCACAGGCGGGGTATATTCGGGAACCACAAACAGGCCCTTGCCTCTCGTAAATTCCCCCTTATGAAGAAAGGGTGTACCTGGATGATCGTCAGTGGGACACGGCCACTGGAGTCCGCCGTGGCCGAGCCTGTAAAAATGTACACCTCCATACAGTGGAGTGAGGGACGCGATCTCATCCATTACCTCGGATGGATCCGTATAATCAAACCCAAGGCCCATTGCCTTGCCGAGCATACAGAGAATCGTGAAGTCATCCCGTGCTTCCCCAGGGGGGTCCACAGCCTTTCGAAGCAGCTGGATCCTCCGCTCGGTGTTGGTAAAGGTCCCTGTCTTCTCGGCAAAGCATGCCCCAGGCAGTATCAAATGGGCGAACTGTGTGGTCTCGGTCGGGAAGATATCCTGCACCACCAGAAAATCAAGCTGTTTCAGGAACTCTAAGGTCTTGTTCCTGTTGGGGTCACTCATCACGGGATTTTCACCCATTATATATACCGAGCGTATGTCCCCGCCCCCGGAGCCAATCGTCTCGGTGACCGCTAGGCCAGGCCTATCCGAGAGTTCTCTTCCCCATGCATCCTCGAACTTTTTTCTGATCCCGGGGTCAGAGGCCCGCTGGTACCCGGGGTACACATCGGGTAATCCACCCATATCACACGCGCCCTGCACATTGCACTGGCCCCTCAAGGGGCAAATACCGGAGTGCTCCTTGCCCACGTGCCCGCAGAGCAGGGCCAGATCACAGATGGCCAGGACATTGGCGGTACCGCATGCATGTTGCGTGATCCCCATGCAGAAGACAATTGATGCCTCGGCTGCCGTTGCATAGGTCTCGGCGGCTTCCCGTATCATATCCCCATCCAGACCACATTCCTCCGCTGCACGCTCAACCGTCCAGCCAGTCAAATATTCATTTAACGTATCAAAGCCTTCAGTGCGTTTGGTTATAAACTCTTTGTCCTCCAAAGAATGTTCTATGATGTGCCGCATCATGCCACAGATCAGGGGGATATCGGTGCCTGATCGTATTTGGAGGTGGATGTGGGCGTTTTTCGCCACCTCGGTTGCCCTGGGATCCACCACGATGAGCCGGGCGCCCCTATCCTTAGCCTTATAGATATCGCCCATGATAATAGGAAAGGTTTCTGCGGCATTGGAGCCCATGATCAGGATGCACTTGGCGCCTTCGAGGTCCTTGATGGAGTTGGTCATAGCTCCGCTTCCCAGTGCCTGGGACATGCCGGCCACTGTAGGGCTGTGGCAGAGCCTGGCGCAGTGTTCCACGTTATTCGTTTGAAAGCCCGCCCGGATAAACTTTTGGAACAGGTAGTTTTCCTCGTTGGTACACTTGGCTGAACACAACCCACCGATGGCATCACCGCCGTATTTCTCAGCGGTCCGGCCAAGTCTTTCAACAACAAGGTCAATGGCCTCATCCCATGGTATCGGATAAAACGTCTTGCCCTTTCTCAGGAGGGGTGACGTTAGACGTTCCGGATGATGGATAAACTCGTGGGCATTCCATCCTTTTATGCACAGCGATCCCTTGGACACGGGGTGGTCCCTGTCAGGATAGTTTCCCACGACCTTGCCGTCCCTGACCTGGAGGACAAGCCCGCACCCGGTGCCGCAGTAAGGGCATGTGGTTTTTATAAATCCAAGGTTCATACGCTATCCTTCAGAGAATCTACCCAGCCTGGAATCTCGTACCCGGGAGACGGCTCCTTGGTGAGGTCAGAAAGCATCGGGGATCTCCTCTCTCGATCCGTACCCGCCTCATACCCATATTCTTGCATAAGAAAGGCCCTCATGGAGATCTGGAGCAACATCAGCGGGATATTTTCAGGGCAGGCATCCTGGCACGCCCCACAGGCCACGCATGTATCGGATAGGTGAAATGCCCGAATCAGGTGAAAAGAGATCAAATCCGCAGGGATCTCACCCCTTCCCACCCAGAGATCATCCTCTAGCTTGCAGGGGACGCACACACAGATGGGGCATGAGTTCCTGCACCCATAGCACTTGACGCATCTCTTGAGTTCGGTTGCCCACCTGATCATGCGCTCCCTCTGGTCTCCCTCAAGAAAGGTTCTGGCTCGCTCATCCTGAAACGGGTCAACCCCCTCCACGACATCACCTGCAGCAACCTCAGAGGGGTATGGCCGGGTGCACAGACACGCCCTTGCCTGCTCTTGGCTGCATGCGAGGCCGATAACGTGGATCTTTGCCCCGTCGAGCTGGTTTCTCTTTATGAGTTCCACAATTGCCCGTTCATCGCATCCACGGCACATGACTGCCAGCCGGTAGTCATCAGGCAGGTCCTTTAGGATCCCTGTGGCGAGCTTGGCGAGCAGCCACTTTGGCTCAACCACCAGGGAGTCGATATCGCCCGGGTCTTCAAATAGATGCGGGGATACGCCGTCCCCTGCCTCCCGCAGCCCAAGCACCCCCTGGGCCTTCCCCTGTTCAAGCACTTTCCGGGCAGCGCGCCTGGCATCTTCACGGATATTCATGGATTATCCCTTTCCTGCATCTGTCATTTGAGCACGGGCCCACTCATCTATGGGAGGGAATTCCCTGAGCCCCTGGAAGAATTCATTCAGGATTGCCGCAAACTGATGATATTCATGGGCAGTGCCGAAGCTCGTCAGCAACCGGCCCGAGCCGATGCCCACGGTGTCAAGGAGCTTTCTCAAGAGATCAAGCCGTTTCAATGCCCTATGATTGGCGTTGTGATATCGGCATCCTCCGAGATGACACCCCAGAACCCCGACGCCGTCGATACCATAGGAAAATGCCCTGATAATGCTGTCGGGCTCCACGCGCGCGGCGCACTCCACTGGGATCACCCGGAAATTGAGAGGCAACTGGACCCGGTTCTTTCCCGCTCCATCGGCCCCTATTAGGGCACACCACCTGCAGGCAAAGATGATCGCCTTTGGCCCTCTGCCGGTTTTCTTGGTATTGCCCTTGATCTCATTAGATACGCGATTACTCATATCGCACCATGCATCACGAAAACGATTGCGCCAGCATCTCGCCAATCACTACCGCATCCTGTTCTGGCAGTTGGATGCTTCCATTGGGGCACACTGCGACGCAGGTCCCGCACCCGGTGCAGCGCATGGGGTCGACTGTGCTCTTGGATGCCCCATCCACCAGGCCCAGCGTGCAGGCATCATACGGGCAGATGTGCACACAGTTGCCACAGCCGGTGCACGCCTCCTGGTCAACCCTGGCAATGGCAAATTTTTCCCCCTTGAATTGGCTCAACCCCAGGGCCGCGATCTCTTGTCCGGATACCAGGCAAAAGGCCTTCATTGCGGCGGCCTCGCCCTGGGTGATTGCCCGATCCGCTAGCACTGGCCACCGGGCCGAGCCACAGATAAAGATACCCGGTACCGTAGTCTCCACGGGGTGCATGAGCGGTTGTACCTCGAAAAATCCGAGGTGATCCTGAGTGAGAGCGAGCATGCGGACCAGTCCGTGGGCGTCCTTATGGGCAGCAAGAGGCGTACTCAGCACCACCATGTCGGTATCAAGCTCACGCATTATACCGGTTGCGGTATCGTACACGCGCACTGTGCTGACCTGATCCTCCCCCTCAATCACCGGCGGGTTTTGTTCCTCGAAGCGGATAAATTTGACGCCCTTCGCCATGGCCCTCCGATAGTAGTGCTCAAGGGTGCTTCCGGGGCATATGATATCCCGGTGCAGGATAGAGACCTCCGCCTCCGGGTGTTCTTTTCGCAAGGCCATGGCGTTTTTGAGGCTTACCGGGCAGCAAATGGCTGAACAGTATGGCCTTGCTTGGTCCCTGGCAGCAACGCACTGGATAAAGACGATGCGCCGCGCCTGCACAGGTCCGGCCTTGAGGTGCCTTTCCAGCTCTATGGCTGATAGCACGCCCTTGAGCTCTTTATAGCGGTAGAGCCCCTGGGGGAGGAGGGCCTGGGCACCTGTTGCCACGATAACTGCCCCTGCGTGAATGGTGTGCCCGGTTTCGCCGGCCTGAAGACTGATGGCGAAATCCCCCACCGTTCCTTCTACCGAGGCGATATGCGTTGACGCGTAATAAGTGATGTTGGTGTTCTCATCCACCGCCTTCAAGTACGGAGCCAGCTTTTCCTGAGGACCTGTCTCATCAGGGGCTACCTTGGATATCAGATTGAGCATCCCTCCCGGCCTTTTACCCCTTTCAACGAGGTGCACTTTGACCCCAAGCTGCCCAAGCGATGCCGCTGCGGCAAGGCCTGCCGGCCCTGCCCCCACAATCACTACCTCATGCCTCACCAGGGTGGTGGTATCCTCAGACCTTTCTTTGCGAATAAGGGAGGCAAGCCCCATATTGATAAGATCCCAGGCCTTGCCAGTGGCGCCTTGAGGATTATCTTTATGAATCCAGACACAGCCCTCCCGGATTTCCACCAACTCCAGATCGGCAGGATGAATCCCTCTCTGTTCAAGGCCCCGGAGGATGGGATCGCCCCGTGCCAGGGGGGAGCATGCGGCTATCAGGACCTTGCCTGTCCCTGATTGCCTAATTGTTTCTGAAAGGCCCTCCAGATTCGCCTCAAGGCAGAGGCAATCCCGTATCTCGGCGGATGATACCAAGGGATGATCCGTCAACATATTCTTCAGGGAATCCAGATCTATGACATCACTGATCTCCCCGTAGCACCTGCACAAGACACAGATTACCGTTTTTTTACTGTCCATTACCCTCTCGTTTCAGAAATGTGTGTAAGGCAGCGGAGGATGCCTGGACCACAGAGGTTTCCACATCCACGGGCTCTTTACAGAAGCCGCAGGCCGAATAAAGACCATTTCCCTCATCGAGAAAGCCCTCTTCATTGAGTGCCGGCACGTGGCCGGTGATACCTGGCATCGTAAGGGAGGGCTGCAAGGCGCCATTGAGCACCACCATGTCGAATCTTCGCATCTCCCTGGTTTGGCTCAGGGTATCCTCATATCGTACCGCTATCCCTTCCCCTGAAGGCAGGGGGTGTATCAGGCCGGGCCTGCCCCGTATGAGCGTAAGCGAGGAACCCTGAACCTCTCTGAGGTAATACTCGTAGTAATGACGGCCCTCTGTGCGTAGGTCCGTGTAAAAGATAACGCAGTCCACCGCTGGGCTTCTCCGCTTTACCCACTGGGCCTGCTTGAGTGCGTGCATGCAGCACACAGCAGAGCAGTACGGGAACATTCTCTTGTCCCGTGCGCCCGCACACTGGATAAAGGCAATGCTCCTGGGGGTGGAGCCACTGTGTCTGGTTATGATGGCACCCTTGTTAGTGCCGGCCTCTGCAATCCATTCCTCAAATTCCAGTGAGCTCATAATATCGGGATGTGTGCCGTACCCATACTCCTCAAGGGGAGAAATGTCGGCATCCCCAAACCCCGTTGCCCATATCACCTGCTCCGCCGCGATAACGATTTCCTGCTCTTGTCTGTGTATATCGATGGCGCCAGTGGGGCATACCTGCATGCACTCGCCGCACCCGTTACAGGCATCCGCATCGATAACATATGACCGAGGATATGCATGCTCTCTCATACTTTCTATGGCATCGACGGGGCATTTCTCCACGCATCTGCCGCAAAATATACATCTGCTCTCGTCAACGAGATGCGGCTCCTCGACGATAATAGCATTTAGGTACCGGTCTTGTTGCGTGATGTCCTTCAGAAAAGAAAGAGTGTGTACCCTGATTAAGGGATGCCGTCTACAGAGGTGAACCTCTGTCCACAAAGGACAAAAGGCACAGTGATCGGTCGGGTAGAGCTTGTCAAGCTTAGCTATCTGTCCTCCGAGAGTTGGACCCCTCTCAACCAAATGCACGGCTCTGCCCGCATTGGCTAGATCCAGCGCAGCGGTGATACCCGCGGCACCTCCACCAACCAGCAAGACGGGGTTTCTGCTACCCGGCTCACTCGCCATACATGTCCTCCTCTATTTCTCAATAATACCGTAATGGTGTGCTAATTTGTTGATTCGTTTTCGGAGCCACGTCTTGAAATCGTCCGGCGGGAACTCATAGGGCGCAACCCTATCTTCCAGGCGCACAGTCAGATGTTGCTCCGATGGCTGATATCTTGTTAGTTTCTCATAGTGCACGATAATAGACTTGGGATCGGTCGGGCAGCGTCTCGTGCACAGCCCACAGCCCACACATTTATCCTCGATGACAACCGGGTATCGCCTCTTTTCCAGTTTTATGGCATCATATTTACAGACCTTGTAGCAGTCTTTGCACCTTTTTTTCTTCTGCCAGGCAAGGCAGGTATCGTGATTGATCACTGCATTGCCTATGTCGATTTCTTCTTTAGGTACTTTTTTGATGGCGCCTGTAGGGCATATCCTGACGCACTCCATGCATATGATACACTTGGTCCAGTCCAGGACAGGGGTGCCGAGGTTGGGGATTCCGTCAAGGATGGATGCCGGGTGGAGGGCATCTGCGGGGCATATATCGATACACCGGTAGCAGCGGGCACAATATTTCAGAAACTCGTCTTCAACCAGAGAGGCCGGCGGCCTGGGCAGGGCCTTTGCCCCGCCCACCTTGAAAAGGCCAAAGATGATGAATGATACGACGCCGCTTACAAGAATATGCAGGAAACCTCTTCGTGACTGTTCCATAGGGCCCTCTCCTGGTCTGATCTTCTGGCTGCACGAAGAGGGGCGATCTACGCGCCCCTCATTTTTCTCTGAAACAATCACGCCCCCTTGATCTGATCGATCGCGAACTCAAGGCCAAGGCCCTTCAGGGTCTCCTGGGTCGGTATTCCATTCTCATTCCAACCAAAATAGGCATAGTAGTCGTCCTGTATCTTTTTCATCTCAGCAGGGGTAACTACAGCACCCTTCTTTGGTCCCTCGGGAAGCTTCTCTGTCAACATCCGTTTGGGCAGCACATCATCCTTGCGGCTGATACCCTCACGCACGTTGAAACACCGCTCCAAAGTCCGTATGCGCTTGGCGGTTGTCCAGAACTCCTTTTCTGTCATGTTCCATCCACACAGGGGGCCGAGCATGTCCACGAACATCTTGGGTGACCAGTACCCCCCGACAAAGGAACACATGACAAGCGAATTGTGCATACACCGCTTAGCCTGGCCTGCGGGGCTGTTCGCCTCGTGGTGATCGCCGCCGCAGGTACCCATGGTGTAGCTCACGGCTCGCGGCTTGTCACCTCTGGGATCATGTGCTGCCATCTCCTTGCCCTTGACGTGAACGGCGTAGTCCATGGAGCCCTTGCCGATCTCCTCTGCCATACGCCTTACACCCTTTGCCAGGAGCTTTCCTGCTTTTCCCTCCTTGTAGGTGATCTTTTTGATCATCTCGATCACCGCCTCATAATCACCCCACTCAAGGGACATGCCGTCCATGTCGGCAGAGGTGATGATACCCCGCTGCACCAGCTCCATGGCAAAGCCTATAGAGCCCCCTGCGGATATGGCATCGAGCCCCATGGCATCGCAGAGCTCTATGGCGGCCATCATGCCGTCGAAATCGGCAATGCCTAAATTACTTCCCAAGAGCCCTCCTGTCTCATACTCCGGTCCCTCTGCGATGAGGCCATCGAACTCCCCGCCCCGGATCACACCGAGTTTTTGGCAGTGTACGGGGCAGTGGTTGCACGCGCTATGCTTCTGCCAGAAGGTGCGGTTTGCCTGTTCAGCGCCGATCTCCTCGATGTCGGGGTACCAGGTGGTCTGGTAATTCTTGGTGATCAGGGAGCCTGTCACGTAGTTTTTGAGCTCAAGCAGACCAGCCGTGCCCCAACGCTTGATACCCTGCCAGCCCTCGTGATCCAGCGCGAACTGCTTCGATACCGTGGCCGCTTTATAGAATTTGTCCATATCCACTACAGGAACTGCCTTAGTGCCCCTCACCGCAATGCCCTTAAGCTTCTTGTTTCCCATGAGGCATCCCGTAGAGGTTCTCGCGGCAGCCCTAAAGCGCTCCACGATCACACAGGCGTAGGGGACCTCGTTTTCCCCTGCCGGCCCAATACAGGCCACCCTGGCATAGGGTTCTTTTATTTGTTTAAGGATCATTTCCTCGGTCTCATGGGTGTCCTTTCCCCAGATGGCTTTGGCATCCATGAACTTGACGTCGTCATCCTTGATGTAGAGGTACACCGGGCGCTTGGATCGCCCCCTGATAAATATGCCATCCCAGCCCGCCCACTTGACCTCATTGGGGAAGTGCCCGCCGGTTTCGGCATGGCTTAACAGGCCTGTATAGGGGCTTTTGTTCGCGAAGCTCACCCTGGTTGAGACACAATAGGTCCCGTTCAGGGGGCCCGGCCCTATGAATATCGGGCTATCCTCTGCCAGCGGATCATGTTTTGCCTTGAGGGCGTCAAAGAGCAGGTGAACCGCTAGTCCCGCCCCGCCCATATACGCACGGCAGATCTCGGCATCTATATTTACGACCTTATGTTTCTGCTGTGTCAGATCGATCTCAAGGATCCTTCCAAAATGTCCTCCTTGTGGTGCTGCCATGGCTATTTCCTCCTTTCCCCGGTCTCGTTAGGGTAGAAGAGGCGCCGTAAAAGATCATCACCTGCCTCTTCAGGGGTCACATTCCTGTAAGCCCGGTTTACGCCAAATCCTACATTTCCAGTCATCAGGCACGGTCCCACCGGGTTGCCCGACTGCGCAAGACATGCCTTCACGCACTCAGGGTCACCATCGCACAGGTCGCACATAAGGACCTGTCCATCATCCGGGTCTCTCCTGATAAATTTAGCAGGGCATGCCTCGATACATTTGTTACACTTGGCACCCAAACATAAATCCTTATTCAGCTTTATCCCATTGGTTTTCGGGTCTTTCTGGATGGCCTTGGGTGTGGTTGGGCAGGCCTCAATGCATGGTGCATCATCGCAGTGCCAGCAGATCACCGGGACATCTACGACACCCTTGTACTTCAATACATGGATGCGGGCCTTGGCAGGCCTCACAGTTTTCTCATGGTACATGCTGCATGCGTACTCACAGGCTCTACACCCGACACAGTTCTGCCTCTCCGCGAAAAGGTTTTTCTTCACGGTTTTGGGGGCAGCCTCTTTTGCGGCTACCGCCGGTTTAATCTTACCCACCGCCACCGCAGCAACTGCAGCGCCAGTGGCCACGCCTACTCCTTTTAGGAAACCACGCCGGGTGGTCTCTTTTTCAAGCACATTTTGTATTGCCACACTGTCATTTTCCATGGGCACACCTCCTTTATTCCCAGTATCTTGTGATTTTTTGTGCAATAAAGGTTGAGATTTCACCTCCTTTCTCCGTGGTCTCTAAGATCGACGTGGAACGCATACAACGTCGCTCTTAGGTATGGTGGCACCCACGAAATGGGTACTATACACCATGCGAATCAATGTTCTGTCATAGAGAGTTTTTGTATAAGGTATAGGGGAGGGGGTGAATTTCCCGAAGATGGAATAAGGAACTGATATACGTAATGGAGCGTGATAAATGAATCAGCTTGATGAAGCTAAACCGTGAAAGAAAACGCTCATTACCCCCTATAAAAAGATTTGGTATTTTTTAGTTGAGCCTTTTACATTTAAAGTTTAATATTAAAGAAAACAACTTGTCAAGAAAAAAATTAAAATTTTTATAGTTTTTAAGATTCACCATATTTTTTTCCGTGGTGTACTTACAAATACCCTTTCAGAGTGCACAAAGATAAATGGGGTATTCTGCCGAAAGATAGCGTGAGTGAAAAAATTTTAAAACATGATGAGATCTTAGCGCTGCATTGCTCGGCACTCACTCATTCATCAATTGCACTCGTTGCCCGACTTTTGGGTTTAAGAAATTTGGATTCAAGGACAGAGAGACGAATTCATTAATAATGTGATGTAAATGGGTTTGGGAGAAAGGAGCACAAGAATGGATGAGATGAAGAGGTTATATTCGAATAAATGTGTCTCAGAGGACAAAATATTCAGTCATATCCATAGAGGTGACAGAATATTTATCGGCACCGGTTGTGGCGAGCCTCAATA
>Ga0307990_1002757_pt1 | contig 13807 bp, 11 predicted proteins | sample EllFjometagen129_FD_203168 | JGI IMG/M metagenome (GOLD analysis project Ga0307990, IMG submission 203168) | Marine microbial communities from Ellis Fjord, Antarctic Ocean - #129 | ecosystem: Environmental > Aquatic > Marine > Unclassified | place: Southern Ocean | collected 2014-10-08
GTTTAACAAAGCAAGTGTTCGTAAAGGACAAAGAATATACCCTTGCAAAGTTTAACTACTGGATAGCAAAACAAAGAGCCGGTCAGTCCAGTGAACAGATTGAAGGTTTTCAGGAACTCAATTTCTCTGAATCAAAATTGGGCAAAGTATTGGAACTCGAAGCTCCATCTGGTGTGAAAATAATTATTTATGCATGAGTATGTTTGGATTTGAAGAAGCAAGTAAAGTATTTATTTACGCCAAGCCAACAGACATGCGCAAAGGGTTTGACGGACTTTGCGGTCTAATAATAAATCACATGGAGTTGGATCCAAGACAAGGATACCTGTTTGTGTTTTTAAATCGACAGCGCACATTAATTAAAGTTTTGCACTGGAATCGTGATGGTTTAGCGCTCTTTTATAAGCGATTGGAAAGGGGAAGTTTTAAACGCCCAACGGCCAATATAAATGCTCCCAATAGTGAGTTGAAGAAAGAAGAATTATTTATGATTTTACATGGAATTGACTTTGAGAAAACCAAAAAAAGGAAGCGGTTTTTAGTAACAAATTAATGTTGATTTCTTTTCTGTGAAACACTTGTGGTTCAGGGGATTTAGCTGTATATTTACAGTATGAAATCAGTGCTTGAAAACCTATCAAAAAAGCAATTAATCCAAACGATTTTGGAGGCAGAATCGAGGGCTGAAAAGCAAGAGCAAAGTTCTCAAAAAAAGGAGCAAAGTTCTCAAAAAAAGGAGCAACAACAACAACAAATAATTCTGGAAAAGGAGCAAAATGTTATGTGGTTAAAATATCAGGTAACACAACTCCAGCGTATGCTTTTTGGCAGTAAACGTGAGCGTTTTGAACTTGATAAAAATCAAATGAAAATAGAATTTGCCAATTATGCTTCTGAAGCAGAAACGCAAGATGAAACTCCTGTCATAGAAAAAATCACTTACGAGCGCAAAAAGCCCAAAAAACATAATGGACGCAACCGCATTCCTGACAATCTTCCTGTACGCGAAATTATTATTGAGCCAGAAGGAGACCTTACAGGGATGAAAAAAATTGGAGAAGAGCATACGGAAATGTTGGAATATGTTCCTGAAAAGTTTTTCAAACTTGTTATTATTCGTCACAAATATGCTAGATTAGAGAACAATCAGGATTTATCATTAAACTCAGACATCAAAAACGTAGTTATTGCAGAGCTTCCTTCCCGTCCCATTGAAAAATGCTTGGCTGGAAATAGCTTGCTATCTGCAATTTTGGTAAACAAATACATTGATCATCTACCACTTTATCGTCAACAGCAAATTTTTAAGCGATCTGACATAACAATTGCGCCATCGACGATAGATTCCTGGGTGTCGCAACTGGGTCGCCTTTTAAAAATACTTTATGACAGGCTTGTAGATGAAATCAAATCACAAACATATCTGCAAGCTGATGAAACCACAACAAAAGTTTTAGACAAACAAAAGAAAAAGAAAACACATTTAGGATATTATTGGACATATCATGCCCCTTTATCAAAGCTCGTTGCCTTTGATTATCAGAAAGGTCGAGGAACAGATGCGCCACGTGATTTTTTACATGAATATCAAGGCGTGCTTCAAACCGACGGGTATAATGTGTACAAGCATTATTATGCCAATGATAAAGTAACACATCTTGCTTGCTGGGCACATGCACGTCGGAAATTTGAGAAAGCATTGCAGAGTGATGAAAAACGCGCCTCGTATGTTATGACAAAAATCCAAGCACTTTATGCCATTGAAAGAGTAGCTCAAGAGCTTACACCCAATGAGCGCAAAGAATTACGATTAGAAAAGGCTTTACCTATTATTAATGATATTGGAAAATGGTTACATGCTCAGCGACAACAGGTTTTACCCAAATCACCCATTGGTAGTGCAATAAATTATGTTACTCCGCTTTGGGAAAGCCTGCAGAATTATCTTTATGATGGCAACCTGAAAATCGACAATAACCTGATTGAAAACAGCATTCGTCCAATCGCTTTGGGAAGAAAAAACTACTTATTTGCCGGCTCACACGAAGGAGCAAAACGCTCTGCCATGTTCTACAGTTTTTTTGCCTGCTGCAAACTAAACAACATCAATCCGCAAAAATGGATGGAGTATGTTCTCGAAAATATCGCAGACTACCCGGCAAACAGAGTCCATGAACTCCTGCCCAACAATATCGATCCTACAAAAATCGAAAACTTTAAAAAGTTTTACGAGGTGTAGTTGCTCGGGTGGATACGTTGCTTGCGATTGTCTTTGTGCATCTACTGCGTTGCTAACTCATTGTAATACATTTGTATAACTGCAAAGTTAGACGCCTTGTATCTACACAAAGCTAATCGCATGAATAATGCGGGTTATGCAATCTGTTGTACATAAGTGAAGAGAATACCCCAAAAAAATCACCGCAAAAAGTTAGATGTAGCGTTTTTAAGCCGAAATACAGATAAACATTATTTATCTATTAATCTCTCAACTTAAAGTTTTCGCCGAGATAGACTTTTCTTACCTGCTCATCTTCTGAAAGTTCTTGAGCTGTACCGGATTTCAGAATATTTCCCTCAAACAATAAATAAGCGCGATTGGTAATGGAAAGTGTTTCGTGGACATTGTGGTCGGTAATTAAAATCCCGATGTTTCGATGCTGCAATTCGCCAACTATTTTCTGAATATCCTCAACGGCGATAGGATCCACACCTGCAAATGGCTCATCTAAAAGTATAAAGGCGGGATCAAGCGCTAACGCACGAGCAATTTCAGTACGACGACGTTCGCCACCAGACAATTGAAAGCCTTTTGATTTTCGGATGCGCTCCAAGCCAAATTCTGAAATTAATTTATTTGTTTTTGCAATTTGATCGTGTTTTGAAAGCTTTGTCATTTGCAATACTGCACGTAAATTATCCTCAACACTCATTTTCCGAAATATAGAAGCTTCCTGAGCAAGATACCCGATACCAAGCCGTGCACGTTTGTAAATCGGATAACGAGTAATGTCTCTGTCATCAAGGAATATTTTACCCTCATTAGGCACAACAAGGCCTACCATCATGTAAAATGTGGTGGTTTTTCCGGCACCATTTGGACCAAGCAGTCCAACAATTTCGCCTTGATTTACCTCAACAGAAACGCCTTTAACAACCGTTCGTTTCCCGTATTTTTTGACAAGCCTTTTGGTGTGAAGCTTCATATGCATATTTTTTCCAAAGGTAAAAAATTTTAAAGATAGAATGAGAAACGTGATGAACAAAAATAAAGAACCCCGCTACGCACAATAGATTTTTGTAGTAACGAGGTTTCTTATACCACACGAAAAATTCGTGCGATAGTGGGTGGTTTTTTTATTTCAAGAAAGAGACCTATTCATTGATATTGTTGCAATTCATTTCGCCTTCTGTGTAATAAATATTAAGATATTTTTCACCGTAAACTCCACCTCTTTGATGTTTCTGAGCAACAGATCCTTTCACATAATAACATTTCCCATCTGCTTTTTTGGTTGCGATATCAACTCTCACAAACTTCAATTTGGGCTGTCCGTAATCATTCTCTTCAATTTCCCATGATCTGCTTGTAATAACAACACGTTGCGGGGTTCCGTATTTTGCTTCGTCCATTTTTGTGTTGACAACATTAACCACAGATTGGTCTGTCATTCCGGCATCGTGCAAACGACGTTTTTCAACCAATCGTTTTTCAACTTCAACAGCACGTTTTTCCAAACCACCACCATCAACATAAGCCTGAATTTTCGCTTTTGGGTCAATTAGTGACTTTTCGAATTCATTCAAAGCAGGATCATCACCAGTTAAGAAGGCTTTTCCCCCATCAATTGTTTTCAATGTCACATCAATATCTTTCATGCAATCGGTCGGATAAACGATCCAATCTTCTTCATCAAAGCTGCGCTCTACTTTCTTTTTCAAGGAAGCAATGATATCATCAGATACAGTTGGCGAATAAAACGCATCAATAGTGGCAATCAGTTTTTCGGTGTAACTGTCACTATGCATCTTTTTGTTTTTCTGTTGTGTTTTTTGCTTTGTCTTTCAGTTTATTAAACTGTGCATAAGTGTTTACGGAAAATCCAAAAAAGATTATGCAAAACACAATTGTCGTAATTTTTTTTATAATTGTTTCGTTTTTTAAGATTTATTTTAAAAAAATGGCTCCAAAATGTCCTGTTATCAGGCAATAATCAGACCAAAATTCAAGTGATTATTACCCGACTTAGTAATTATGTCACAAGATAGCAAATTATTAATTTTCTCTCAAAACAAAATCGTCATACTCTTTTTCGAAACGCAATTTGTGTTTGGATTCTTCATTAGCAAGTGAAAGAAATACCGTTTTGAGCGCTTTACTTGGTGCGCGTTCCGAAAGGCTTAAGTAAAGATTGTACGCATTTTTCTCCTTATTCATTGCCAAAATCAAAGTATCCTGATAATCCATATTCGGGGAGGCCTCCACCTTTGTCATATAATCTGCCAATTTTAAATCTGCAACGGCAGAATCTTTCCAATCAAAAATCTGCTCATCACGAATGCGGGTCAATCGTGCTTTATGCCCAATTTCCTCTTTGGAAAATTGCGTAAACACTTGTTTCATGTCTTTTGATGAAGACCTTGCTGCCAATTCAGTATAAAAATCAACCGCTTCCTGTTCCTGCTCAATGGCAAAATTGAGAATGTCTTTAATTGTATTTATTTCGCTCATAAGAAAAAAAATTAGTTTAGGATTTAAATGCATGCTCAAACTCATCGTCAAATAATTTCATAACAAGGTCTGCGGCATGATGAAATTCAGACAAGCTTTTGTCGTCAGAAATGACTATTCGATAAGGATTTGCATCCGATTTTAATTTCGGGAACATTTGCTCATTAAGCGCATGAACCGTGTCGGAAATTTCGGGTTTATCCGGACTTAACAGGTTTCCGAGAAAAGCAATCTGTTGCAAACTATTTTTTTCAAGTTTAGATTTTAATCCTGCATCAAATTGCTGAATCATTTTTTGGGTGTTGGTAAAACTACCTCCGATTTCAAAGGGCAAGCTTGCAGGTAACACAACATCAGCAATTTCAATAGTTTCATTCATAAAATAATCCTGAACAAGCAGAAAATCTGACGATTCTATTGAAGCTTTTACTGCTGTCTTATCTTTCGCAGTTCCAACAGGGTCTTCACCAAAAATAAAAATTTGCTTCATTTCTTTCCGATAAAAAGCAGCACGAACATTCTGAATATTTGAAACCAAACCCATATCTATAGTTCCCTGCGAATTATTCTTTTCCTTGACATTAATTAATCCAGAGGATGTTTTTCCAAGTTTTCCGGTTAATAAACATAAGTTACGGGCTTCTGCAAGTGCAGCTTGATTCAGATAGCGTTCTGCCGTAATGATCAAGGCATGCTGACTCAAATTATATGTATTGAATAGGTCTGAGATCTCTTTTTCGGATAGCCCTGCGCGTTGACATAATGCCGAAAAATCCGCTTTCAGCAATTTAGATTTGTATGCGTCCAATTCATCGCAATGATGATTCAGGAACATGTCATTTTGCAAGTTATGACTCAGCAAATAGTGATTGATCGCTTTGAACAATGCATCATAAGATAAAATGCGAATTACCCGACTCATTTTCTGCTCCAGTTTTGGATTTTCACGGTCAGTAATTAAAATCACCTCGGCATCATGTTGAGTTTTTGCCTCATTAACCATAAAACCCAAGGTTGCATCATCCATATTAATTTGCGGATGCATAAGCAGAATTTGCTCTACCCGGTCAAATTGATCAAACGGCATGTTAATTTCAGATGCATTCAAATGCCCCTCTCCCATGTGCAATAAATGGAAAGACCCGGTATATTTTACCATTGGAACTTGCTCTGACAGTGTTTTCATGGCAAAAAGCTCCTCGTTGGTCAATCGTCCGCCGGCAAATAAAGCAGTGGGTTTGTCATAATCCAATTTTTCCTGCAAAACATGCTTAATTTCATCCCAGCTGGCTTCCTCTAACTTGCCTTTACGACGGATTAATGGTTTTGTAATCCGATCAGTCTTATTAATAAAATTATAGGCAAATTTCGCGAATCGGTCAATATTCCCTAGCGGATTAATCATGCCTTCAGTTCCGTTTACACGGAAAACAAATCCGTTTTTATGTTCAAGCTGAATGCTTTCGCCAATGGATCCAAACGGACTGATTGTTTTAATTGCTTCGGTTTTTACCGGACCGGGTTTAAATTTCGCATTTTCTGTAATTGCGCCTGTCGGACAGGCAGAAATACACAATCCACAGGATTCACAATTACTGTCCACAAGGGACTCTCCCATAGCAGGGGCAACGTAGGTGTCAAATCCGCGTTCAACAAGCCCAAGTGCCGACGCACCGACAACATCTTTACAAATCCGCACGCAGCGGGAACATAAAATGCATTTATTATTATCAATTTCTATATAAGGATGCGAAAAATCAATCGCTTTTTCAATGAAGTCACCACTAAATTTTTCCTGTTCGACACGATATTCTGTGGAATATCTCTGCAAATCACAATCAAAAAATTCGGAACAACCGCACTCTAAACATCGGTGGGCTTCCTCAACTGCAACTTGATCAGATTCATATCCCAACTCAACTTCTCTAAAATGTTTTCTGTCATTTTCAGAAAGCACAGGCATTTCGTGACGCAATTGTTTTCGATATCGACCAAGATAATCTTCAGAAATTTGGGTTTTAAAATTATCTTTTCTACTAACAAAGGGTTTTGGAATTGGCATCGGCTCTTCATCCCGCAAAAACATATCGACAGAATGAGCGGCAGTTTTTGCCTGAGCAATTGCCTCAATAATTGTCGCAGGACCGGTTACTCCGTCACCTGCTGCAAAGACAGATTTTATTCCAGTTTGCAGCGTTTTTTCATTGGCATCAATATCGCCCCAACGGTTGAGTTCCAGTTTTCCTTCGTCAGAATTAGTATTGATATCATCCATGAAATTCGCGTCGGTTTTTTGACCGATTGCCGCAAGGATATAGTCACATTCCAACTTATATTCGGAACCTTCAACCGGCACCGGACGTCTTCTACCGGATGCATCAGGTGCGCCGAGCTCCATTTTTATTAATGTCATTGATTTCACTTTTCCGGCGTCATCGGAATTCACCTTAACGGGATTTGTGAGTAGCATATACTCAATGCCTTCCGCTTTGGTTTCGTGAATTTCTATTGGATTTGCAGGCATTTCTTTTTCAGTACGGCGATACACAATAATGGATCGTTCGGCACCGCAACGCATTGCAGTACGGCAGCAATCCATAGCAGTATTTCCACCACCGACGGTTACGACTGTTTTTCCGCAAAAATCGTATTTCTGTCCGGTCATTTCCATATTTCGAAGGAAATCGATACCACTAAATACGCCGTCGGCTTCCTCCCCTTCAGCACGGAGTAGTGTTCCGCGCTGCGAACCGATTGTTAATATGGTTGCATCATAATCCTTACGGATTTTTTTATAAGACAGATTATCACCGAGTTTTCGTTTTGTAAATATCTTGCTGCCTAACTCGGTAATGGTTTCAATTTCTTTATCAAGCAAGTCATTTGGAAGCCGATACTCAGGAATGCCATAACGCAACCAACCTCCGGGATGTTCATTGGCTTCAAAAATATCGCATTGATGTCCTTTTTGTTGCAACCAATAAGCGGCAGATAATCCGCCGGGACCGGCTCCGATAATTGCAACCTTTTTACCGGTAGGTTCCGCCACTTCAGGTTTATAATGATTGGAATGCAATAAATCCTGATCGGCAGCAAAACGCTTTAAATAATCAATTCCGACAGCATTTCCTTCATCGAGCAAGTTTCTGCGACAGGCGGCCTCACATGGTCTGACACATACACGACCACAAATTGCAGGCAATGGATTATCTTCCTTAATCAGAGCAATGGCGTCATTGTATTGTTTTTTCTCGATCAGTGAAATATATCCTTGAACATCAACACCGGCAGGGCAGGTTTCTTTGCAGGGAGCCACACAATCTGCATAATGATTACTCAATAATAAATCGAGTGCCATTTTGCGGGCATCAAATACCTTTTGATTATCGGTATTAATTTGCATTCCCTCAGCGATTTCAGTTGAGCAGGATGGTTGAGTTCCTCGTCCGGCAACTTCGACAACACAGACATAGCATGATGAATATGGTTTTAGTCTTTTATCGTGACAAAGGGTTGGGATTTCCATGCCGTGACGATTTGCAAGTTCAAGAATTGTTTCGCCGGGAATTCCCTGTACTGTTTCTCCGTTTAATATGATATTGAGTTTATCCATTGATCTTTGGTTTCACCGTTTTACAGTAATTTTATTGCATCGAAATTACATTTTGTGTAGCATACACCACATTGAATACAAACATTCTGGTCGACAAAATGGATTTGCTTGCGTTCTCCTGAGATGGCATCAACCGGACAATTTTTTGCACAGACAGTACAACCGGTACATTTTTCTTCATCCACCACATAAGTAATAAGCTCGGTACAAACTTTTGCAGGACATTTCTTATCCCGGATATGCGCATCATACTCATCTCTGAAATATTTAATGGTAGTAAGCACCGGATTCGGCGCCGTTTGTCCTAATCCGCACAAGCTGTTTTCTTTGACCTTATACGCCAATTCTTCCAGCTTTTCGATATCGCCTTCTTTGCCATCCCCTTTTGTAATGCGTGTCAATATTTCCAACATACGTTTGGTTCCGACCCGACAGAATGTACATTTTCCGCAGGATTCTTTCGTGGTAAAATCCAGAAAGAATCTGGCCATATCAACCATACAAGTGGTTTCATCCATCACAACCAATCCACCTGAGCCCATAATTGCTCCAGTTGCATTTACTGAATCATAATCCACAATGGTATCCGCCATATAAGCTGGAATACAACCACCGGAAGGACCTCCGAGCTGTACGGCCTTAAACGCTTTATTGTTGAGAATTCCACCTCCAAGTTTAAACACAATATCGCGGATGCTCATTCCCATCGGGACTTCAACCAAGCCGCCGTGTTTTATTTTTCCGGTAAGGGCAAAAACTTTTGTTCCTTTGGAATTTTCGGTTCCGTATTTTGCATATTCCTGAGCGCCTTCACGGATAATCCACGGAACATTTGCCCAAGTTTCTACATTATTAATATTTGTGGGTTTTCCCCAAAGTCCTTTAACGGCAGGAAAGGGCGGACGTTTCCTCGGCATCCCGCGTTCTCCCTCAACCGATGCCATCAGCGCAGTTTCTTCACCGCAAACAAAAGCACCGGCACCTTTTTTGACATAAATATCAAAACTAAAGCCATCAATTCCACAAGCATTTTCTCCGAGATATCCTTTTTCTCTTGCTTGTTCAATGGCGATATTGAGTCGTTTAATTGCAAGCGGATATTCTGCACGACAATAAATCACACCTTGTTGAGCACCAATTGCATATGCACCAATCATCATGCCTTCGAGCACTGCATGAGGGTCGCCTTCAAGTAAAGATCTGTCCATAAATGCTCCCGGATCGCCTTCATCGGCATTGCAAATAATATATTTTTCATCACTTTCACTATTTTTGGCGAATACCCACTTTTTCCCGGTAGGAAAACCGCCGCCGCCACGACCACGCAATCCTGAATCTAATACAGATTGAATAATAGCATCCCCATCAATATTGTCTTTTTGAATTTTATTCATCGCCTGATATGCACCGGTATTTTCGGCTTCTTCAAGGGATTCCGGGTCGATGTATCCGCAGTTTCGAAGTGCAATTTTCACCTGATCATCAAAGAAAACATCGTCCATTGTTTCAAATAAATCCGATTGCACGACATAGTCTTTCAGCGGCTCATGTTGAACCACATGTTTTTCAATAACTTCCATCGCCTTATCCTCATCAATTCCTCCGTAAAGGTAATGTCCGTCATCATCGATGATTTCTACCAGCGGTTCGTTATAACACATTCCTATGCAGGAAGTTTGCTTGAGTTCAAAATCAAGATTTTCAGTTTTTTTAAGTGCCTGAATTTTTTCAAAGGTCTTTTTTGCTCCTGCAGCAATTCCGCAGGAACCCAGACCGACAATGACTTTGGTTTTGCCCATAGTAAATGTTTTATTCCGGGTGTTTATTTTAATTTTTCTTCTAATCGGATATTTCGGATAATTTTAGTTGCTGCTTTTCCGTCAAGGTTTCCATAAGTTTCCTCATTAATCATGATAACCGGAGCCAAAGAGCAACATCCGAGACATGCCACAGATTCCAGAGTAAACAAACGATCATCTGTCGTTTCTCCATCCTTAATTTTCAAGCTGTCTTCAATTGCATCGGTCAAAGCTTTTGCACCTTGTACGTGACATGCTGTTCCGTGACAAACTTTCACAATGAATTTTCCAACGGGTTTCAATCGAAATTGCGTATAAAAACTAGCAACTCCGAACATGTCAGCTAGCTTTAAGCCAGTTTCTTCCGCAAGTTTTGGAAAAGCCTGTTTGGGTAAATATCCATACAATTCCTGCGTGCTTTGGAGCAACGGAATCATAATACCAGGCTTATTTTTGTGTTTTTCAATGATGGGATTCAACAAACTCAAATCCACTTCATCATCTTGAACATCAATTGTTTTGGTTGATTCAATACGGGAAATTCGCATTGGTTTTAAGTTTTAGTTATAAATTTGCTTAAAGATAAAAAAATGTGATTACATTTTTAGTAAGGATTCGATTAATCGCATCCCTACCAAAAATAATTATTCCAATTCAATATAGACTTCAATCAGTTTCACTTCTTTGTCAGGGATGATTTGGATTTCCATTAATTCATAGGGTAATAAAATGGTTTCTCCTTTTTCAATGGTTTCTGATGTATTGTCAGATCGGATTTCAGCTTTTCCATCTACACACATATACACTACAAACGATTGACAGTCCACATAAGATTTTGTGATTTTTTTATCAATATGAATCATATTCATGATAAAATAATCGGTGCGCAGCATTCGAGACGGCGCATTGATTGTAGATTCATAGGGAGTTTCTGCCTGTTTTACTTCAGAAAAATCAATCACTTCCAATGCTTCCTGTACATGCAGTTGTCGTGGTTTTCCGTCGACACCCATGCGATCCCAGTCATAAATACGATAAGTTACATCACTGTTTTGCTGTATTTCTGCAAACAGGATGCCTTTACCGGATGCATGCACTCGTCCGGCAGGAATAAAAAACAAATCGTCAGCTTTAACCGGGACCCGATTCAATACCGGAAGGATGTCATTATTATTCATTCTGGAAACAAATTCTGATTTTCCGAGGGCTTTGTTAAAACCTGAAATCAGTCTCGAATCTTTTTCTGCATCAATAATATACCAGGCTTCTGTTTTTCCGAAAGACTGATGTTTTTTTGCAGCTGTCTCATCATCGGGATGCACTTGCACGGACAAATCGTCGTTTGCATCAATAAATTTTATCAGCAAAGGAAAATTTTCACCATAAAGCTCAAAAATATCCGGGCCAACCAAATCTCCCATGTAAATTTCAAGAATATCCTGCAGGCTATTCCCCTCAAGGAATCCATTTTTCACAACAGAAACACTTCCGGGTACAGCAGAAATTTCCCAGGATTCACCGCATTTTTCCGGAGCATTTTGTTTATTGAGTTGTGTTTTCAATTTATTTCCGCCCCAGATTTTTTCTTTATAAACGGGATGAAATTTTATAGGATAAAGTGGTAATTCTTTCATTTATCAAATTATTATTATCTTGAAAATCAAAATTACTAAACTGTAACCAAAAAGCAAATCATGTTAATTGTAGGAATAGCAGGAGGTACAGGCTCAGGCAAAACAACTGTTGTTAAAAAAATCGCCAATAATTTGAAGGAAAGTGAGATTTCTTTAATCCCACAGGATTCATATTATAAAGATAACAGTCATCTTCCGCTTAAGGAAAGGCAAAAAATTAATTTTGACCATCCCAATGCCATTGAGTGGGATTTGTTGATTGAGCATGTGACTGCATTAAAAAACGGGGATCAGGTTGGGCAGCCGATTTATTCGTATTTGACCTGTACGCGAGCAGATGAAACGATTCCGGTTGAACCCCGAAAAGTAATTATTATTGAGGGCATTTTGTGTTTAAGTCATCCGAAATTGCGAGAACTGATGGATCTGAAGGTTTTTGTTCATGCAGATGCAGATGACCGGTTAACACGTGTGATAAACCGGGATATTATTGAGCGTGGTCGTTCGATAAAAACGGTTTTAGATCGTTATGTAAAAACTGTGAAACCATCGCACGAACAATTCATTGAGCCTACTAAGCGTTTTGCGGATATTATTGTTCCACAAGGCGGGCAAAACAAAATTGCAATTAAGATTCTAACTAATTACATTCAGAATAATTTAAAATAGGAATTATGAGCGAGATACCAATTAGTAGCATTATTTTTTTTGATATAGAAACGGTTCCCGGAACGCCAAATTTTGAGGATTTATCAGAACGCATGCAAGCACATTGGGAAAGAAAATCAGGGTATTTCCGTAAAGAGGGAGAAACTGCCGAAGACGTGTATCAGCGCGCTGGAATTTATTCGGAATTCGGAAAAATTGTTTGCATTTCTGCAGGACACATCAGCATGAAAGATGGCGAACGAATTTTCAGACTTAAATCGTACTATGGCACGGACGAAGCAAGTTTATTGAGGGATTTTGCCGATATGTTAAACAAATTTGCTGCAACCGGAGAAAAGTTTCTATGCGGACATAATAGCAGCGAATTTGATATTCCTTATGTGGCTCGCAGAATGCTGGTAAATGGCATTCCCTTACCTGACATTATTAATATTGCCGGAAAAAAACCATGGGAAGTCAAACATCTTGACACCATGAATTTATGGAAATTCGGCGATTACAAGCATTATACCTCGCTGGATTTGTTGACTGCGATTTTCAACATTCCTACACCAAAGGACGATATCGACGGCTCACAAGTTGCTTCGGTTTATTACGAGGAAAACGATGTAACCCGCATTGCAAAATATTGCGAAAAAGATGTGCTCGCCGTTGTGCAATTGTATCTGCGCATGCAAAATCAAGCGCTGATTAAGGAAGAAAATGTGGAGTATTCAGTGGAGTAAATAGTGTTTTGCCATAATGTCCGATTTACTCACGATAGGATTTTGTTTTAGCGGTGTTCGTGATACCGCTTCGCTAAATTCTTCGTTATGCTTGTTTTGAAAACAGTCGATCCGCCAGCTGGCGGACTCCTTGATTTTCAAAACTTCACAAGCATTTCGACGGAGCTCAATATAGCACCTCGAACTCGAACATCATGAACTAAACACTTGACTGTATGGACAGATACTCGTACGTCTCCGTGAATTTTAATTTATAAATGCACAAAACTTTTTCACAATAACTGATGTTTTTTCATGGAAAACTTTACAAAATTTCAGTCAAATGCTTTTCTAAAGGATTAGGCTTACAACCCAAAACAGTTAAGAACATAACGATTAACCATCCAATATAGATGCTGTGTTTTTCATTTTAAAATTGCTATCTTTAAAATTGAAATTACAAAACTAAAATTAACAAGAAATCATGTTAGATGTGAAGAAGAAAATGTGGGAAGTTCTGTGGAATAGGCTCATTTTTAAAGATTTTGAAGTACTGTGCCGATGAAACGATTTTTCAATATTTTATTTTACCTCTCCATTATCATCTTTGTCATTTACCTGACACAAGTAGATTACTTGGTCTTTTCTGACATACA
>Ga0307990_1002761_pt1 | contig 13797 bp, 19 predicted proteins | sample EllFjometagen129_FD_203168 | JGI IMG/M metagenome (GOLD analysis project Ga0307990, IMG submission 203168) | Marine microbial communities from Ellis Fjord, Antarctic Ocean - #129 | ecosystem: Environmental > Aquatic > Marine > Unclassified | place: Southern Ocean | collected 2014-10-08
GTGATAATAACGCCAACGTAGTCATAGCCACGCCCATCTCCGCGCTCGTTGACATCAAACGTTCCCATCTGTCCTGCGCTTAAAGAGGCGTATTCCAATCGCTTCGTATTCACCTGAGCCTCGGTTGCCCTGAAGCCCTTCTCGGTGACAGAAGTGATCCTGCCGTTTGTAATGGATATTGCGGTATCGGTAGCAAACTCCGTGGCAGTATCCCATGTAATCGCGATCTCAATGTCGAATAGCTTGTCCTGCTCATCGCGGGAGGTGCGGCGACGTTCTACGGTGCGCCCTTCGATATCTTCGTCAAGTGTGTAGGCGAGGTCTGTCGTTGGGGCGATGTTGATGGTGAAGGTTCCCCCGTATGTGCCTTTCCCCGTATATGGATTTGTTGGCAACGTATAGGCGAGGGTCGGGGGATCTGGACTAAAGCCTGAAACACTCCATCCAGTTTTTGGAGGGTTCCCAGACCCGTCCTTGCTTGCCGTCCACTTCTCAAATGCTTCCCGGTCCACTAAAGTCCAAAATGAATCCCCTAAATTGTCAATTCCTAAAAATCCGGCTATGCCGTTCCACGAGAAGTACTCATTCCTGATGCCATAATACTGATATTCTCCGTCCATATATTCGTCATCAATTAACCCACTAACCGTAATCGTATCGGGATAATCCTGATAAACGAAATAGTTCGCAACGCTCGCATTCCCAATATCAGCATACGCAGTAGCGACCCATCCAAGGACGGAGTCGTTCCAGTATGCATACGCTCCGGATGATTCAACGTAAATCTTCTTGGAGTTATTAAGGCTTCCGTTATCCCAGAACTGCACAACTCCGGTCAGATCAATTCCCGTTGCGTTGGTGAAATCAACCTCCACCATCGAACGTTTTCCGTCGGCCTGAAAGCGGTAGGTTCCCATCAGATCGTCGATGTTTTCCTGATCGGTGTCGTACTTGAAATAGTGGCCTTTGGTTGTGGCGTCTGCGGCCTTATAGTTAAAATAGAGATCAGTGTTGTTGTGCTTTGCCAAGAACCAGACCACCTCATGGGCTCCTGTCTCTTTATCTTCCACGGTCTCCATGTTGATGTTCTTCCACTCTCCGGTATAGGGGATGCCGCCAAAGACCGGGGCGGTTATCGAGCCGTCTCCAACATAGGTATCTTTTGCGGACTCGGAGTAAAGAGGGTCTACGTTTGGAAAAGATATGACGAGCTGTGAGTTGTTTGTCTTGAAGTCCTTTTTGTTTATAAGGCGAGCCTCATCAAAATTAAGGGATGTTGCATAGCCTTTCTGATAGACAAGGGAAAGCTTAATGCTGTCAACTCCCTGTTGCGGCTCTGTGTCGGATGTTTTGATCTGAATAAGTCGCCATATTCCCTCAAACTTAACACCCTTAATTTCTTGATCTTCGATAATTCCGAGGTGAGACCATACATAGTCTGTCATCTCATCGCACAGAGATAGGCGTATTGGCTCCTCATACTCTACTGTAACCGTTTTATCACCTTTTCTTACCGCCGGGTCATATACGACGACATCAAGCTCTCCAGCGCCGTTTATGAGCGTCTGGTGAGTATTTTCGGTGAGCGCCGAGGTTTGCAGGCCATAAAGAACAGACTCGTACTCACACTCGTAATTAACTGTAGAGATGGTTGATCCGGAAAAGAGAATAGAAACGCTAGCGATGGCGCTTAAGTCCACGTATGTCAGAGTGCTTCCGTCGAGAGTCGGGGTCATCTCATAGATGGTTCCGTACGCATCTTCAAGGTGAAGCTCTGCCGGGTAGACGGTAGTGGAAATTCTGCTTGCCCAGTTGGTCAGCTTGCGACTCAGGGCGTCGGTTGTCATCCTGACATTTGCCGCTCTGTCAAATGCCAGCAGGTCTCTATAATTAAAATCACTCATGCTGTGTCTCCCCACGGGCCAGTGTAAGTTCCCGCATCTTCGACTGCCCGAACGATGGCGTTTGAGATGACTCCTTTTGCTGTGTTCCAGTTAAGCTGTGCGTATTTGTCAATATCATCACCTCTAATCCACTCTCCGGACGTCTGCATAAAAAACTTCAGGCCGACCTTTAACTGCGGAAGATACCGTAACTCAAGTTCGGAGTCCGTGGCCATATCAGTGAGGAGAGTTGGTTCGTCTATAAGGGCATCGTTATAGAGATCGAACAGGCAGTCGTTGTAGGCAGATAAAAATGAAATCTCGAACTTCGGAAATCGGCTTGCCCCGACCTGAAATGCCTGCTTTGCCCACCCGTAAAGATTTGCCGTTGATAGTACGCTCATAAAAAACCCCCTGTATTGCTACAGAGGGTTCCACTTTCATGCTTTTGTGTCAATCGTTATTCAGTAACGATCATAACGCTAAGAGCCTCATTTGTGGTGGCCGTTGTTCGAGTAAGTGTAACGGTTTCGCCCCATCCAACCCAAGCTTCATCGGCAAAGTCGACGACAAGCACAGTAAGGTTTGAAGTGATGGTTCCGCTATCAACCGTAAACGTGCCAGTGCCACTGGTCACGGTTACTGTGACGGTGTCCGCATCTGCGGCAACCCCGGCTAGTGTACCAAATGCAGAAGCGAGTTTCACTGCCTTCGGAGTGCCAGTGTTGTTCGTCCACGTTGCGGTCGTTCCGGCTTCGGCAATCGTCACAACGGCGATGCGCTCAGCAAAGGCCACTGCGCAAACAGCAACCAGAAGTACAATAAGTAGTTTCTTCATAATTTTCTCCTTAAAATGGCGAGGGGATTAACCCCCGCCAGTATGATTACAGGTTCGCTGTCCCGGTGGCAGAGCAACCGATCCAAGTCGTAGGACGAGGACATCCAAAGCCGAGGCTCATACGGATGCGTTGGTTGATCATATCGGGATTACCGTCCGTGTAGGTCAGCACACCCGGCTTCACACGCCAGAGCATTTCGAGTTCATTCTCGCCTTCAAGCTCGAAGTAGATCAAACCAGCAGACAGCCAATCGTACACTTCGTGCTTCGTTCCGGTGATGGTGTTCACTGCCTGATCGCTGAAGCGGTCGGCGGCGGTGGTGGCATCGCCAGAGTAAACAAGCTTAGTTCCGGTGATCCGCATCATAGTGTCTTCAAGAACCGAAGAAACGACTACACGTTTCAGCATCAGCGGAGAAAGAACTCCACTGTCGTTCTTGTTCTGACGTGCGGCCAGCTTTACATCACGAATGAGTTCAGCCAGTACGGCGTCGTTGTTTCCACCTGCGGTGAAGGCAATGTCAGCCATGCGGTTAGACCACGTTGCAACATCCTGTCCGGGGTTATTGCGGGCGGTTGAGATGAGGTATGCGCCATCTTCACAGGTGAAGGGGGCAAGGCCAGTCACGCCATACGGATCACCGTATGCCACGCCACCAAAACCACGGTTGAAGACATCAGCACAAAGAAGCTCAATCGTCCGTTGAGACGCGTGAGCGAGGTCGCGCTGTTCTTTACCGATCTGTCCATACAGTTCACGCTCAAGCAACTCACGCTCGACAGAGATCGCAGCGCGGTATCCCGCTGTGCTGATTTCATAGTCGAACCCAAGTCCGCCTTCAATCTTCGGCAAAAGATCGTTATCGCGCGACTGAGTCATCAGGCCAGTGCCGACTTTGCCTTGGAACTTTTTATATCCCTTGGATTCAGTGGACTGCATGAAGTAAGACTGTCCCTGCATCGGCATTTTCGCCTGACGTTTGTAAGCCTTGTCGATTCCGAGACGGAGCAAAGGCCCGTACTTTTCCAATAGTTCATGACCCGGCGTTGCCTGAATCTCTGATTTTGCTACTGCTAATATGTTAGCCATGATAATTCTCCTTTTTCAGTGATTAAGCACTAGCCGCAATGCGACCGTCGAGGTTTGCCTGAGTGATACTACAGTAGATGTAGGTTCCATCTCCGGTAGTAACTGCGTCGTCAACATCCGGGTTGAACGCCTGATCGTCACCTTGCTTACCAACAACGAGCATGATGCCGTTGGTGGTGTTGCTCAGATCCATCGTCTGCGCCTTAGTCGTTACGATAATTCCGTAGGCGATACCAACGGTATAATCGTCCGGTGCGTTGCCGGCCTCACACGGAACGGCAAGAACCGTATCCTTGTCAAACAGCGCGATTGGAACGCCCTTCTCTCCATCCGCATAATCGGTTGATGGTTTAAGCGCGATGCCGTGTACCGCTCCTGCGGCGGCGGCGTCAGCCAGTTCGATTTCGCCATTTGCGGTGATGCGAATCAGATCGCCCGTCGCAAACGCCGTACCACCGCCGAGGCTGTAGTTTAGCGAGTTTGTGGTTACTGAGCCACGTACAACTTTAATGCTCATAATTTATTCTCCCGTTAGGATTCTTCTTTTTTTACAGGCTTGCGAGCCTTCGCAGATTTGTCCTTCGAGGACTTCTTCGGGTCACGCGTCGCGTTTGCCATCTCGGTTGCATTCTTGAACTGCCTAGCAGTCTCCTTTGCGCCCTTGTCGCTGACAACTTGACAGATGACACGATTTCGTACCTGAATTCTTTGTCCGTCCCGCTCAACAGGTTTTAATCCCTGTTCAGCGAGGCTTGCCTCAGAAGCATTCATGGAAGCGTAAGCAAATTCTTCGCCGGGGTTATCCCGATAAATTTCATCCATAGACGATCTCTTAGAGGGAGAACTGACGGTAATTACCGGAGCTTCCTTTCGTGCGGTTCCGCTTGCCTGTGTTTTGGTTTCTTCACTCATTATTTCATTCTCCCTTATTGTTCGCCGTAGCCCATTGCTTCGAGTGCCGATTTATTGACTTTCTCCACATCTTTCGTTGATGCATTTAATGGCAGATTGCCGGATCGTATTGAGGCCGGAGCCCGTCGTACTTTCCCCCTGATTGGTTTAAGCGTCTTCAGAACAGTTTTCATCTGCTCATCAGTAAAGTCGGCGTATTCTGGCCGCGCTTTCAACCGATCAATAATCATCTTGTCATCGGAGGACATGCTATTGGCTCCTACGAGCTTCTGCTCAAGAAATGCATCTCGATCTTGAAGAACTTTTGCAAGTTTCCCCTCAAGTTGCTGATTCATCTTAAACATCAGATCGACAACGGAGGATGGGTCATCTTCAAACTGCTCCTTGAGCTGTTCAATGTTCAACTCACCACTCTGCTCTTCGCCTTCATCTCCACCTTTGATTGCCTTAACCAGCTCTGCGAGTTGATCGTTGTTTCCAGAATCCTTTCGGGACTCCAGCTCTTTCTGCATCCGCTTGTTGGTTTTTTCACGTTGGCGAATGATTCTGTTTTTAGCGGCCAACTTTGTCTTTAGAACTTCGATAGAATCTCCGTCCTTCGGGTCAAGTTCGTTACCATCATCCTCATCACCATCGTCTTCATCACCATCAGGCTCGCCGTTCAGCAAGTCCAGAAACTCATCGCTCTCGACGTCCTCAGTTGCCTGAGCATCATCTTCGATAGGATTTCCTTCTTCGTCATAGTTCATATTGAACTCCTTATATATTGATTATCATTCCGCAAAGCAGCCGTCAACACCCTAATTGCTATGCACTTTCCTTCTTGGCTTTCCAAAAATCAGAAAGCTCCTCTTCAAAGCCAATCACTTCATCAAGCATCTGGACTTTAAATCTGGGCCCATCTCCTCCTTTTGAAATCAATTCCTCAAGCAAGTCTTCCCGCTTGTCTTTCATCCATTCGATAAATACGAGCTGAGTGTCTGGGTCTCGAAGATTATCAAGACACCGCTCAATCTGCGTCATGCTTCCGTTCATTATTGGCCTGCTCCTTCTTGGATTGCCTGACCAACTCCAGCCGGAACGCCACCGTCAGGGCCAGCCGCAGGAACGTCGCCCGCTCCCCCAAGTGGCTCCCCGTCTGTTAACTGTGACTCTGCTCCCTGCTGTTGTGGCTGACCCTGACCCATGTATCCCTCGTGCTGTTCCATATGACGGTCAAGCAATTCGATGCGCTGGAACCGCTCATCTCCCTCAAGACCTCGATAACGCAGTCGCTCTGCGCGATGAATGTCAAGATGGGCACGATGGTCTTGAGTCTGCTCAACCGGGACTGGCTCTCCGCCAATCATCATCTGAGTATTCTCCGCTGTAGCACGTTGCTTGGCGTCGTAGTCAATCTGATTCGAGATGAATGACTTCTTGTAGCGTCGAACGAAATATTCTTCAAGTAAGGATGGCATATCAACCATCTGGTTTAGGTTTTGATCCTTCGAGAATAGGGCGAGGTCTTGCGAGAGCTTCTGCTCCTCAACAATATCGTCCACGATCTCGTCAACCACATCAATCTTCACATCGAAATCTGCATAAATCTCGATCGGTCGGATGTCCTGAATTGGAGAATCGGAATCGGTAATGCGGACGATCTGTTCTGGAACTGAGAACGCCTTCCAATAGGATGCGGTCTTCCGAGCTACAAACGTGAAGAGCTGGTTTGTTATGTACTTTGCATTCATGACGGATGGTGCGGCTGAAAGTCGCATGACGCCCGACGCTTCCGTAGCGGAGGCACGAGCGCCAAGCCCCTCACCCATCTGTGATGGATCGGTATGAATCGCCATCATAGAGTCGCTCTTAGTGTACTCCAATAGGGCGAGCGAAGTCTGAGTTCTATCCTGAATCTGGAACTCCTTGATATCTTCATTGACGTTGCCTTTAACGACAATACGCTTCCCCCTACCAAACTTGCGATTAGTAGACAGGACGGCCCCTTTGCGTTCAATCAGCGGAGGATCTTGCACTAGCGACGCTCCGTCGCACATTTGGTTTACGGCGGTTGTTTCGACGGCATAGTTGTTTTTTAACACATGGCCTTTGCTGATGTGGAAGAATCTGCCCGGACTGTCTGGGTAATCGTGTACCACCCCTACAGGTACTTCGTCATCTGGATCATCGTTACGCTCGATGCGCATACACACGGCTTGGTCAATGCTGTTGCCGAGGAACTCGCAGATGTAGCGTGACGGGACGATTGTCTTCTCATCCATGTCGTTGCCGTCGATTGGGAGATTTACCCACGTTCGCCACAGCAGGAACTTTCCGGTATCTGAGCTTGGCTCATCGGTAAGATCTGCATTCTCCGCCTGCTCTTCTCTGAATAGCGTTCCAGATGAGCCGTCCCATCGGTGGCCTGCATTCAGCTTTTTGAACGATTCCTCATCCCAGTATCCGTTCTTCACCATTGTGATCACGCCGCCCATTCCAATTGTATCGACGACCGAAAAACATTCCTGATCCTGAACAGTGTCGATATTCGGATCGAACCTTGCAGAGAAAAGACTGACGATTGAGAATGAGGGACGATTTTCCGTCAGTAGTTCGGAGGTGATTGTTTCCGGCTCTCCCATCTCTCCATTTTCTCCGGGCTCCCCCGGAATGCGATATGTGCGCAGTTCATTTTTGCGAATCCAGTTTGCGGCAATTAGAGCTAGGCCGTCTCTTGGGATCATCATGTCAATCGGAGTGAGCACGCGGTCTTCAAAGTTGTCTTGGTCTAAGCTCCATTTTGAAAGCGTGTTTAGCTGTTCCGCCTGTACTTTTCCGTCCTCTGCGGAATATGGAACTCCTGCGGTTGAGACGGGTGTATATTTAAAGAATCGATCCCTACCGTGTTGAAGCGCGAACGTCTTGGCAGATGACTGCATGATCTGTCGGAAGAACATACTCGCCCCGACGTCAGATCTTGGGCCGTCTGCCGTCTTCATTGGGGTATTTGCGGCCTTCTCTGTAGCGCTTCGTCCGCATCGGAACATGTAGTCGTAATGGATTAGTTCTTCGTGATACTGCTCAAGTAAACTCTCTTGCGACGTTACCTGCTCACAAACATAAGTGATAACTGCATCGGCGATCTCCTTCTCTCCTGCAAGATTCGTTACGTCAGTTCTCGCTTCGATTCCTTCAATCTGTAAATCTTTTGTTTCAATTCCGCCCGCTGTAATTGTTTTAGCCATTTTATTCCTCCAGTTCCACGGTCATAAGGATAGCATCTTCCTCGATTAGAAAGTCTGCCTCCGTTTCTTCAACCTTTTGCACTAGCCCGTCTAAATCTGAAACATATGCGAGCGACCCAACGTCTCCTTCTAGCATGGTCTCACTACCCACTGCAATGATTTCCGCAAACTGAGATTTGTTTTTTGAGAGGCTCGTGATGATGATCTCTTCCGGATCGATGCACTTTCTTAGAAGGACGATCTTCCCTGTCGGGCTTACTGCTCCGTCATCTTTAATGAAGGCTAATACATCAGATTCGCCAACAATTCGTCTGTGATCTCCGATGTCAAATCCAGAGTTATCCCTGACGATTACTCTATCACCGTTATCGGTAATACAGATGTTTGAGTCTCTTAGAAACTGTTTTGGCATGATAACCCCGCCAGCCTCTTCCTTGATCCCCCTCGATGTAACGACTATTCTATTCCCTAGTGGCTTCATGGCTCTCCTTCAATAACCAGTGATCGAATTGACTGGCCTCTCATTTGGTCTGTCATAGCTGTGCTTATAATATTCCTCAACGCGAACCCCGTCATAGAACTGATCCATGTCTGACTGCATATACTCGCCCTCATAACACGGGTTGCCCATGATGAGATACTCAAGCGCATTGACAGAGTGATCGTTCTTCTTGCGAGGCTTCGGATCTGAGATCCCGGCGGTGCTTTCCTTCTGATCCATCCAGACATAGGCAAACATCTCGCTGATAAGCATCTTGCAGGTGGAGAAGAAGTAAACCTTAGGTGCTCCCTTTTTGCCGCTGACAAGGTGAGTTGCATCGTAATCAATAAGGAGAGCTTCTTTGAGAACCTCAATCCTCTGCCTTGACCCAGAAGCCTTCTCGCATTCAATCCCCGCCATCCCGTAAAGCTCTCCGATCTCAAAATTGCTGTCTGCATTTTTTGAGGCTTTTGATCGGCTATCGAGCTTTGTCCATGCAAACTTCGTGCCGCTCTGGATCTCTGCATACTCATCAAACTCAATGTTATGATCTGCATCCTGCCGCTTCCCTACGTGGATGCGCTGATTCCCGCACATCTCAATGATCTTTTCGCAGTTCTGATAAATGGTGCGACCGCCTTTGTAGTACATGTCATAAATAATCACATCATTGTTCGGGCTGACAGCCGCGCAGAGGCAGACTGTGGGTGCTTGAAGGCCATGATCCATTGCTCGGTAGCGAGTCCAGTGAGCGGGGATCTCAAACGGGTCGATCACATGGACGCCGCGCACGAGTTCATCGTAGACTAGACCGGAGCCCTCGTGGAAGTTTCCGTAGAGGCGGGCCTCCCCTTCTGCCAAAGTTTTCCTGTCGTGGTTCATACTTGGCTCCGTCACCCACTTGTTGTAGGCCATGCGCTTGTTCTTTTCAGAATAGATCCAGTCTGGGTTGTCAAAGGTGTTGGCTTGGTATCGCCCAATACGGTGTCCCTTGTTCTGCTCGCCGAGCCATAGCTTATGCATCCATGTCCCGGCCCCAGTGTCCGAACGTCCCTCGATCTTATGTGGAGTCATCGGAAAGATGTGTCTGCCGTTCTTCTTGGTACGAGTGCGCTCATCCGCGCCATCAAACTTGTCCATCATTCCCTGCTCATCCCACAACCAGCCATCAAGAGCCACGGACTCGAAGTTGGCGGTGTCCTGCTGATAACAGAAATACTGGATATTCGATCCGTTTGTTAGTTCAACAAACGGACGCTTCTCGGCGTTCACAACCTTCTTAGCTCCACCCTTCTGGTGCAAGGCGTAGTCTCCGAGGAACTCCTCTGGCATCCATTGCATAATCAACGGGTTAATCGTCATCGTGATATGTCGCCACATATAGGACGCCACGCCCCACGCCTTAGGCTCCCCGTTCCACGGACGGAAATTTACTCCGTTCTCGGTAAAGATCTTCCACTTAGGGTCGCATGGAATTAAGTCTAGCACCATGTCAACAATTCCGTGTGTCGTTTTCCCAAAGCGGTTTCCGGCTACCAACATCTTCAGTGAGTTCTCCCGATCATTTAGGAAGTTCAGCGCAGTGGTTCCGTTCGGCATGAAATATTTGATCGGAGAGAGCTTTATGTCTTTCTCAAGGAAGGACATGACATCGCGCACCCGCCTGTTCTTCTGAAGGTAATCTAAGGAATAGCTGTAGAGACGCCTGCCGCAGAACAGAACGTAGCGGTCTTTGGAATTATATAGTTTCCGCATCTTCCGGTTGAAGAGGTACTGCGCATAGGTCAGGTTAACTCTACCCCATTCTCCGATAAAGTAATAGACTGAGTCTTCAATACCCGGATAAGTTCTCTTGCACTTCCGTAAAGCGGAGAGGCATTCTTCTCTACTTAGATCTCTTTTTGGAAGCGGCATCTCTCTCCTTTTCCTTTTTCTTGTTGGCTTCGATGTATGCCCAGTTGTCAGCCGTGCGCTTCGGGTTGGGGTCTTTGATTCTTGGTTCGTTTAGTGGCATTTTATGCTTCCCTCGCTTCAAATAATTTTTTTGTAGTTAGTTCGATGTCGTAGTGAGTCGTCTCATTTAAATCTCCCCATGTAATAAAGTACAATTGGCTATGTGGCCTGAAAAGGATTCCCGTAACAATTCCGGGATCGTCTGGAAGAATTTTCAGGTATACCAGTTCTCCAATCGCAAATTTCACTATGTCCATAATTTCTCCTCACACATCTGTTACATCTAATGCATCAATCATCGAGTCTATCCGAGTAGTGGAAATTGCTTCCCCAAATTTTTTGGAAAGGTCGAGCTTCTCAACCGCCGTAGCGCATCTCGTAGCTATCCCGGCTAAATCTTTTGCGGAAGCGCTCTTCAGCTTCTCCGAGGTGATATTCATTAAAGCTTCAACCGCCACAGACTGCATCATCATGGTTGTGATGATCTTCTTGTCGTCTTTTGATATGTTGCTCTTTCCTTCAGGATCATATCTTCTAAGATACTGAGCGACCGTAGACGAAGAGACGTCCAGCATTGCGGAGATTCTTGGAGCCCCGTACCCCATCGCGTGAAGCGATATAATTATCACGGCCCTGTCCGGAACATTCTCCAACTCCAATACAGAGTCTTTTAAGTCGATGAGATTCGGAAGGTTTAGATCCGGCATGTCAAAATCTTCAAGAATGGCTAATTTATGCGGCATTTCGCCTCCTCCTTTGCTTTTCGCAAGTCAGCGGCAGTAATTATATTCCACGCAATAATGAACCTCTCCACAAATGGGAGTTGTTGTAACCCAACTAAAAATTTCAGATGACTGATCGTGTCTCGCTCAATTCGCTTCGAGCGTGCGAACTCCGTATTTTTTCTCTGCTTCGGCTTCATGTTTTAATCTCCTTTAATCTACACAGGGTAATATACACAGCAACACTCCTCAAGCTGTCCGGATTAACCATCCTTCTTGAGATGTCCACCCGAAGGGCTCCGGTGGTCTTTCCAGCGGCTTCCGCGAGAAGGTCATATGTGTATTCGTATTTCTTCACGGTCTATCAATCAAAACAATTCCGTCTCCGGACAGCATTGTTCTGATGTTTTCGTGGGCAATCCCAAGTTCAGTTATCCCAAGGTCGCTATCTAGCGAAAGAAGCTCTCTTACTCCGCTAGCTGACTCAGCAACGCATACGGCTCTCTCATGCAATGTGTCTACAGAATATATTTTTCTCATATCAGTCTCCCTTTTTTACTTAAATCGCAATCTCATAGTCTCCATCCGGCAGATCAAAAAGCCCGTCAGTTAAACGAACCACCGGGTCTCCAGCCGGAACCTTTAGCTTCAGTGAACCAACAATTGAACAGTCCCTCTCCCACACGGCCCGCAATTCAACATCGAAACCGCGCACAGACGCGGAGACATGGGCACACCCCAAGTCCGCCGCAATATCACGCGCGATTTTTTTAAATTGAGTATTCATAACCAATCTCCGTCAGCTCACACGCACACCTCAACGCGCAACCTAAATAAATATTTTTATATCCGGCTTATCCATAACCCCTATATAGTCCACCTATCATTGCCCGTCAACATAAAGTGTTACATTTTGTAACGGAATACGGTACTTTCTAGGGTCTAACCCCGTGATTCCCGACACTAATCTTCAAAAACCCCAATGTTTTCCGGTGTAACACTTTTTCAATCTCTCCAGTTTTACCCTTCAAAACGGCCTTTGCCCATCTTTAGGGTGGCTGTAGGCCTCCCAAGGCTGGCCTTTGGGGGGGTCCTTTAGGGGTTGGTTTTTCCCTTAAAATTTTTGGGGGGATGCATATATACACCATACACACCCCCGCCGGGGGGAACACCCCCTCCCCCCCCAATCATCCTGTATACTCTTTCCTCCCCGCACCTATATATGAAGTGTAAGGACATCATGAAGCGGTACACCTTGGCGCTTACGCCAAACGATCGCTTGTCCATTATCTGAAAGGATACATCATGAGTAAGAAAGTAAAGTTCCAGTCACGCGCCGCAATCATCAAAAGCCTATCCGCACCATTTGCCGACCTAGAAGATGGTACGTTGCCTAGTGGTACACTAGCCGCGTTTGAAAAGGACGAAATGGAGATTGGCACGCAGTGGATTGACCAAGGATTCAAGGGCAACAAGCTCAATATCAAAGGTGCTACATCGGTAAAGAACCTCTCACAATACCGCGTGCGAACAACCGAGGACGAGCCCACAAAAGCAGAAGAATCCGCCAAGCGCACCAAGTCTACACAAACTGCATTTGACAAGATGACCAAGGCTGAACAGAAGGCGTTCATCAAAGCTAACAAAGACTAGCCACATACGCCTCCCCTTTACCTCCCTATTGCCTGCCTTTTGCCTGCCTTTTGGTAGGCTTTAGGGTTGGGGGGGGGTGGATGTATCCAGAACCTTTTTTAACTCTGCCATTATTGGTGGTGTTTACTGGCTCTATTGCACACGCCTCTCTCTATAAGGGAGAGTTGGGGCGTACATGATAACATGAACAGAAACAAAGGAGACAGAATGAAGAAGTATGCAATTATCACCGGAGAAAATGAGGAGCTGAGTCGCGATGGCGTTTGCTGTACCCGTAGGCCTCCAGTTTAAGACCAAACAGGCAAACGAACTGTAATCAACAACCGCCCCCGAAAAGGGGCGTAACAGAAAGGAAGAAGAAATGAAAATGACTGAAAAAGAAGAAACAAAAATTGACAGAACAACGACCCCAGCCAAGACAGAGGTTGTTTCTGCAAAACAAACGCTCATAGAAAAAATAAAAAGCAAAGCAAAGCCTGTTCCAGAGAGGCGCCGGAAATCTTTAGCAAAAATGTCTCCGATTTACGCGAAGTACGGTTTCACCACAACAGATGCTGTTAATCAGGGGTTCATTGTTCCCGCAAAAGACAAACTAAGGGACTCCCTTTCCAATAAAACAGTTAATGGGTTCCGCGCAAGAAGCGCGCCGGATTCGACAGACCCGCTCACCGCAACGGATGCCGTTGAGGATTTCTTCAACAGGCTTGACGCGCGGGTAGCTGAAAAAGCAACCGCTCCAGCCAGTGAACAAGAAGAGCAGTCGGTTTGGGCATCTCTAACCAACCAAGAAAAACGTAAAATTCGGAATGATGAGCGATTAGATGAAGACGGAATGACCGTTCAAAAGCTAACGCGGGAAGTTTTCCCTGAAAAGTTCCAAGGTGTGGCTCCCCCTCCAGCACTGACAGACCTCGCAGCGGAGTACCCGGATGCGGTCAGGGAGCAACTAAAAGGCAAAGGTGACGGAAACGGAATCCTATCAAAAGTTGAAGAATCCCCCGTCAAAGCCGCCAAACAGGAAACAATTTACGCGCATGG
>Ga0307990_1002762_pt1 | contig 13791 bp, 10 predicted proteins | sample EllFjometagen129_FD_203168 | JGI IMG/M metagenome (GOLD analysis project Ga0307990, IMG submission 203168) | Marine microbial communities from Ellis Fjord, Antarctic Ocean - #129 | ecosystem: Environmental > Aquatic > Marine > Unclassified | place: Southern Ocean | collected 2014-10-08
TTTGTTTTCAGTTAAAATTTATCTGCTAATTTAATAAAATAATTATAAAAACAATATCTTTATTTGTCGTTCTTTTTTAATTTGAGTAGCTAGTGAGGTTTATATTAAAAATATTAATGTAACCGTTCACAGCCAATCCGTCAGCTGACGGAGATGATTGTAAATATTAAATGGAAAATGTTTATCTCCGGTTAAAGAAATCCACTGACTGATGGCTTGTAAACAAGTTATGTTTTATAGCAAAACTCAGTCCGTTTTTTTAACATAATTCCCTTATCAAACAAGTATGCCTGTGAGTTAGTTTTTTTTATTTAAAAATTTTTTAACCATTTTTTAAACCATGATTTTTGTTTGTGATTGTTAAGTTGTTCAGAATGTTTTTCATTTTTTTTCATTCTTTTCCTTGTTTCAGAGGTCTGACTTTTTGCATGCCGCTTAATTGCTTTTTGATATGTTTTTTCAGCTTCCCATTCTTTTTTCTCTTCTAATCTTTCACTTTTCTTTATTGCTTTTTCTGCAGATTTAGATGACTGGCAAGTTGATAATAAAGGAATAAAAAATAATATAAAGACAAATAAAATTATGCTTATATATTTTATGTATGTTTTTATGCTTTTACTAATTAACATAATTTAAAAGATTAATATACAAGCCATTAGATATTTGAATGGTTTAAATCACTATTGTCCGACTAAATTTAAAAATTTAGGTAAAATCGTTTCTAAATATTATCAGTCGGGCGCCTGACCGATGAGATTCCTCGCTATCACTCGGAATGACAGTGTTATTTAGAATTCAGGGTGAGTGTAAGGACGCGTTTTACGCGTCCTTACACTCACTTCTTCTGCTGCTGCCGCTGCCGCTGCTGCTTCTTCTCCACCTTCCCAACATAACGAAGTTGTCATTCCGAACGGAGTGAGGAATCTGCTATTATAAATTCTAATTTCATTTTTAGTCGGACACTAATAGGTTTAAATATTTTTTCCTTTGCAAAGATATAATTTTTTTTTTTAAAAAGAGATATAAAAAAAGCCCCGCCGAAGCGGGGCTAAAGGTCATAATAACCTACGGCATATAGCCTTATTGTGATAAGAAAAATGGATTATTTCTTAATTAATTGCAAAGATATAACAAATAATTTTGATAAAAAAATTTTTTGTTTATATTTTTTGTATTTTTGACAAAAGAAAAAAATATATAAATTAAAAAAAGTAAAATTATGGCAAAAATACTTGGATTAGATTTAGGGACTAACAGCATTGGGTGGGCTGTGGTGGATGATGAAAAAAATAAGATAATTGACACAGGAGTAAGGATTTTTCCTGAGGGAATAGTAAGAGATAAAGGAAAAGAAAAAGAATCTAAAAATGCTGAAAGAAGTAGAGATAGACAAACTCGCAGGCAATACTATAGAAAAAGATTACGAAAAATCAAACTATTAGAGACACTTATTCAGTTTGAAATGTGCCCACTCAAAATAGAGGAACTTAAAATATGGAGTAAGTGGGATAAAGAAAAAGGCAAAGAGGGCAGAGAATTTCCTTCATCAGATGAATTTAAAATGTGGTTAAAACAAAATCCTTATGAATTAAGAAAAAAAGCACTGAATAATAATTTAACACTATATGAATTTGGACGTATTTTATATCATTTGATACAACGCAGAGGATTTTTAAGTAACAGAAAAAGTAATGACGAGGGGAAAATTTATACTGGCAAAGATAATATGACAGGTATTGATGATACAAAAAGTCAAATTAAAGATTCAACGCTTGGAAATTTTTTATATTCAATATATCCTAAAGAAAATGAACCTTACAAAAAAATAACAGATAAAAATGGAAATGAATTAAGAATAAGAGCAAGATATACTTTAAGAGATATGTATATTGACGAATTCCATAAAATATGGGAGAAACAGGCACGTCAATTGGGTTTGGATGAAAAAAAATACGAAAAAAAGAAAATACGCTTTATTAAAGGCAATATAGACAACAATAGAAATAAAAAGAAGATTGAAAACCTTATTGATAAATATGGAAAAGAAAATGTAATAATTGAAGATAAAAAAATTACGACAATTGAAAACATTCATTTAAAAAAATTTTTAGCAGGTGACATTGAATACAAAAATGGAGAATTAAAATATAAAAGTAATGAAAGTGTGTTGTTTTGGCAACGACCATTACGTTCGCAAAAAGGTTTGTTAGCTAAATGTTCGCTTGAAGGAAGAAAGTTTTTTGATAAAGAAAATAAAAAATGGATTGAAATTGGTCCTACACCTGCTCCTTTATCTCATCCCGATTATGAAGAATTTAGAGCATATCAGTTTATAAATAATATTGAATATGGTATAAAACAACAATTACACGAAAGCCAAAAACAACAAATATTAGAACTAATAAACTCAAAAGACAGCAACTTTAAATTTAACGAAATTCCAAAAAAACTTAAATTAGAATACGAAAAATTTAATTATGAAGCTAAACATTCTGTTCCTGGCAATTATACTACAAAACATTTAAAGCCACTTTTTGAAAAAAAAATATGGGAAAAGCACAAAAAAGACATCTGGCATTGTTTTTACTTCTTTGAAGATAATGACAAGCTAATAGATAAACTTAAAGATAAATTTGGGTTTGATGAAGAAAAATATAAAGACAAAATATTAGGAAAAATTGGGAAAGATGGAAAAAGAGGAAAAGGTATAAAATTAAAAGATGGATATTCAAATATTTCTTTAAAAGCCATAGATAATATATTACCTTATTTACGAAAAGAATATAAATTTAGTGATGCTGTTATTTTGGGTGGAGTTAGAAATTCTTTTAGAAAAACTGTTGAAAAAAAACAGGTTGACAGGTGGGAGTATTTTAAAGATTTTCATAAACAAATAGAAGATGATGTAATTAAAATATTAAAAGACAAAACAAATAAAGAAGGTGAAGCTATAGAAAAAATAAAAAGCTACCTCTCTAACCCAAATAACAATTATGGTTTTGAAAAAAATGATAAAAGTTTTAGCAAATTATATCATCATAGTCAACAAATTGAAAAAAAACAATTAAAAAATAAAATTGATACGGTTGAGAATTTAAGAAATCCAATTGTACAACAAGGTTTAAATGAATTAAAAAGACTTGTAAATATATTGAATGAAAAACACAAAAAATTTGATAAAATAAATGTTGAACTCGGAAGAGATTTAAAAAACAGTAAAGTAAAAAGAGAAGAAATAGGCTACAGAATATCAAAAAATGAAAAGAAAAATAATGATGCAAGAGCTTTATTGACTGATTATGGTTTACAACATAGCAGGGAAAATATTCAAAAAGTACTTTTCTACAATGAAATACAAGAAAAGGCAAATATTGTAAGATGTCCTTATACAAATATTGTAATTAATATTGCAGATTTACTTAACCCTGAAAACAAAATACAAATTGAACATATAATCCCAAGAAGTATTTCTTTAGATGATAGTTTTGCAAATAAAACACTTTGCGAAGCAAAATTTAATGGATTAAAGGGAAATAAAACACCTTATGAATTTTACAAATTAAATAATGATAAAAACTTATGGCAAGCAAATTCATGGGAAGATGTTGAACAAAGAGCTTTTAAATTATTGCCATATAATAAAGCAAAACGTTTTTGTTCAAAAACCGAATTTAAAGCAGATAGTTTTATTGAACGACAATTAAATGATACAAGATATATAAGTAAAAAATCAGCAGAAATATTATCGCAAATTTGTGAAGATGTAATGGTTATGCCAGGAAGTCTTACTGCCGAATTACGTCATTTATGGGGTTTAAATAATATTCTGCAACCTGCTTTTAAAGTTGAAATACCAGACCTCGAACTTAAGATAAATAAAGTAATACCCTATTATATTGTATTAGACGAACAAAATAAACTTATTAAATCTCAACACATTTATAACAAAAAACCAATATTAGAAAATAACGAAACTACAATAAGCGGTAAGATAGATAATAGCAAGTTTAAATCAACAGAAAGGTTTGTCAAATTTGAAACAAAAGCAACAGATATTGAAAACGGAGAATATTGGGCTAAAATAAAACTTTCGGCACCCAAAGAAATTATTAGAATATTTAAAGATAAACCCGAAACAACTGAAAATGAGATTGTTTTAAGAGGGAAAATTGAAAATAAAAAATTTAAAAATGATGGAATAAGTGCTGTATCAACTTTAATTAGTGAAAATGGGAGCTATTGGGCAAAATTTTTAATAATTAATAAAAAATTTGAAGAACCTCAAAAAGATAAACAACCTAAAAAAACAGGCAAACAAATTTTATTATTTGGAAATGTAAAGGAAGGTGTTTTTAGTTCATATATATATCAATGTGAAACAAATTTAACTAATGGCAAATATTGGGCAATTCTAGATTTAGATTTTGAAAATGTTGAATTTGATAAAACAATGAACGATAAGCCAAATATTAAAAACAATCAAATATTAATACAAGGAGTAACTAACGATGAAAACATATTTGTATCGGATATTGATAAAGAACACAGTTTTAATATGCAAAAGAGTGCTGGAAAATACTGGGTTGTGTTTGATATTACTTCTGAAATAAAAGAATTTATTAAAATAAAAAATGATGCTCCTGAACTTGAAGAAAAACAAACACTTATTGAGGGCAATATTTGGGTAGATAAATATACAGGAGAAATAAAATTTGACCCAAAGAAAAACAGAGAAGACCACAGACATCATGCAATTGATGCACTTGCAATAGCATTAACTAAACAAAAGTATTTTCAAAAATTAAGTACACGTAATGCTAATTTAGACGAAAAAAAACGATACAATAAATTTGAAAAAGAACAATTAAATTTTCCTGAACCTTGGAATAACTTTTATAAAGATGCAAAAATTGCTGCTGATAAAATGATTATTTCTCACAAACAAAACAAAAAAGTTTTAACAGAAGTAGTTAAGAAAATTAATAAAAACGGAAAGACACACACAAGTAAAGGGATGGCAGTTAGAGGGCGATTGCATAAAGAATTTGTTTATGGAAAACACCCAAAGCCAATTATTAAAGATGGAAAATTTGTTTTTGAAGGGAAAAAAATAGAATTGGAAACAGATAAAAATGGAGACATTAAATATTATTACCACATTAGGAAATCAGTTAAAGATTTGAAAACAGAAACACAATTAAATAAAATTGTTGATATTAATGTAAGGAGTATAATTATTAATGCAAAAAAGGAGGAAACGAAAATAAATAAAGAGATAGAAGAAATAGAAAAACAGCTAAAAAAATCACAAACTAAATTAGAGGAAACAACTTTACAATTAAAAATAAAAGAATTAAAATTAAGTATTAATAACCTATACACTTTAAATAATAAAAATGGGGAACCTGTTCCAATTAAAAAGGTTAGAATTAGAGAAGAAATTAGAAATGCTGAAAAACTAAAAGATATTAATCAATGGGTTAATCCACGAAATAATCACCATATTGCAATTTATGAAAATGAAAACGGTGTGTTATTTGAAAAAGTTGTAACACTATGGGAAGCTGTTGAACGAAAAAAACAAGGTTTACCAGTTATTGATAAAAATCCAACAGATGGCAGTAAATTTGTTCAGTCTTTAGGAAAAAACGAAATGTTTATTCTTGGTTTATCTAATGAAGAATTTGAAGATAATAAAAACAATAATAAATTTTTAAGTAAATGTTTATTCAAAGTTCAAAAAATTGCAGGTGGAGATTATTTTTTAGAAATATGTTTTAGACATCATTTAGATTCAAGGAAGGCAAAATATGCAGAAAAAGATTATAGATATATAAAAGGATTTGGCACAGGCAAAACAGGATGGCAAACATTTAATCCTATAAAAGTAAAAATCTCCCCAACCGGCAAAATAACAAAAATTAAAAAACAATAAATAAATATTTGTGCAAATGTAATTTTACAGGCAAAATGCATGGATGTGGTGGTATGGTATGTAATGGTATGTAATGTAGAGACACGTTTAATTAATGTAGAGACACAAAATTTTGTGTCTCTACAACAACGTAAAAATTATTATTACCAAGAAACCAAATGGAAACCAAATAAATTCGGACCACAATCAAAAAATTTGAGTGCAATAATACGCGGATATAAAACAGGTGTTACAGAATATGCAAATTCAAATAAAATTTTATTTACATGGCAATCAAAATTTCATGACCGTATTGTTAGGAATAAAAATGAATTTTACAGAAAAAAATACATAAAAAACAATATAAAAAATTGGGATAAAGATAAAAATAATCCTAATGGGATTTTTATATGATATTCAAATTGATTAAATCCTAAAATTATGGAAAACTCAAAGAAAACAATTCAATTATCCATATTTTCATGGCAAACATATAAAATTGCTGAGGCAAGTCAATACCTTGGACAACTTGAATTTGATAATGCTATTGAATCCTTTCGTGAAGTATTTTTAAAACATCCTGAAAATACCGACTCAGAAAGTGGTTTGCAGATGTCTGGGCACTGGCAGGATATGTTTCAGCAATCCGATTTTTCAGATATAGAAGGGCTCAAATATCTGTATAACCAAATTGCCGAATATGTATTTGATAAAAAATATCAGTCCGAAATTCTTAAAAAAGCATTGCTAAATTACCTGATTGATAAAATGAACAATAAAAATCAATTCTTTTTATCATCTGACATGTGTATTGCAGATATTTATATTGAGTTGAATGAATATGAAAAAGCAGAATCTGTATTAAAAAAATATTTGAAAGATAATAAGAATTCATCCTTAATTCGTTGTCGCCTTGCAGATACCTTATGGATACAAGGAAAAAGTACAGAAGCAAATAAAAACTATATTATAGCTTTATTGACCTCTCCCAGTGAAATTTTAATAAAGAAAATTACAAATAAAAAATTATTAATAATTATTAATAATGAAGGAATAGAAATGTCGCCTGTTTATGGTTGTCTAAGAGGAATATTACCTTTAATTAATATTGAAAAATTACACAAAGTTGCTGATAACAAGGCGATTAATATATACCATACCTTATTTCTTGCAGAAAAAAGCAGAAAAAATAAGGATACTAAAAACATGGTGAAATACCGAAAAAAAATTAAAGAAATTGCACCTGAGTTTTTTGATGAATATTATAAATGGTTAAGTCAGTTTAAATAAAAGGAAAAATGTTATCAGTGTTAATCATAACAGGAATACAAATTTCGGCAGAAAAACTTCCGATAAAAAGCAAGAATCACAACAACAGGCAAAATAACAAAAATTGAAAAAATAAAATGAGAATAAAATTTTGACGTTTTATTTAATCAAATAAACCTTATGGTCTTAAAAACCTTAATGTTTGGTAGTTATTAAAATATTTAGTAATTATTAAAATATACTATTGTAAAATGAAACAAACTTTATTAAAAAACAACAAATTTTATCATATTTATAATAAAGGCAGAAAAGGCGAAAATATATTTATTGAAAATGATAATTATGAACATTTTTTACATTTATACGAAAAATATATAGAACCAATTGCTAACACTTATGCATGGGTATTACTACCTAATCATTTTCATTTTCTAATCAAATTAAACGATAAAACTGAAAAACCACCTCATCAATACTTTTCCAATTTGTTTAATGCATATACAAAATCATTTAATAAACGATATAACAGATATGGACCTTTATTTGTCAGTCCTTTTAAACGTATAGAAATCAATAATTCCAAATATTTTAAAAATCTTATTTATTACATTCATAATAATCCTGTAAAACACGGTTTTGTTGAAAAAATGTTTGATTATCCATGGAGCTCATATTTAACAATAATATCAATTAAAAAAACAAAACTAAAACGAGATACAGTAATTGGATGGTTTAATAATAAAAAAGAATTCATTGAATTTCATAGTAAGAATATTATTTTAAACAATAAATTTACAATTGAATAATATTATTTTTATTCGCTAAAATATATTACTCATTAATATACACTGCATATCGTATTACCAAACCTTAAGGTTTTTAAGACCTTAAGGTTTAAAAAAATTAAAAAGTTTAACAAATAAAAGGTTTAATAACAAAAACACAAAACACATTTGGTATTTTAGAAAATACGTTTGTTATTTGCAGAAACACACTAACAATATAAATATCAATAAAACCAACAAATAAAATTATGCTAAAACGAATACTTTATTTTTCAAAGCCGTTTTATCTGTCAACAAAAAATCATCAATTATTAATTAATAATAAGGAAACAGGCGAGATAAGGCAGGCAGTTATTGAAGATTTGGGCTTTGTTATATTGGATAATCAACAAATAACATTTACACAATCGGTAATACAGGAACTGGCAGAAAATAATGTAGCAACAGTATTTTGTAATAAAAAACATCATCCTTCGTCAATGTTATTTCATCTTGATACCAATAGTGTACAAACAGAAATATTCAAAGAACAGATTAATGCTTCGGAACCATTAAAAAAGAATTTATGGAAACAAACTATTGAAGCAAAAATAAAAAATCAAGCATTATTGTTAAAAAAAAATGGCAGGGAATACAGATTATTACAAGGTTATGCAAATAATGTAAAAAGTGGTGATACAACTAATATGGAAGCAAGTGCCGCAAGATATTACTGGAAACAACTTTTTGAAATGAAAAATTTTAAGCGAGAACGTTTTGGAATGCCACCTAATCCTTCATTAAATTATGGCTATGCTATTTTACGTGCTGCGGTTGCCCGTGCATTATCAGGTTCAGGTTTATTGCCTACACTTGGTATTCATCATCATAATAAATATAATGCATATTGTTTGGCTGATGATATAATGGAACCTTATCGTCCTTTTGTTGATAAAATTGTATTGGAACAAATGCAAAAATATACTGATTATCATAATTTAACTACTGAAAAAAAAACAGAATTTTTGCAAATATTGAGCTGTGATGTACAGTTTGAAAAAATAAAGCGTCCTTTGATGGTTGGATTATCAATTACAACAGCATCTTTGGCAAGATGTTTTGCAGGAGAACAAAAAAAAACTGATTATCCTGTATTATTGTAATTTCTACAATATGTCAATATATACAACACAATGATACAACAAACCCGTTTAAATGCATATCATATTATGTGGTTATTTGTTTTTTTTGATTTACCTACAAATACAAAAAAAGAGAGAAAGGTAGCAGCAGGATTTAGAAAATATTTGTTAAAAGACGGGTTTACTATGATGCAATATTCTGTTTACATACGGCATTGTGCAAGCAAAGAAAGTGCTGACGTTCATGTCAGACGTGTAAAAATGTGCATACCCGACAAAGGACAGATAAGCATTGTTTGTATTACAGATAAGCAATATGGGAATATTATTAATTTTTGGGGCAAAGTAACAACACCTTTATCTGAAGCACCAAAACAGTTGGAAATGTTTTAATTTTTTTGAATTTGACAATATTACAAACAAAAAAAACAGCAGAAGAATAATTAAAAATCATTCAACTACTGTTTTTTATAAGATATATTTCTGAGGTTTTGTAGTAATATTAGAAGACACAGAGCCAACTAATATATCTTAATCCATTTTTTTATCAAACCACAACTGCAGGAGTGCAACTTTATAACATAACACCAATATATCTTAATCCATTTTTTTATCAAACCACAACTGTGAACAATTTTTGTGCTGAAAATCCTTCAATATATCTTAATCCATTTTTTTATCAAACCACAACCAATAACAATTATTATTGCAATTATTAGTAAATATATCTTAATCCATTTTTTTATCAAACCACAACTAAAATCATCTGCACCGTAACAAAAGCAGGAATATATCTTAATCCATTTTTTTATCAAACCACAACTTGAATGAACGTTTCCTCCGTCATCCTGTAAATATATCTTAATCCATTTTTTTATCAAACCACAACATCTAATTGATTTAATGCTAAAATATCTTCAATATATCTTAATCCATTTTTTTATCAAACCACAACTGGTGTTCCATAAAGTAATACCATAAATCAATATATCTTAATCCATTTTTTTATCAAACCACAACCGATTGAAGGGAATGTAGATTTTAATTTTAATATATCTTAATCCATTTTTTTATCAAACCACAACTTAAAAATGAGAAGTTTAAAATAAAAATTTAATATATCTTAATCCATTTTTTTATCAAACCACAACCTCCACTGGCTACTCTAATCAATGAGAAAAAATATATCTTAATCCATTTTTTTATCAAACCACAACGACTGCCCTGTATTACACCCAAAATCAATTAATATATCTTAATCCATTTTTTTATCAAACCACAACCAACTTTATAACTCTCAAAATTATGTATTTAATATATCTTAATCCATTTTTTTATCAAACCACAACTCTGTTAATGTAAATAATTGTTGTATCTTTAATATATCTTAATCCATTTTTTTATCAAACCACAACAATTATGCTAACAGAATTTCCGCGGGTATTCTTAATCCTTTATACAATGACTTTATCATTTTAAGCGTCAATTGTCTTTTTCTGTTAAGTATTTCATTTACTTTACTTTGACTACCGAGATATTTTGCTAAATCAGTATTTGTCATTTCCATTTGTTCCATCCTAAATTTAATTGCATCAACAGGGTCTGGCGGAGCAATTGGATAATGTCTCATCTCATACGATTCAACTAATGTGCATAGCAAATCAAATTCATCTCCTCCAGGGGAGTTCTTTTTTACTCCCCATAATTCCTTAATCCTTTTAATTGACTTGTTGTAATCTTGTTCTGTTTTTATCGGTCTTATTTCCATAATCAAATTGTTTTAGCATTAATTTTGTCATATTGTCTATGTGTTCCAATAAATCGAATAAATATCACCTGAAATTCATAATCTATTGAAACAACAAGTCTATAAGAGTTGCCTTTAATATTAAATACGACTCTCCCTTCTCCGACTATACTTGCATTTTTGTATTGTTGCTTGAGTTCATTAGGATTTTTCCAATCTGAACTTTTTGCATCATAATACCATGAACGTAATGAGGTTTCAGAATCGGCATACTCATTTTTTTTCCAAAATTCCCTAAGTGTCCTAAATGCAATTATCCTCATAACACAAAAATACAAAAATTTTTTGACTGCAATATATCTTAATCCATTTTTTTATAAAACCACAACCTAACGCATTATGTCAAAAAATATTTTTAAGGAACAAAAGAAATAAATTTTTATGTATTTTCCAAATTTATTTTATCAAAACAATTTTTTTATAAATAGTATCATTGTAAGTTGTTAATTTACAAAAATAAATGCCTTCATTATATACAGAAGTATTAATATTATATATATAGTTTCCTTTGTTTAAATATTTATTAATAATAGTAGTTATATGCTTTCCGTTAATATCAAACAATGACAAATTTATTTTTTGGTATTTATTATTATAAAAACCTATTTTTGCTGAAAATTTGGATGGGTTAGGGAATACATTTATTGATACGTTATGTTTATATTTTTCTTTTATTGATATTAGAGAAGAGAATAAATCGTCAAGATTATATGTTACAGGGATATTTTGATATGCTGGTATGCTATTTTTATATATTGCGAGTTTAAGTATTTTTTGTTCCGGTATTACTTGCATAAACTGTATATTGTAAGAAGCAGAGTTGGAAGAGTCCCTCATTATTTCCCAATTTTTTGCCGAACTGATATTTATCCCGTTTCCCATAGCATTTTTCACAGCATTATATCGCGGGCAGAAATCAAGATGCTCGTTTCTTTTTATTTCATTGTTTGCAGTATATAAGTTGTCGCCGGGTATGCTATCAGCATAGCTGTTGCTTCGGAAAGTGAGCACAGGTTGTTGTGGTGCTATTTCGGCAATTAATGCTATTAAGCTATCATTATTTTCTGTTGACGGAGCAAGAGAACTAATAATATAACCATCAGCATAGCCATTAGTGTTTGAAGATAAAGCATCTTTGATGTCATTTACATTATCAGCGCCATCATTATTAAAATCAATTTTTTCAAGGGCTTTTCTTAAAGCAAACCAGATAGGTTCATAGCCCATATCCTGAACAGCATTTCCTGTAAAGTCAGACATCATGTGCTGAAAGGCAGATATTCCGCTAATGTTAATACCTGATAATACAGATATTTGTCCTGCAAATCCTATTAAAAGCCAGGGTTGTTCGTCTTGTTCGCAAGGAATATTAATAACCATTATCTGATTATTTACAATATGGGCATTTGTTGACCAGTCAAGGTGCCGTGAAATGACGGATTTGCCATCAAGGTCGGTTCCTGTTGTGGCATCTGTCCAACTCATTAAGCTTGAACATCCCAAGTCCGAAATTTTTACTCCAAATAAAGCTCCAATATCCAGCAATGAATTTCCGACAAGTAAGTCCAAATAATTTGTTCCTGTGGTGTCTGTTCCTGCAGAATCCATTCCTAATATTACTGCTTTTGCTTCTACTTTATATATTGAATCAATAGATATGCTTGTGCCTTGACTAATTACTTGTTTTGCTGCCGGCAAATATGTGCCAAACAAAGGTTTTACATATCCGTCAAATATATCTTTTATCTTATCTCCCAATAGATAACCATAAGCAATACCTCTTTCATAATGTGTTCCCCATACTTTTATAATAGTAATATTACCTGTATCTGAAAGTATGACACCATTAACATTTTGTGAATATGAAATACGGATACACGCAAAGATAGTGATAAGTAATAATATAAATTTTTTCATAAGTTTATATTTTATTGAAAATTATTGTTAAATTGTTAAATTGTTAAATTGTTAATTTTTGGTTTGTATTGGCTAAATATTATTTTGAGGTGCTACATAAAATAGTATTTTACCAGCTAGCCTATTTTAATTTAGCTTGAGATTCCTCATTCCGCGGAGTTTACACTGAACCCAGTGAATGTGCTCCATTCGGAATGACAATTTTGGTTAATATATTATGGGGAAAGAGAGGCGTTTCACTTAAGGCGAAACGCCTCTCTTTCCCCACCTAAAAACAATTAACTGTCATTCCGAACGCAGTGAGGAATCTTTTGGTAGAATCCCTTAGTCAATTTTTTTATTACTATACAAGTCAATCCATTTAGTATCTTATTTATAATATTCGTGTATTTTTTGGCAGAATATTTTATATAGAACTTTTTTATAATTTCTAATTGCTCTAATTTAACAGATAAGCCTAATCAAATTTCATCCTCCTAAGGCGGAATCATGGATATTTCATAAGTTTATATATTTAGTTTAAGATTTAATGTTTAAGGTTCAAGGTTTAAAGCCTGCCCTGTGAAATCCGCCTTAGGCTGATATTTAACAGGGTTCCATGTTCAAAGTTCATAATTCATAATTCGTAATTCGTAATTCGTAATTCATAATTCGTAATTCATAATTCGTAATTCGTAATTCGTAATTCGTAATTCGTAATTCGTAATTCGTAATTCATAATTCGTAATTCATAATTCGTAATTCGTAATTCGTAATCCTATTGTCTTAAAAATAATTATTTTTTATAAAAGTGCATCTTTTTAATATAATCATATACTTTTACAGGAAGCATATATTTTACATCTTTTTTGTTTTTTATGGCATCTCTTATAAAACTTGATGAAATTTCTGTTAAAGGAGCATCAATGATTTTTATTTGTTTGTTTAATGTTTCTGTTTTATCTGATTTATATCTTGGATAAACATAGAGTTCATAAT
>Ga0307990_1002763_pt1 | contig 13789 bp, 6 predicted proteins | sample EllFjometagen129_FD_203168 | JGI IMG/M metagenome (GOLD analysis project Ga0307990, IMG submission 203168) | Marine microbial communities from Ellis Fjord, Antarctic Ocean - #129 | ecosystem: Environmental > Aquatic > Marine > Unclassified | place: Southern Ocean | collected 2014-10-08
TCGACGGGCTAAAGCGCCTGTTCCATCAGCGCGAGTTCATCTTCCTCTTCCTCCTCTTTTTCATCGGCCTTGGTGTATTCAACGCTGTCACAACGTGGATTGAGGAAATCGTGCGCCCGCGCGGTTTTTCCATCGATCAGGCCGGCATCGTCGGTGGGTTGATGGTGCTTGGTGGGATCGTCGGCGCGATTGTCATCCCGCCCATTTCCGATCGGATGCGACGGCGTGTGCCGTTCATAGTCCTAGCCCTTGTTGGCGCGATTCCCGGTCTCATTGGGCTAACATTCGCATCCAGTTATCCGCTTCTACTTGCCTCGGCGTTCGTCCTTGGCGCTTTCCTTCTGAGCTCTGGTCCGCTTGGGTTTCAATATGCGGCCGAGATAACCTATCCGGTGCCGGAGGGGACATCGAATGGTCTTCTCTTACTTGCCGGGCAGGTGTCTGGGGTCGCATTTATCATCGGCATGGACGCCCTCAAGTCACCGGCGACCGGCTCTATGACGACCTCGCTTCTCATCCTCATTGCCCTGATGGTGGTCTGTCTTATCCTCGCCACGCGATTGCACGAATCGGCTCTGATCACGGATGACGATGATCCGAGTGGGCAAGAGTGGTAGAGAGATAGCAGAATTGTTTCACCACGAAGGACACGAAGGGTAAGAGGCACTGCTTATAGGTTGACGTTAACAATCCTGGACCCAGTTTCCGGTTTCACCCAATTTGACAACTCATTGAGTGTTATTCTTCGTGTCCTTCGTGGTGAATTCTCTTCAGCATTAGTTCTGTGTGAGCCTAGATTAGAAGTCATTACCCACTGGAAACGACAGGGAACCAGCAGTGATGCCAGCACGTGTGCTGTCCGATGCCACATAGGACTCTCTGACTCGAAGTACGACTAATCCGTATAGGTTTCCCAGTGGATTCTGCTCTCGTCGTACTGAGTGCGCGCCGGTTGTTCTTCCGCGGGAACGCCGATCGGGATGAGCGCGAACCCGAATACGTCATCAGGAAGTCCAGCCACGCAATGGACGGCTGCTTCGCGATCGTCGATCAATCCACACCATGTTGCGCCGAGCCCAGTGTTGGCGGCGGCGAGGAGCAGGTTTTCAGTGGCTGCGGCCATATCCTGATCGAACCACTTGTACCCTTCCTTCTTGCCGAATGGAATGATCACTGCACCGGCGTCGACGCCGAACTTGGCGTAAGGGTGTGCACGGCAGATCGCGGCGATACGCTCCTTCTCTGTGATGACGAGGAAGTGCCATGGGCGGGTGTTGTTCGCCGATGGCGCGGCCATCGCCGCTTTGAGGATTATCTCCAGCGCCTCGCGGGGAACGGGCTCTCCGGTAAATTTGCGAATCGATCTACGGTTTGTGATGAACTCCAGCACTCTTTCGCTCATGAAATTCCTCCTTTGTACTTGCAGTGCCTGACACTCTACACGACGGTGTTTGTGAGTACCAACGCCTTTGACCCTGGAACTTACGTCCTTCGCACAGGTGTGAATGACAATAGGATGAGGTCTGTTCGTTTGTAGCATTGCAGCTTGCCTGCAACGTTGAAGTCTGAAGCATTGCCAACATCTGCCTTCTTCTCATGGTAAGCATTCCACTTGCCAACTGCATGTCCATCACCCGCAAGACACAATGGTAGAACCGCCATGCTGTCTTCCACGACAGTGTCATAAAGGCAGGTTCTTGGCTTTCCCATGATGCAGCTTCCGGGATGAAGATCAAATGCATCAGAAAAAGGGGTGCGTCCACCGCATCATGTGGATCTGATGTGTCGTACCCTCCGCAGCAATGGCAGCTGCATAATTGGGGATAATGTGGAGGTCGTAGATCTGCCAATGAAGCGTGGCGGACGCGTCGATCGAGTCAGTCAGAAGGAGAGCGCTCTGCTCCGGATCGACCGAAACGCTGAAGTTTCGGAGCCGATCGGCAATTCCCTCTCCGCGAGCCTTGACATAGGCTTCTTTGCGGGTCCAGGCGGAGAAGAACGCAGCTTGGCGCTGCTCCAAAGGCACTCTTTGAAGGGCCTCGAACTCGCTACGAGAAAAGAACCGCTCGGTGATAGCTTCGACTGAAACGTCCGAGTCGATCTGCTCGATGTCGATGCCCACTTCCGTCGAAAGGGCAAGGCCTACGAGTGCCCATTCCCCAGAATGGGAGAGGTTAAACCGAAGGTGCTGTTCGCCTCCTTTGTCGATCAAGAAGGGTTTTCCCGTCGCTGTGTAGCCAAAGGATATGTCACGAGGCATCTGCGCCATGTAATCTGCAAGCAATTCGCGCAAGGCACCGTGTGCGACGATGTATCGAGACCGATCCCGCCCTTGGCGGTACCGATCCGCGCGCCGAATTTCATCCGTGGAGAGGTGCTCTTCAAGCACATGGACAACATCATCAGATTGACTCAGGAGGATGCACCATACATGAAGAGCGTCAAGGGTCAGGCCACGCAGTGGATCTCTCACGGTTGCTGTTCCTTCTTGTTAGGAGTCTCGGATGTTCGCTGGCGTGCTTCGTAGATTACGTTCTCCAGTTCTCGCACCAGCGTTTGCAGATGAGGGCTTTGCGACATTGTGCGATGAGTACCGGAGATAAGATGCAATTCGAATCCGCCACTAGTTATGTTTTTCCAGAGGGGGCGAGGACCGTCAGGAGTGTATTCCTCCTGCGGAGCGAAGAAGGTGATGGTTCTGGAGTAAGTGCCCGGCGCATATGTCTTCTGAGCTTGCAGATGTGCTTCGAAGGTGTTCCGGATGTTTTGTGTGCGCTGGCTTCCCAGATCATGCCGAACCTGCAATCTCATCACCTGACCGAACGTTTGGCGCATTCGACGTAGCACGGCACGTATCAATTGCCTGCGACGCCTGTAGTACCTAATTCTTCGGACGTAGTATCGAAGATCCCGCCGCACTCCAGGAGGAGCTGAGGGATCAATTAGGGCCAACAATGCCACCTTCTCGCCGCTCTCGGTGAGCTGTAGAGCCATTTCGAACGCGATGTATCCACCAAGGCAGCGACCTCCGATGAAATAGGGACCATTCGGCTGGATAGCTCGCATGTCTGCGATATAGCGCGCCGCTATGTCCTCGATGCTATCTTGCGGCACCTCGCCTGGTTCCAACCCCAATGCCTGCATACCATAGAACGGAATGTCCGGAGATAGAGCTTGGACGTACTGTGCAAAATGGTTCACGCTGGACGCTGCCGGTGGAACACAGAAGAAGGGAGAGGTGCCGTCACCCTCTTGAAGGCAGACGACCGTCGATCGGGACAAGCGAGGCTTTTGCTTCAGGACGACTTGACTCAATGTCTCGATGGTTGGGTAATCAAATAGCGCCGAGAGCGGAAGCGAGCACCCGAACGTCTTCTCAATCCGTGCGATCAAACGCACCGCCAGAAGCGAATGTCCACCTAGCTCGAAGAAGCTGTCATGGATGCCAATCTTCTTGGACTTAAGAATCTGCAACCAGAGCTCTTTCATTCGTTTCTCAGTAGCTGTGCGTGGAGGAACAGAGGAAACTTCCTCTGCCTGAGTGTTGCTGGAAAATGTGAGAAGTGCCTGCAGATCGGTCTTTCCTGTTGGTGTCAGCGGGAATTCCACAAGTGGGACATAGAATGTCGGGACCATGTACTCTGGCAGTTGTTTGCTCGCGTATGCCTTCAGAGAGGCGATGGGAATGCGATTTTCGCGTGCGGGGATGACATAGGCTACGAGAACCGGGTCTACTCCTTGAGATTCACGCAATATGACCCGTGCGTCGCGGATTGCAGGATGCTGCTTCAGAACGTGCTCGATCTCACCTGGCTCGATACGGAGACCTCGTATCTTCAGCTGTCGGTCAAGTCGTCCGAGGTACTCAATGTTGCCGCTTGGGAGCAGACGGACACGGTCCCCGGTTCGATAGAGGCGATCTCCAGGGTGTTTACTGAAAGGGTTAGAGATAAAGCGTTCAGCTGTGAGGTCAGGATCACCTAAGTATCCTCTTGCTAAGCCGTCACCGCCGATGCACAGCTCGCCCGGGACACCGATCGGCGTAGGTCTTGTGTGCGAGTCCAGAATATAGACCTTCGTGTTGGCGATCGGGCGACCAATCGGAACAGAACTGCTTTGGGGATCAAAATTGGCGGGTATTCGATAGCAGCAAGTGAATGTTGTTCCCTCCGTCGGGCCGTATCCATTGGTGATCGACGTGTCTTTGAGAATTTGCAGCGCCTTGACTACGTGAGAAACGGACAGTGCCTCTCCTCCAATGATCAGTTGCCGCACCGTAGATAGAACCGTCGGGTCTTCGTCGACGATCGCATTGAACCAGGTAGCGGTTAGCCAGACCGTATCGATCCGGAAGTCATGCAGCAGGCGGCCTAGCTCAGAGGCGCTCGGGATTTGTTTCGGACTTAGCACGCACTGTCCACCATTGAGCAGCGCTCCCCAAATCTCAAACGTCGATGCATCGAACGCAGGAGACGCAAGCTGCAGGATGTGTGCACGATCTGCAAGGTTCACGTATTCGACTCCCTTGACCAGCCGCAGGACGCCACGATGAGTCACCTCGACTCCCTTGGGGCGGCCGGTGGATCCCGATGTGAACATAACGTAGGCCAGTCCGCCCGCGGCGGCATCCACGTGTAGCAGCGCGGCGGCAGATTCCTGCATGAGTCTAGCCTGGATCTTATCAACGAGGAGCACCGGGACGCTTACGGAAGGCAATGGGTTAGACACTCTGGAATGTGTAAGTATGCATTTCAGTTGGGTTTCTTCGATCATATGATGCAGACGATCTATAGGTTGACGCGGGTCCATCGGGACATAGGCAGCTCCTGCCTTCAGAATGGCCAGGAACGAGAGAATCATTTCTGGGGATCGCTCTATATAGACGCCAACCAGCGACTGGGTGCGCACACCTTGTCGATGTAGGTGGTGCGCTAGTTGATTCGACTGTTGATCCAGCTCCCGAAAGGTCATCCGGCGATTCTTAAACACCACGGCGATGGCGTCGGGCGACTGCATCGCCTGGTTCTCAAATTCCTGCTGAATCGTGCTTTCACGAGGATACGGACGATCGGTTCGGTTGAGTGCTGTCATTCGCTCCTGCGTCTCGTGATCGACGAATAACGGGATCGAATCGATGTCATCTTCTGGATGTTCGACAACCGCTTCGCAAAGACGGCAGAAGCACTGCAACATCTGCTGCATCGTTGAGCGATCGAATAGCGCGGTGGCGTACGCCATTGACACCACGAGGCCGTCTGTAGACTCGCGTACGCTAAAGCCAAGGTCGAACTTGGACAGTTCCATGGGGATCGGAACGCGCTCAGAGGTCAGCCCTGCGAACTGGGGAGAATGAGGACCACCGTGCTGCACAGCGAGGGTCACCTGGAATAACGGTGTCTGATTCCGCAATCTCATTGGTTGGAGTTTGGCAACCAGCTGTTCGAACGGCAATTCTTGATGGTCGTACGCATCCAGGCAAGTATTTCGAACGCTTCTCAAGAAATCGCGGAAGCTTGGCTTACTGGAGAGATCTTCGCGCAGGACCAGCATGTTTACGAAGAAGCCGATTAGATTCTCCTGATCGGCTCTTGTTCTGCCGGCTATTGGAGTGCCTACGCAGATGTCATCCTGCTCGGAATACCGACGAAGGGAGACCATCAGGACTGCGAGAAACACCATAAACAGCGTCGCATTCTCTTCGCTTGCTAGGCGCTTCAATTGGTCTGCCAGGGCTGTTGGCAAGTTTTCAAAGACTGAGGCCCCGTGATGGTCCGGCTCGGCAGCCCTCGTACGATCAGTGGGCAGATTGAGGCGAGAGACTCCTTCGAGCTGTCTTCTCCAATACGGCAGATCTCGCTTGCCAGTACTCCCCTGAAGGTGTTCTCGCTGCCACACCGCATAGTCTGCATACTGGATCGCCAACTCCTGCAGCTCCGGCTCCTCTCGGTTGAGCTTTGCGTTGTACAGCACTGAGAGTTCGTGCAGGAAAATGTCGGTCGACCAACCGTCCGTGGCAATGTGATGCATGACAAGCAGAAGTACGTGATCGTCTACGGCGAGGCGGAATAGCCGCGCGCGAAGCATAAGATCGCGGGAGAGATCGAACGGGCGATAGGCTTCTTCCTTCACCAGCCCCTGGACTTCGCTGTCGCGGTGTTCTTTGGAGAGAGTTGAGCGATCGAATTTCGCCCAGTCGACGGGACAGGGAGGATGAATCAACTGAACTGGCGATCCTTCCGGGGCATCGTAGGTGGTTCGAATCACTTCGTGCCGTGTGACGATGGTATCGAGAGCATCGTGCAGAGCCTCCTCCGCCAGCGGACCGGTCAGACGAATCGCCCAGGGGATGTTGTAGAGCGATGTCCCTGGCTCCAATTGCTCCATGAACCACATGCGCTGTTGGGCAAAGGACAGTGGGACCCCTGCGGACTGTGGTACAGAAACGTCTTCCTGCAATAAGGGCTGTTTATTGGACTCGTCCGACATGATTTCTACTGGCTCCTTCCTCTTAACTCCGTTGCAGTACGACATTATACAGGTTCTGATTTTGTTGTCGCGTTGTCGATGAACAGTGCGAGTTCAGCAATCGTCGGCCGATCGAACAGGATCCGAATTGGTACACGGACGTTCAGTGCTCCCTCGATCCGATTGATGAGACGAACGGCCAGCAGCGAATGACCTCCCAATTCAAAGAAGGTGTCTGTGATGCCTATGCGATTGATCTTCAGAACCTCTCTCCAGATTAGTGCCAGTTTCCTCTCGAGCTCAGTTGTAGGAGGAACGAACTGCGTAGCTGATGCTCCGCGGCTCCACTCGGGCAGAGGAAGAGCTCGCCGATCGATCTTACCGGAGGGGAGCAGAGGAAGTGCTTCCAAGAAGACAAATGCTGCTGGGAGCATGTATCCTGGAAGACGCTGCTGCAAGTATTGGCGTAGTGTGGTTTCAATGTTCTGTTTGTCTCCCGTGCAGACGACGTAGGCAACGAGCCGTACGTCATCCTCCGCAAGGGTGCTGGCACTTGCGTGACATGACTTAACCAGCGGATGGCTCTCGATTGTCAACTCGATCTCCCGCAGCTCGATCCGATGGCCGCGGACCTTGACCTGACGATCGGCTCTGCCAAGGAACTCGATTGTCCCATCGTCCAAGTATCGTCCTAGGTCGCCCGTTCGGTACACACGATCCTCAGCGTCGGTGGCAAAGGTGTTGGGGATGAACCGCTCCTCCGTGAGGTCGGGTTGGTTCAGGTATCCGCGAGAGACGCCGACCCCGCCTATGAGGATCTCTCCCGTCACGCCGACTGGAACCGGTTCAAGCATATCGTTCACGATGTAGATCTGATAGTCGGGACATGGTCTGCCAATGGGAACGTCTCGATCCGGATCTGTCGCGGATTCAAACTCATAAGCTGTCGCTGCGCAAGTCGTCTCCGTTGGGCCGTAGACGTTGATAATTTTCAGAGGGGATGATATGTCTCGAAAACGCTGAAGCAGCCCCTGCTTCATTGACGTCAGTCCCGTGATTAGACAGGCTAATTTGCCACACCCGCCGTGCTTCTCGAAGGTCTCAGCAATGGAAGGGAGAAGGTCAGGAACAGTGTTCACGGCGGTGATGCCGTGGTCTAGGATGTAGTTTGCGAGGGTGCGACCATCAAGTGTTGTCTCGTAGGGCACGATGTGGAGTGTCCCCCCGTAGCAGAGGGGGGAGAAGATCTCCTCTACAGAGACGTCGAATACGTAGGTAATGACGTTCGTGCTAATGCGTTGTGGGCCGACATCTGTAACCTGCTGGAAGGCGTTGAGGAAGCCGACAACGTTGCGATGGGAGACCATCACGCCCTTCGGTCGTCCGGTCGATCCCGATGTGTACATCACGTACGCCAGATCTTCCGGACTGGTTTCGGTGCTAGGAACCGGCTCACGCTGAGCGATGGTGGGCCAATCGTCATCAAGTCGGACCACCTTGATCCCGTCAGTGGGGAGGTTCGCTTCGAGGTCACTCTGAGTCAGCAGGACACTGACGGCTGCGTCCTCCATCATGTACCGAAGTCGTTCCGACGGGAACCTGTGGTCAAGGGGAAGATACGCTGCACCAGCTTTCAGGATTCCTAGCAGGCCAACGATTAGGTCGGTTGACCGATGCATCGAAATACCGACAAGGTCGTCGGCTTGTACGCCCAGCCCTCGCAAGTAGTAGGCGACATGGTTTGCACACTCGTTGAGTTCAGCGTACGTGAGTCTGTCATCGCCGCAGACCACCGCCGTGGCTTGTGGCGTCGCAGCTGTCGCACGTTCGAACAAGCCATGAAGTGTTCTCTCTTCAGGTTCTGGTGCTGTGGCCGCGTTCCAGTCGACAACAATTCTTTTGCGCTCACGCGGGCTGAGCATCGGCAGCTTCCCAATGGCCAGCTCAGGTTCTCGCACACCGGCATCGAGCAAGCGGACAAAATGAGCCGCCAGATCACGCATCCTGTCCTCGTTGAAGAGTCGGAGTGAGTAGACGAGCGTTCCTGCAAGGCCCTCCGACGTCTCCCGGAGGCTGAAGGATAAGTCGAACTTCGATGTGTCAGTACCAACGTTGATCGCTGTGGACTCCATCCCGGCAAGTTGCAGCGGCTCAGAAGGAACACTCCAGTAGGATAGCATGACTTGAACGATTGGGGAGCGATCCTTGACCCGCTCCGCTCCGGAATCGGCAACGATCCGCTCGAACGGCGTCTCTTGTTGACCGTACGCTTCGATACAGACGTTCTTGACGCGTTGCAGCACTGTGGCAAAAGAGGGTTGACCGGAGAGATCGCCACGGAGAACGAGAGTGTTCACGAACAAGCCAACCAGGTTTTCGAATTTGGCCCGGGTCCTTCCAGCGATGGGGATTCCAATCGCGATATCCGTTTCTCCTGTGTACCGGTACAGCGTGATCATCACTGCTGAAGCCAGAACCATGAATGGCGTGATGTTCAGCTTGCTGGCGATTTCGTGGATTCGGGCTGCAGCATCGTCCGGGATCATGATGAGCACCTTTCCCCCGCTGAAGGTCTCGTCACTTGGCTGAGAGGAGCTTGTTGGGAGATCTAGTGTGGGGGAAAGCCCTTCAAGCTTCGTTCGCCAATACTCAAGTTCTTGGTCCAATTCTTTGCTGCGAGCATCATCACGCTGCCACGCGGCATAGTCTGCATACCGAATCGGGAGATCCGGAAGAGCGGGCTCTCTCCCATGCAATGTGCCCTCATACAGAATCCCTAGCTCTTGATTAAGAATCTTGCAAGACCAGCCGTCCACCGCTATGTGATGAGCGACGAGAATCAGCGCATGCACACGGTCTGCTAGCTGAACGACCATGCCTCGCAACATGCAATCCGAACTTAGGTCGAAGGGACGCGCAGCCTCTTCTCGCAGGAGTCGGTACAGCTCTTCCTCTCCGTTCGCGATGCTTGATCCCCGAAGATCGATCACGTGGAACGGAACTGGAATGGATTCATTGATCATTTGTTGGGGAACTCCGCCCGTTGCTTCGTACGTGGTCCTCAAGATGGAGTGTCGCTCAACTAGAGCGTCCAAAGATGTTCGCAGTGCGCCTACATCGAGCGAGCCGGTCAGTTGCACGGCCGACGGTACGTTGTACGACGCGGTCCCGGGGGTGAGCTGCTCCATGAACCACATGCGCTGTTGGGCAAAGGAGAGAGGAAGAGAGGATTTAGCACGGGACAGACGTGGAATTAACTCGCTTGGAGCATGCGATCTCTTCTCCATGAAGCGAGCCTCCAGGACTGCACGCTGTTGAAGCGTCAATCGGACAATTCGGTCTTCTGAATTGGCATTACTCATCATCTGTCTCCTGCGCGTAGATCGAGTCAATACCGACCCTGCGGTTGCGGAACCATTCCTTGTGCCTCTTCATTTGCACGCCAGAAACAAGACTACCTCCTCTTTGGTAGTCCACTTGGGGCACGCTTCTGCCCTCGTGAGAAAGAGCTTAATCCACTGCTGCGCGCGGCTCAATGATCTTCCACCTCTTTCGAATCATCCAGTCTATCACATTCCCGAAGCAAGGCAATGCTTTGCCCTTCGATCGTGGCCGCTTCGTACAACGCTCGAATGGATGGACGAACTCCGAGCTTCTGATCGATTGCGGCGGCAACGCGCATAAGGGAAAGCGAGTGACCACCCAGATCGAAGAAATTGTCGTGGACTCCTATTCGATCGATGTTCAAGATCTCTTCCCAGATTGCCGCGATCTCTTTCTCAAACGGCGTTCTTGGCGCCACGAACGGTTCGGTCAGTGAGCGCTGCGAACCGGATGGTCGAGGAAGTGCTGAGTAGTCCACCTTGCCGCGCGCCGTCAGCGGCAACATATCCAAGACAACGAACTGGCTCGGAATCATGTAACGGGGAAGGCGTGCTCGAAGATGCTCCCGCAGGGATGAGACTAGATTCCCTGACGTTACATCTGAGGTCAAGTATGCCGCGAGACGTCGCTCGCCAGGCACTGGCTCATAAACCTTGACAACTGCCTGGTGCACCGCGGAGTGTTCGCACAAGACGGCCTCGATGTCTCCCAGCTCGATTCGATATCCACGCAGCTTGATCTGACGATCCGCGCGGCCAAGGAATTCGAGCTCTCCGCTCGACAGCCATCGGCCCTGATCTCCTGTCTTGTAGAGGATGGTATCCGAGTCGAAGGGGCTTTGGATGAATCGCTCCGCAGTGAACTCCGGGCGGTTGACGTAGCCCTTCGCCACCCCGAGTCCAGCGAGATACAGCTCTCCCGGGATTCCAATCCCTACCAGATGCAAGAAACGATCCAGCACGTACACGCTCACGTTGGGAAGAGGACGACCGATCGGGATCGAGGTTTGATTCGTCGGCACGTCCGTGATCCGATAGACGGTGGCCATCGCCGTGCATTCTGTCGGGCCGTAGCAGTTGTATAAGCTTACATGTTGTCCGAAGGTGGCAAGCGTCTTCTGCGCAAGGTCCCTGGAGTGCGTTTCACCACCGGTTGCGACGAGGCGAAGGGATGGAATGGTAGCTCCTTGGGCGGAGAAGGTATCGACCACAGCCGAAAGGAGGGACGGAACGATGCCGAGTATTGCAGAGACATTCTCTGATTGCATGGCCGAGACGATCTCCGAAGGGTCCCTGCCCCGCCACTCGCTGAGCAAGACGACACGCACGCCATGGACGAGTGGCCCAATTAGATCTCGAAGCGACATGTCAGCTGCCGCCGAGGGAATCTGAAGGATGACATCGTCTGGTTGAACGCTCAGCGTGGTGTAGACTCCGACCAGATGGTTCACTACACCTCGATGCGTGAGTATGACCCCCTTGGGCCTCCCTGTCGAACCGGAAGTATACTTGATGCTGGCGGGGTCATCCGGGAACGACCGCTCCGCTGTCGGAGCGCCCTCGTTTGTCCATTCCTCTTCTTGGGGGATGTCATCCACCAAGATGCGGTCGCCCTTCCATGAGGAGAGATCGGAGTCGAGACCTAGCTGGGTTATCAGGCAACGCACTCCCGCATCCTTCAACATGAACACTGATCGTTCCCGAGGAACCGTCAGGTCCAACGCAAGATAGGCACTGCCGGTCTTCAAAACGGCAAAGATGCTGACCAGTAAGTTGATCGACCGTTCGAGGCGGATTCCGACCGGTATATTCCTTCGGATCCCGCAACGCCTTAGCTGCACTGCCAGACGCTCCACGCGTTCTGCCAACGCCCGATAGGTTAGCGACTTGCCTTCAAAGACCACGGCGATCCTGTCCGGCGTTCTCTCCACTTGCTCTTCGAACAGCTCGTGGATGCATCGATCCTCTGGATACGGACACTGTGTATCATTCCACTCGACCAGCAAACGGTGCCTTTCCGTGGCTGAGAGCATCGGAATCTCCGAGATCGGCCGGTTCGCATCCTCCGCAATGCCTGTGAGAAGCACTTGATAGTGCTCGAGAGCACGCTGAATGGTCTCACGGTCGAACAGGTTGGTTCGGTAGGCGAACTCACAAGTCAATGCACCATCGGCCTCGTTCTGAATCTCGGCCGAGAAGTCGACTCCCACTGCGATGATATCTAGTGCGTACGGCTCGACCGTGAGTCCGGCAGATGATGCTGAGCGATGGGGAATGTTCTCCAGGTTGAACATTACGTCGAACAGCGGGGCACGGCCCAATTCGCTTTGGGGATGCACAGCTTCGACGACCTTCTCAAACGGAACGTCTTGGTGCTCCAGCGCATTGAGAACTGTCTCACGAGTTTTCCTGACGAGTTCGCGACCATTGGGGTTGCCGGACAGGTCGTACCGGAGCACAAGCGTGTTAACAAAATGACCTATCAAGTTCCCCGTTTCGATTTCCCCTCTCCCAGCCATTGGTGTCCCAATCAGGAAGTTCTCCATCCCTGTGTAGCGTTGGATGAGGAGGCTGAATGCCGCCAGCAGAACGCTGAACAGCGTCGTCCGCTCGGATCGCGCCAAGGCATTGAGACCTCGTACCAAATCCGGGTCCAGGCGGAGGCGCTCGCAAGCGCCGTCGCTTGTTTGCATCGCCTGCCGAGGCCGATCGACTGGAAGCTCCACCCGGTCCGGCAAATCACGTAATGTATCGGTCCAATACTTGAGCGAGTCGTCAAGAGCCCCATCCTCAAATTGCTCTCTCTGCCAGCGTGCGTACTCCGCATACGTTATGGGAAGCGCAGGGAGGGTGGGCTGGGATCCACGGGCGAGTTGCCCGTAAATCGTAAACAGCTCATCGATGAGGATCTCGGAGGACCACGCATCGAAAATGATGTGGTGAGTTACCAACAACAGAATGTGTTCTTCCATTCCCCATCGTACAAGAGTTCCGCGCAGGATCGGTCCGATGTTCAGATCGAAGAGCTCACGTACACCTTCTCGCAAGATGGCGCGCGTTCGTGATTCGCGATCACCGGCTGCAAGATCAGATAGGTCCTCCACGTGCAGCTTGATCGGACGAACTGGGGCAATCCGTTGGTAGGGGGATCCGTCAGCGTTATCGAAGGTTGCTCTGAGAAGCTCGTGTCGTCTGGAGATCTCAGTGAGACTTTGCTCCAGCAGAGCCACGTTCAGCTCACCGACCAGACGAACAGCAACCGGGCGGATGAGCGATCGGTCCTCCGAATCAAGCTGTTGCAGAAACCACAGCCGTTCCTGGGAGAATGAGAGTGACCGGATGGGGCCCATTGGCTGCCGCCGGATTCCACCGATAACTGGTGCGTCCTTCTCGCTTTGTACCCGCTCAGTAAACTGTTTGGCTTGCGCAGGTGTTAGCTGGGCCATTCGGGCAGACAGCGTCTCTTGGAGCGACGATCTTGCGTCAGAGAGCTGTTCTTCGGGGAGCCTGTCTGCTCCGCCTTCACTCATTGGTGCGCCCTTCGATCGAATCGAGGATACGTAACTCAACCTGGACCGCAAGGTTCTCAAGCTTTGGTGACTCAAATGCCTGCCTGAGCGTCAGATGAACGCCGAATCTCCGATTGACTCGTGCCAGAACTCGCGCTGTTGAAAGCGAATCTCCGCCCAGCATGAAGAAGTTGTCAGTAGCGCCGATACGATCGACATCGAGAATCTCCTGCCAGATCTGCGCCAATGTGATCTCGACGGGGGTTGTCGGCGGACGGAACGGTTCGGCAAGCTTGGTTGCCAGCGTGTTCGCCAGCCCTATCCGCTGGGGTTTTCCGGTAGGCCCGGTAGGGAGTTGATCGATGAACACGAAGCGACTGGGCACCTTGAACGACGCCATTTTGTCGAGCAGATAAGCTCGCAGTTCTGCCT
>Ga0307990_1002764_pt1 | contig 13785 bp, 12 predicted proteins | sample EllFjometagen129_FD_203168 | JGI IMG/M metagenome (GOLD analysis project Ga0307990, IMG submission 203168) | Marine microbial communities from Ellis Fjord, Antarctic Ocean - #129 | ecosystem: Environmental > Aquatic > Marine > Unclassified | place: Southern Ocean | collected 2014-10-08
TTTAGTTGTATAAATGACTATTAGCGAAGTAAAATAATTATGTTATTATCTCTGAATTACAAATAAAAAAAATATTTTTTTATTATTTGTAAGACAATCTGATGAAATTATATTTATAATTTTTTTTTAATCTGTTAATCTGTGGCATCTTTTCAAAACTGATTCGCAACAAAAATTTTAAGACTAAACAGGAATTTTGTAAGAGATTTTATTACTTGTTTTTTATTATCATCACACTACAAAATTTGTCAGGAATTGGAATTAAACTTTCAGGGATATTTTTAACAAAATCATCAATAGCTTTCATAAGACCTTCCCATTTATGATTATAATCATGAATAATTATTACACCACCTTTAGAAAGTTTTGGATAAAAATATTCCAAACCATCTTTTGTGGAATTATAAAGATTGGCATCCATAGTAACTAAAGAAAATGTTTCGTTTTTCAGATTATAAGTGGATTCGGGAAAATGTCCTTTTTGAAAAATTAAATTTCTATTACCATCAATATAATTTTTAACCGCTTCAATTGAAGTGTCGGAAAAATTTTTCGAAGTATAGGTTGCAGCCTCGCCTGTTTCTTTTTCAATGTCTTTTTTTGAATATCCTTCATAAGTATCAAACAAATAAAATTTACGGGTGTTGTCCATCTCGTGAATAAATTTTGCTGTTTCTCCTTTATAAACGCCAAGTTCGGCAAAGGAACCTTTTATGTTTTCGTTTTTTATGCGTTCAATTTGGTACCAGAAATTAAAAAATCTGACTTTGTCTGGAAAGTTTTTTTCGAGTTGAATTAATTGGTTTGAGATTTCTCCGGCTTTCTTTTTATAATCCCATTGAACTGAACTATATTGAGTTTTTTCAAATAATAAATGCCATAAATATTTAATCGAGAAAATAATAAAAAAAATTATTATGAGATAAAAAAGTAATTGGAGAATTGTACTTAACATATTGTATTAAGATTGATTTTTTGTTGTTTACGCAAGTTTTCTTAATTATGTTACCTTACATGAAAATAGATATATGTTTCTCATGAATTAATTTTTTAAAAAGGCTTGAAAATTCTAAGGGAAATAATTGTTTAATCAGAATCAGGATTTTGTAAATAAACAAACATTTTCATCAATAAAATAGTTATACTGTTATTTTAGTGGAAGTGAAAATATTTTAATATTCAATAAATTCCAAATAGCAAAAAACAAATAGCAAATAAAACCCAAATTCCAATGTGTGAAAAACTCAAACAACAAAAATGCTAATTAACACAATGCCTTAATATTTACATATCGGTCTTTAATATGTAAATAGTTTTGGAAATTGTCCCGATACTTATCGGGATGATAAATTGAAAATTATCCAGACGGACAAGTTTTGTCTTTTGGGATTTGTCTTTTGGGATTTTCACTAAATTCTCAGTAGTACTAATAAAATTAACAAAGTTAGTTTTTGTGAGTTGAGCCATTTTTTTACCACTCTCAACATTTTTAGTTACTTTCTTTAGTACGAACATAAGTCCCCAAATTATTGCTAGAAGGACAATAAAATATATTATGAACTTGTATTTTGGTTTTTTCATTATCTACTTATTGGAAATTCAAAATTAAATATAGTTTTTAACATTCTTACGTTAAAAAAAATGTTTTTTTTTATTCTTAAACTCTAATTAATAATTAATTTTGTGATGATATAATTTTAGAAAAATGTTTAAAAAAATCCTGCCTTACATAAAAAACAAGTATTTAGTAACGTTCATTGCTTTTATTGTTTGGATAATGTTTTTTGATAATCATAATATTATTTCTCAGGTTCGTTTGACAAAAGAGCTTAATAAAATAAAAGCAGACAAACAATTCTATATTGACGAAATAGAAAAGGATAAAAAAACTTCCAATGAGCTGATGACCGACCCCGAATGTTTAGAAAAATATGCCCGCGAGCATTATCTTATGAAAAAAGATGATGAGGATATTTTTTTGATTATTAAAGAAGAAAAAGAAGATTAATCAGTTTTGTCCCTAACTTATCTCAAAGCTAAAAGCAAAAATCAAAAATTCAATTTTTGATGTTGAATTGTTATATTGTTAAATTGTTTTTAGCTACTAAATTTTTAATGACAACTAAATGACCTGACCAAGTAAAAACTTCGAACAGGCAGGCAATTTAATGACTATAAATGACATGCTTTCGCTAATTTACAGTAGGTAGGTAACAATGCTAATGAAATTGTTGGCTTAATGGAAAAAAGGAATTATGCCGGGTCAACATTAAAAATAACTTTCACAGATTTATTAGCTTTTTCTTTATGAAAATCTTCCAGTTGTTTATTTATTTCGGATTTAACTTCCTGCAAAGAAATTTCTTTTTCGATTTTTACAATAATAATTTTTAGATAAAGATTTTTAATTCTTGAAACAATTGGATATTCAGGACCTAAAATTCTTTTTCCGAGTTTCTCTCTAAGCATTTGCGCATATTTGCTTGCAGCAGAATTAAGCACTTTAAAGTCTTTATGTTTTAGTGTTATTTGAATTAATCTATGAAATGGGGGATATCTGAAATTTCTTCGTTCCAGAATTTGACTTTGATACATCTTTTCGTAATCATTGTCAATGGCGTTGCGAATTACAGAATGATAAGGATTATAAGTTTGAATTACCACTTTTCCTCTTTTGTTTTTTCTTCCGGCTCTTCCGCTAACCTGTGCAATCAATTGAAAGCTTCGTTCAAAAGCTCTGAAATCAGGGAAACTAATCATATTGTCGGCGTTCAGAATTCCAACCAAACTAACATTATCAAAATCCAGACCTTTGGTAACCATTTGAGTTCCTACTAAAACATCAATTTTCCTATCTTCAAAATCGTTAATAAATCTTTGATAGGAGCTTTTTGAACGCGTTGTATCAAGGTCCATTCGGGCAATACTTATTCCTGGAAAAAAGATTGGAAGTTCTTCTTCGATTTTTTCAGTACCAAAACCTTTCATCTTAACTTCGCTACTTCCACATGCCGGACATTTTTCAGGAATTCTTGTTGAATATCCACAATAGTGGCATCTCAGTTGATTAGAGTGTTTATGATAGATTAATGTAACATCACAATTTTTGCATTCTGGCATCCAGTTACATTTTTCACATTCGAGCCGCAAAGAAAATCCTCGCCTGTTTTGAAACAAAATTACCTGCTCTTTATTTTCTAAAGCTTCCCGAATATGCTCAAGCAGAAAAGAAGAAAAATGAGATTTCATCGTTTTCATTCGATTTTCTTCCTTAATATCGGCAATAAGAATTTCCGGTAGTTGAATGTCTCCGTAACGTTTTGTGAGTTCTACCAGTGCATATTTGCCGGATTTAGCATTGAAATAACTTTCGATTGATGGAGTTGCAGAACCTAATATTGTTTTTGCACCATGCAATTGAGCAAGATAGATTGCAGAATCACGAGCATGATAACGCGGTGACGGGTCATATTGTTTGTACGATGTGTCATGTTCTTCATCAATAATTATTAATCCTAAATTATTAAAAGGTAAAAACAATGAAGAACGTGCTCCGAGAATAATCTGATATTTTGAGTCCTTTAAAACTTCATCTGCATTGCTTGCAAGGACTTTATTCCAAATTTCAACTCTTTCACTTTCATTATATTTAGAATGATAAACGCCGACTTTATCTCCGAAATATTTTCTTAACCGGTTTATTATTTGTGTTGTTAAAGCAATCTCAGGTAAAAGAAATAGAACTTGTTTTCCCTCTGCAATAACTTCATCTATTTTTTTTATATATATTTCGGTTTTTCCGCTCGAAGTAATTCCATGAAGAAGTACCACATTTTTTTCTGACAATCCAATTTGAATTTCTTTTAATGCTTCTTGCTGGTGTTCATTGAAAATAATAGAATCTGTTTCCAAAGTTGAATCATAATTTTTTAATCGGCTTTTAACTTTTTCAAAAGTTTCAAATATTCCTTTTTCTTCAAGAGCTTTTAAAAGTGATGATGAAGCATTAATACTTTTTAGTAGTTTGGGGCGTGAAATTTCCTGAAGATTATCGTCTGCGTTTTGCGTTATACTTACGAAAGACATCAGTAATTCTAATTGTTTGAATGCTCTTTTGCTCAAATCGTCGAATGCCTGACTTAATAATTGTTCATCATTTTTATATTTTTCACTTAATCTTACATAAGTTTCGATTTTGGGTTTATAACGATTGGTAAGCTGTTCTTCGATAACAACAACACCTTTTTCAATCAAAGTTTTAATAAGGGGGATAACTTTCAGTTGCTCCACAATATCCGTAACTTCTGTAATAGTAAGAATTTTGCGAATTTCTAATGCTTCGGCAATCAGGTATTCTTTATCGTTCAATAAAGAGAAATCGCCATCAAAGTCGGGATTGAGTAAAATTTTTGTTTCGCTTGCAAGTTTCAAAGCAGAAGGCAAAGCAGCATTCATTACTTCTCCGGGTTGACACATATAATAAGAAGAAATCCAATCCCAGAATTGAAATTGAATTTTGTTAACAATAGGACTTGAATCCAAAATGGATAAAATGTATTTTACTGAATAATTTTGTGGAGGAGTTTGATGAATTTTTTTAATAAGAGCAGTATAAACTTTTTTCTTTCCAAATTGAACAACCACACGTTGACCAATCTTAACAAATTTATTGAAATCAAAAGGCACTCGATAAGTGTATAAGCCCGGTAAAGGTATAGGAAGCATTACATCAACAAAAAGTGTTATTCGTTCCATTTTTTCTCGTTACTCGTTACTCGTTTCTCGCGAAGCTTGCTTCGTCCGTAGGATTACTCGTTACTCGGTAAATTTATAAAGATAAAATCCTTGCCATTTCAAGCATATCTCTGTTAATATCCCGATGATGTTTTATTGATTTTTCAAAAGGAGTAAAAATAATTTTTTTATTAATCTGTCCGACCATCACATTATTTTTCTCATCTAATAAACCTTTAACAGCTTCAAAACCGAGACGGCTTGCTAAAACTCTATCCATACAACTTGGAGCACCGCCTCTTTGAACATGTCCGAGAATTGTTACTCGTGTTGAATATTGGTGAAATTTTTCATTTACTTTTCTTGCAATATCATAAGCCCCACCTGCATCATCACCTTCGGCAACGATAATTATTCCTGATGTTTTATTTTCTCTTCTGTTGTGTTTGAGTTTATCTATCAGTTCGTCAATATGAGTAACTGTTTCGGGAATTAAAATATCTTCGGCACCAGTTGCAATTCCACTGCGTAAGGCAATAAATCCTGCATCGCGTCCCATCACTTCGATAAAAAATAAACGATTATGTGAACCTGCCGTATCACGGATTTTATCAACAGCTTCAACAACAGTATTTATTGCTGTATCATAGCCGATGGTGAAATCTGTTCCGTAAAGGTCGTTATCAATAGTTCCTGGAATTCCAATCACAGGGAAATCATAAATTTTACTAAATCTCAAAGCGCCCGTAAAAGTTCCGTCACCGCCGATAACAACCAAAGCATCAATTTTTTTATTGAGAAGGTTTTTATATGCGGCTTCCATTCCTTTTTCTGTTCTAAATTCTTTGCTTCTCGCCGATTTTAAAATTGTGCCCCCACGTTGAATAATATTAGAAACGGAATGATTTTCCATTTTTTGAAACTCACCATCAATCAAACCTTCATAACCGCGAAAGATTCCATAAACTTCCAAAGAGTGATAGATTGCAGTTCTAACCACTGAGCGTATTGCTGCATTCATTCCGGGAGCATCACCTCCCGATGTTAGCACTGCAATTTTTTTGATTTTTGACATAAAAGCTGTTTTCTGTTTTAGGTTTCAAAGATACGGAAATTTGGATTTATTTTTAGAAATAATTCGTAACTCATTAAAAAAGAAAAAAAACATTTAAAATATTTGGTTATATATATTTTATTATATAATTTTGAAAGAATTAAAATAAATACATATTCATATTTAAGGGAAGGTGTTATAAATCAATGCAATAATGAGATAAATGCAATAGAAAGCAATATAATAATGATTAATATAATTGTTTAAGAGTTAGTGTTTAAAACTATATTTTTTATTAAAAACAAAAAATTATGAAAAAACAGATAACATTTATTTTAATTTTTGTATTAGTATTTGCAAGTTGTAAAAATGATATTAAAGTAGATTTAATAAAAAGTGGAGAATTTGAATTTATTAAAGATAATATTTATGACGATTATCGTTATTTTCAATATCTTGATTGCGATACAGGACAATTCATAATTGCTTTAGAAACAAATAAAAATAAACTTGTTTGTTATAGTTTTGCTGATTCAACAAAATGTTTTTCAACCAAAATACCAATTATTAATAAACCTAATGCATTTTATTATCATAATAAAGATTCAATTTTTATAACCAAACTTTATGCTACAAATTTGTATTTATTAAATATAAAAGGAGAGTTAAGAGAACTTACATATTGGAATAATCCTTTTGAATTATTTGAATTTTTTGAAAGAAAACATGATAAAGTAATTTTAGAATTTATGAACACAATTATTGATCCATTGGTTTATCGTTATGGGAAACTTTATATTTCAAATATAACAAATTTTACTCCATTATTTGACATTTCGGATTTAAACGCAATGAACAAATTGAAGAATAAACCAATAATTAAAGATACTCTTGTTGAAGATGATTTTTCACATCTTAAAAACCAATCTCCTTCCTTAATTATAAATATTAATGATACAGTTTTAAAAGTTAATAATTTAGTTGGTCGTTGGCCAGACTCATATTGTATTGACAAAACATATTTACCTAATGGAATGTGGAAATCAATGACAATTAATAATAAAGAACTTTTAGTTTATTCTTTTGCTTGTGACCATAATGTTTTCATTTATAATGAAAAACAATTAATAAAAAAAGTAAATTGTCAGAGCAGGTATATAAAAGAATTCAAATCAGAAAAATACGGTAAATTAAAAAATGGTAAAATATGGGATTATAGAGCTGTTACTGAGCCATATTATGCTGGAATTTACTACGATAAATTTAATAATATTTATTATCGTGTAGCAGTTCATAGACAGCCATATAAAAAAAATGATGGTTATAAGAATAACTATTTTACAAATGAGTTCTCAATTATAATAATGGATGATAAATTTAAAATATATAAAGAAATAAAATTCTCTAGAGAAAAGTATATATATGCTACACTATTTGTTACTAAACAGGGAATATTGTTACTTAAACAGAATTCAAAACAAGGATATTTTAATTTTGATAAATATGAAATATCGCATTAAATATATTACATTTATTATTGCTTGTATATTTATTTCATGTATTAAGCAAGATAATAAAACTGCATATTTTGCCGATTATCTTAAAAATAACCATAAAATTAATATTTCTTATAAAACACATTATTTTGTGATTTTAAAAGGAACTCATGGATGTAATTATTGTTTTAAAGCATTAAAGAAATATTTAGATTCAACAAATAGAATAAATGACATTAGTATTATTGTTTCAAAAACAAACATTAATATTGAAAGATACAAATGTTTAATTGAGAAATATCCTGATGAAATATTTTTTGACAAAGAATGCAAAATTGATGATTTAGATATTGATTTGTTTAGTACAGGGATAATTGTTACTAAAAACAAAAAAATTGTTGAAATAAAAGATTTTAAATATAATGAAGATAATACACCAGAAAATTTTATAAAGCAAATAATATGATATTGATGTTTGTTATACCTAAAATATTAATTGCTTCAAGTTTATGTAAAAATGTATAGAATGTACTGCTTATGACAACAATGATAAGATTGTTGACTCTGAAGAATATTGTTCTTACAGCAAACTGAATATGTTAGATTTTGAGTTTAATTTCAACAGTTCAAGATTGGATTACGATATTGTTTGTATTGAAAAATAGAATTTAATTCTTTAAACTTTCATCGAATCCTACTTTCAATTTCCATTAGGTCTCAACAGATAATCTAAATTTTTAGAAATGCTATATTCCCAAACTAAGGATTCTTCTTTGGGTTTTGATATTTGACATAAAAGATGTTTTCTGTTTTCGGTTTCAAAGATACGGAAATTTGGTTTTGAATTTTAGAAATAATTCGTAACTCAATAAAAAACCATAACAAGAGTAGAACACGTGTTTTTTTTAATCAAAAGCGAAATAATGAATTTTTAGAACCCACCATAATTTATTTTATATTTGCGACTGAGTAGTTATAAAAATTATTTTATATTAATGAATGAGATTTTACAACGATGATTTCAGCTATTAATAATTGGGAATATAAAGGAGCATCTATATCTGGGTATTATTCTAATGCTTTAAATAATTCATATTTATATAAAACGATTGACTATTTAAAAAAATGTGGTGTTAATGCAATTGAAGTTGTTGTTACTTGGTATCAGGATGATTTTTATTCAACAAAAATCTATAAACATGAAAAAAAATCGTTGGATGATAAGTTATTAATTAATGCTATCAAATATATTCATAAACAAGGTTTAAAAGTTAATCTTAATCTACACGTTGATACGTTTCCTGATAAATGGGACTGGAGAGCCAAAATTGTTCCGAATGATGTTTCTCACTGGTTTGAAAGTTATAAATTGTTTATAGAGCATTTCCTTAAAATATCAATAAAATATGATGTTGAGTTATTTTCTATTGGAACTGAATTAATATCAATGACCAGACCTGAATATTATAATTATTGGTCCGATTTAGTATATTTTACAAGAAATTACAATAACAGGGCTTTTAAAGGAAAACTAACTTATATTGCTGATAAAACTGAAATTTTTGGTATGAACGATTTTCTTTTAGGTGATAACAAACGCATAAAAGTTGAAGTATTAGATTCAAAATTTTGGGAGTTATTTGATTACATCAGCATGTCGGTCTTTTATGAAGTTAGAAATTTTGTTCAGGAAACGCCTGATTTAAATTCTATTATTAAAGTCTGGAATAATAAATGGATTATAAAATTAGAAAACTGGAAAAAAAATCTGCAAATAGATAAAAAGGTTTTAATCGGAGAAATTGGTTATAGAAGTATTGATTATTCACATTGTACTCCGGCATTTCATTGTGGGGAAACGTCAAGAAAAACAAGAGATAATTTTAATCAAAATGCTCAGGCAATTTGTTATGAGGCAATGTTTCAGATATTAAATAATATAGATTGGCTTGAAGGAATCTTTTTATGGGAGGAAGAAATCAGAAATCCTCCTACTTTTCATAATGATAAAAACACTGATTTTTCGGTTATTAATAAGAAAGCAGCACAAATTATTTTAAATTATTTTAAAAATTCTAATGAAATTGAGAAAATTAAAAATATAAAAAAAACTCAAAAAGATAGTTTTATAAATTTTTATTACTTTGTTTCCTATTGGTTGGAATTAAATTTGTTAAAAATAAAAAAGCTATTAAATCATCTTCAATAGTAATATGTTAATGGCATGAAAGGAATTTGGTTTTGTTCTACTGATTTCCGTTCCGCTTATTTATGTTTCTCTTCATGTGCTGCAAGTACGGTCAGGTGCGAAATCCAATATGCTATGGTACTTTCTGCACCCTGATTCCTGTTTAATCCTTTTTTATTTAATCCATCGCAACAGCCTTTGGTTTCATTGTCGAACACAGGTAACCTCAAAGAATTTTTGCCGAGAAACCATTGGTAACAGGTAAAAAGTCTTTCAACATATTTCCTGTCTTTTTTTATCTCGAACATTTTATTATATAATAGTATCATTGCCATTATATCAATAGGTTGCTGGTCGAATTTAGCAATTGTATTGCCTTTTTTATACCAATTTTTATTTCCTATCGGGGCAAAACATTTATCTTTAAATGTTACCGATTCGAGGAAAGTACTTGTTTTTTCAGCTATTTCAAGAATTCTTGCTTCTTTGGTAATTTCATAGGCCGAAAACAAAGCAAGGGGTAAAATGCCGTTGTCATAGGTCATTTCATCTTCGAACCATTGCCAATCAGAAGAGCTGTATTTTTCATAAGATTCAACAATATTAAAAACAAGTTTGTTCATTATAACAATTATATCTTCATAATTTGGTTTTTCTTTTAGATAATGACAAATCCCAATTATAGTATTTGCTGAACCACGAATTGATTTTATTTTATTAGAGTACATTACTGATTTGAAGAAGATTTCCCATCCGAATTGTTTGAAAGAATCATATGGGGCAAACCGGATTAAATAACCTAATGCCCAAACAGTCCTTCCAAATGAATCTTCTGAACCGCAATCATCCAGAAACTGACGGTTAAAACTCAAGCAATTCCTAAAATTACCGTTTTCAAGTTGCATATAATGAATAAAACTTAAAAAAACAGACATCTGAGTAAGCACTTCTTTATCTTTATTCTGACGATATGCCATCAGTGTCATTAGCAAAGCACGTGAATTATCATCTAAACAATAACCTTCTTTCAAATTTGGAATATGATATTTTGCATGTTGCATTATGCCTGTGTCGTCTGTAAGCCTTTTAAAATGCGATAAATCATAAGAAGGAAGCGTATTCATGTCAATAGGTTGTCTGGATAATTTGGATTCTTTTTCCCAATTGTTGTGTACATATTCAGCCAGGGATAAATACTGTTTGCCGATTTTTGTCCATCCTATTTTTTTACCATAATCAGAAGTTTTTTCCCGGAATGAAGCTAATTTATTTTCATTGCCTATGAGTTCGTTAAGTATATCGGATAATTCTTCTGAATTTTTAAAACCAAATAAGATTCCCATGTTATTATCAAGTAGATCCTGTGCGTGCCAGTAAGGTGTTGAAACAACAGCACAACCTGCGCTAATGGCATAAGAGAGTGTTCCGCTGGTAATCTGGGCTTCATCCGGATAAGATGTTATAAAGATATCGCATGCAGAAAGATACTCTGAAAGTTTTGTTTCCGTAGCATACTCGTTATCAAAGTAAACGTTTTTTTCCAGTCCTTTTGTTTTTACCAAATGATAGAGATAATTCCGGTATTCTTCTCCAGAATGTTTTAACACAATCGGGTGTGTAGCTCCAAGAATAACATAAAGCAAGTTTGGGTGTTTTTTAATAACTTGTGGTAAAGCGTTTATAACTGTCTCAATACCTTTGTTTCTGCTTAATAAACCAAAAGTGAACAGAATTTTCTTATTTTCAAAACCATATTTTTCTTTGGCTTTTTCCCTTGAAATTCTATCAAGTTCAGGAACTCCATGTTCAATCATCACAATTTTTTCTGTGGGTATTTTGAAAATTTCTTCAAGAAATTCAACTGCCCGTTTGCTCATTACTATAATACGGGCGGATTTCCTCCCTATCTCTTCAATAATTAACCTTTGCGTATATGATGGGGCTTTAAGTACGGTATGAAATGTAACTATAAGTGGAATTTCAAGTCTGTGCAATAAAGGAAGAATATATACTCCATCGTTTCCTCCAAAAATTCCGAATTCGTGTTGGAGAATACAAACCTCTGCATTGCTGAAATTGATGAATTCAGCAGCTTTAATATAATCTTGTAGATGGTTATGTCTTATAGTAAATTTAACTTCATCAGGATAATCATATTCACATTGATTATCATTGATTGCAATTATCATAGGATCTTGGGTAACAGATTTATATTCGGTATTGCTGACAACAGCTTTTATTAAATTATGTGTAAACGTTCCAATACCACATCTTCTGGGTGGGTACGTTCCAATATATGCAATTTTCATAATAGTTCAACATTTATGGTGGATTCTAAAAAATAGTTTTTTGCTTTTGATTCAAAAAAATCGCAGATCCCATTAACAATTTTCTTAAATCACTTCAAAATTTCAATTTTTTTCATCACTTACAAAAATCTATTTTTTTTCTGATTTACTAGCTAACAGCATAATAAATTTATAGGATGTTTAATAGAACTACTTGTTCGTAACGAAATAAATTGTATGTCAAATTATTCAAAACTATAATACTAGTTGCTCTTTTTATAACTACAGATTTTGCAATTAAACCATTCATAATTTGCCACATAAATCTAATCCTAATAACCGCGAAAGATTCCATAAACTTCCAAAGAGTGATAGATTGCAGTTCTAACCACTGAACGTATTGCTGCATTCATTCCGGGAGCATCACCTCCCGAAGTTAACACTGCAATTTTCTTGAATTTTGACATAAAATCTGTTTTCTGTTTTAGGTTTCAAAGATACGGAAATTTGGTTTTATTTATAGAAATAATTCGTAACTCATTAAAAAAGAATGAAAAAAACATTGAAAATATTTGGTTATATATATTTTATTTAATAATTTTGAAAAGTAATAATAAATACATATCTTTATATAAGGGAACGTGTTATAAATCAATGCAATAATGAGATAAATGGAATAGAAAGCAATATAATAATTAATATAATTGTTTAAGAGTTAGTGTTTAAAAACTATTTTTTTTAATTAAAAACAAAAAAATATGAAAAAAAAGCTACTACTTTTAATTTCAGTAATGTTCGTTCTGAATTTTATCAATGCACAAAATTATAAAATTACTAAAATTGACGAAAATTCTTTTGTCAAATCAATCCAGATTGAAAAATTAGAAATAAAGGATAGAAATATATTAATAACCTTGTCATTTTTATCTAGTGATTGGAGTTATTTATACAATTGTGTTAGCAATAAGATGCAATTCGGAGCACAAGAAAAATTAAAACAAGTTTCAAGACATACATTTCTACCACGTACACAAGAAGACACAATTTATTTAGTATTATTAGAAATTAATAATGCGAGTATAGATTCTGTTTCAAACCTGATTTGTGATTGTGATACTTGTTTTAAGTTTAAAGGCATTCATCTAGAAGAAACAAATGATATTGTAAATATATCTCGTTTAAATAAAGGAATACCTCCTTTTGTAAATAAAGGGAAAATAATGTTTAATGATGGAACTTCATATAGTTTTAAAAAATTGCATGTTGTAAATGATCTAGTTAAATTTACAAATTCTAAATCAGAAATATGTAAATATAAAATAGATGATGTTTATAAAATAACTGAAGTTACTGGCAACTATGCAGCCAAAGGAGCAATTTCTTATGGTTTAGGTGGATTGTTAGGTAGTATTGCTGGTACTTATAGTTGGGATTATTTAGATGAATTTAAAATACCTTTTATTGTTGGAGCTACAATTATTTGTGCTGTTATAGGTGGTGCTACTGGAGCAGCAAAAAAAAAGGAAAAAACTATTTATAAAAATTCAGCTTCTTTAAGTTTTTATCCGTCTATAAATATTTACGATGATAATAGGTTTATACCAATGTTTACATTGAATTTAAAATTTTAATTACAATAGAAAACAAGATAATGCTGATTAATATAATTTTTGAAGATAGTATTATAGTGAAATGAAACCATTTTTTTTAATTAAAAACAAAAAATTATGAAAAAAAAACTACTACTTTTTATTTCAGTAATGTGCGTTTTGAATTTTATTAATGCACAAAATTATAAAATCACTAAAATTGATGAAAAATCTTTTGCTAAATCAATCCAGATTGAAAGATTGGAAATCAAGGATAATAAAATATTAATAACCTTGTCATTTTTATCTAGTGATTGGAGTTATTTAAACAATTGTGTTAGCAACAAGATGCAATTCGGACCACCAGAAAAATTAAAAAAAGTTTCAAGACATACATTTCTGCCACGTACTCTAGAGGACACAGTTTATTTATTAT
>Ga0307990_1002765_pt1 | contig 13781 bp, 8 predicted proteins | sample EllFjometagen129_FD_203168 | JGI IMG/M metagenome (GOLD analysis project Ga0307990, IMG submission 203168) | Marine microbial communities from Ellis Fjord, Antarctic Ocean - #129 | ecosystem: Environmental > Aquatic > Marine > Unclassified | place: Southern Ocean | collected 2014-10-08
CAACCGACCCGCCGCTGCCGCAGTCACATCCGCGCCGATTCCACCCGCGCCGCCGGATGAACGATTGACGCCCGAATGACCGTGCGAGTCAAGCATGTCCGCCGCCGTAGCCGCGTCCTTACGCGCTAGCGACTGCAACAGCATGTCCAACTTCCGCCTTCGTGATTCCGACATCGCCATGGGCAGTTCAACCTTCACGACATAGCGTGAGTCCTTCGCGACCCACCTCTCGCTTGTTCTCTTAGCGTTTCCTCCACAACGTACGCCAGAGGAATCTCGTCTAAAACCCAGCCCTGTCGCACCTTCAAACGAAACGACTTCGCCAAACCCAGGCCACAATCACAGGCTCCAAGGCCTGTTTCCTTCCTGCCAATGGCGAGCAGGCACGTAAACGTCACAAATGCTTTCGTTCCAGCGCCGGTCAAATAATGATAGCTCCCCCACTGTCTTGCCGCCCGCGCCGGGAGGCTAGCTTCGAGTTTCGTGCTGTCTGAAGGCCACCATGGATATCGCTGAGCTACACGGTATAACCCGTCAACCTACGTCCTGGTTACTGGACTGACTGGCACTGCCCGGCGCATTGACTGGACGAAAGACCACGATGCCAACCTGTATTTCCCATAAGCTACGAACCTGACGCGACACATACGTTACGCATATCGCGAGGTTTACAAACGCCGACAAAACATGTTTCACCTGGGGGTTGTCGGCAAAATGAGCTGCGCTATAATTTCCTCGTGTCATAGGTCCTTAACCAGGCACTCGTCGGGTTCCACGTCTGGCCGCGTGATATTCGGCCGCCCCACAGGAAACACAACATGACAAGCGTACGCAAGACTGACGTTTCAGAAAAAGTCGCCATGGCTTTTCGCGACCAATGCCCCGCCGCACACCTGGTTGTCGGCGGCGACGGGCGAATTCGCGACATCAACCAAGCCCTCGCCCAAATGCTTGGTTACGAAAAGGATGAGGTCACGGGCCGGCACGTGCTCGAGTTCGTCGAGCCGCAGGACACCGGTCGCGTTTTGCGAGAGCTTCATCGCGGTCCAACCGGGGAATACGCACCTGCTCTCGAAATCGCCGTGCGAGCTAAAAACGGCACGTGTCTAACGTTACTGTTGACGAGAAGTTTGCCCCTTCCCCATCGGCCTGGCGACAAGGGCGTGGAGGTCCTGCTGACGGGAATCGACATCACCGACACAAAAACCGCCGCAGAAATACTTCACCAGCGCGAGCTGCGTTTCCTGCGAGCTCGGCACCTGGAATCGGCAGGCCGGCTTGCTGACGGCGTGGCGAAGCACTTCGACGGCCTGTTGGCGACGATAGCCCATGCCGCTGAGAAACTCGGCACCAGTTCGCCTGACAGCAAGGCAAGAGCCCGCGCCGCCAATTGCGTACGCCAAGCGACAATCCAGGCAACCCGCCTGACAGCTCGCCTGCGAGATTTCGCCCAGGACCACCCGCTGAAGCTCAAGCCCGCTAACGGCGCCGAGTTGGTCGCCTCAGCCGTCGAATCGCTCAGGCCTCGGCTCGGGGCGAAGGTCGTGATGACTACGCGCGTGCCGTCAAACCTGCCAATGCTCCCCGCCGACGCGGACCGCCTGCGCGATGCGCTGATCGAGCTGGGCCTCAATGCCAACGAGGCGATGCCCGCAGGGGGACGGATCACGGTTGACGTCGAGGCGGCGAACATAGACCACCCCGCCGGCACTGTTGACGACTTGGACCTACCCGCCGGAAACTATCTGCGAATAACCGTCACCGACACAGGCGCGGGCATGGACAACCATACGCTCGCTTCCGCATTCGAGCCATTCTTCACCACCAAGGATCCCAGCCGCTGGGCAGGACTCGGACTCCCGAAAGTTTACGGCTGCGTCACCACACACCACGGGGCCGTGAGGGTAAAATCAAATCAGGGGCGAGGAACACGCGTCATGATTCTCCTGCCACTCTCGCAACTGCCCTGACCGGACCGCCCACTCGCGACCACCTGCCACCGACAAGAACCCCCTTGCGTTTGCGCTGACTGTTGGGACAATCGCTCACCGTGTGGTGCTTTTTCACGAAGGATGTTTGTCTATGAACGCGAAGGCTTGGATCTGGAAGATTTGCCTCGTCGCAGCCGTCGCATCAGCGGGCTGCGGCGGCCCAGGTTCCACGCGCAATCCGCGAGCCACCGAAGCCGTCGAGGCCGAGATCGCCAGGAAGTGGCAAAAGTCCCTCGACCAACTCCCCGCCGAAAAGCTCGTGCTCATAAGCCCGCACAACGAGAGCATCGCCAACGAGTTCACATGGGCCTTCGTAATCGACTACGCCCTGTCCCGAGGCCGGCGCGTGAAGGTCGAATGGCGTGACGTAGGCGGCGGCAGCACGGGCATCGTCCGGTATCTGCGAAACGTCTACGCCCGCACGGATACCGCCGAGATCGACATCATCTGGGGCGGCGGAGAGGTCGAGTTCCAAAAACTCGCCCGCGAGGGCCTGTTGACGAAGCTGACACTTACCGCCGACACGCGCGAGTCCATACCGGCGACCTTCGGCGGCCTGGATATGCGAGACCCCGACGACCTCTGGTGCGGATCGGCCGTCAGCGGATTCGGCTTCATCTACAACGGACCCCTGCTGGAAAGTGCGGGTGTCGCGCCGCCCAGGTCCTGGGACGACCTCGCAAAGCCCGAGTGCTTCGACCTCATTTGCCTGGCCGACCCCATGCAGTCCGGCTCGGCCGCCGCCGCTTACGAAATGATCGTCCAGTCCGAGCCGACCTGGCCGGCCGGATGGTCCAAGCTGCTGGCAGTGCTCGGAAACGCCAAGCGTTTCGTGGACAGCGCCGGCGCTGCCGCCAATGGCCCAGCCCTTGGCGAGGCGCCTATCGCCACGTGCATCGACTTCTACGGCGCCATCCGCGTGGCCGAGGCGCCGGACATCCTCGTTTACGTCAGTCCCAAAGGCCAGACCGCATTCAGCCCGGACCCCATCGGCATCCTGAAGAATCCCCCGCATCCCGAACTGGCCCAGGCGTTTGTGGACTTCGTGCTCTCGGCGAAGGGCCAGGCCCTCTGGGCGTTGAACGTCGGCGAGCCGGATGGGCCAGTCCGAAATCCCCTGGGCCGGCAACCCATGCGAAAGGACGTATACGAAACCTACGCCGACAGCGGACAACTCTCGCCGTGGACCGTCAATCCGTACGAATCCGGCAACGAAATGAAGATCGACGCGGCGATGCGAAAGGTCCGATTCGGCGTGCTCCGAAACCTTGTCCGCGCCGCTGCCGTGGACAACCGACGGCACCTCCAGGCTGCCCGGGCGAAACTTATCGAGACTCATTTCGAACCCGCCCGACTGGCGGAGTTCAACCGCCTGCCTGAAAACGTCGCGACGCGAGAAAGCGTCTTCGAGATGGCGAAAAAACTGCGCGACAAAACCCAGGCCGAGAAGATAGCCGCCGCCTGGCAGCAATTCTTCCGCAAGAAGTACCTCAAGGTGAGCCGGTGAAAGGAACCAACGATTTCGATACCCACCGCCTTGCCGGCGGCATGGGCGGCCACCGCGGCGGGGGAATCCTCGCTAACCTCACCGGCGGCGGGCTGACTTTGATGCTGCTGGCAGCCTTGGTTCTGCCCATCGCCGTCGTTATCGCCGGCGGATTCCTACACGAAGGCAAGGTGAGCTTTTACTGGCTCAGCCACGCGCTGACCAACCGCATACTCGTCGGGCAACTCGTCAACGGCCTGGCCCTGGCGGCGACGACAACCCTTATCTGCATGCTCATCGCCATCCCGCTGGCGATCGTGCGCACGCGGTTCAGCTTCCGCGGGGCCGGCATCCTCAGCGCCCTGCTGCTCGTGCCGCTTATCCTCCCGCCGTTTGTCGGCGCGCTTTCCATGCGGAAAATCCTCGCCCAAGGCGGCGTGCTCAATCGCATCCTCCTGGATATCGGCATCCTCGGGCCGCGATTCCAGGACTGGCCAGACTGGCTCGGATCGGGCTTCCCCGCCGTGGTCGTCCTCCAGGTGCTGCACCTGTTTCCGATACTATACCTCAACGCCTCTGCCGCCCTGGCCAACGTGGACCCCGCCGCAAGCCAAGCCGCCCGCAACCTCGGCGCGGGACCGCTGCGGGCGTTCTGGAAAATCACCCTGCCGCTGATCCGATCCGGGCTTTTCGCCGGCGGAACAATCGTCTTCATCTGGGCGTTCACCGATATCGGTACGCCGCTGATCGTCGGCTTCGACGAGGTCCTGCCCGTAACGCTCTTCCAGCGACTGAGCCAGGAGGACATCAGCCCGCTGACCTATACGCTGGTTTTCGTCCTGCTGTCATCGGCGGTGGCGATGTACGTCCTGGGCAAATTCGTCTTCGGCAGAAACTCCGCCGCCGGCGCATCCAAGGCGTCGATCGCCGAGGAAACCCGACGACTCGGACCCGCCGGAACACTGGCGGCCTGGGTGATGTTCGGCACGGTGATATGCCTGGCTCTGACGCCCCACGTGGGCGTGGTGCTGACGGCCGTGTCGAAGCGATGGGTCAATACCATCGTGCCCAGCGTCTTTACGACCGAGTACCTTCGATTCGTCATAACCCGCCCATCCACCTACAATTCCATCATCAACAGCCTCATGTACGCCGGCACGTCCACGCTGATCGACATCGCCATCGGCTGCGTCGCGGCCTGGCTTATGGTCCGCTCGAAGATCCGCGGGCGGACATTCCTCGACGGATTGTGCATGCTGCCACTGGCCGTGCCGGGGCTCATACTCGCGGCCGGGTATGTGGCGATTACCGTCAAGGGCTCGGCGCTGGAGTCGATCGGGCCGATGCGAAATCCCTTCATCATCCTGGTGGTCGCGTATTCCGTTCGCCGCCTGCCCTTTGTGGTCCGCGGCGTGACCGCGGGCCTTCAGCAGGTGCCCGTGGCGATGGAGGAGGCCGGGCGAAACCTCGGGGCCTCGAAAGCGGGCGTAATATTCCGCATAACCGCTCCACTTATTGCAGCCAACATAATCGCCGCCGGCGTGCTCACCTTCGCCTTCGCGATGCTGGAGGTCAGCGACTCGCTGATCCTGGCCCAGCTCGAAAATCACTACCCGATAACCAAGGAAATCTACAAGCAGATGTCGTCCGGCAACGTCGACGCCGCCGCCATCGCGTCAGCCTTGGGCGTCTACGGAATGCTGCTGCTGGGCGGCACGTTCGCGATAGCAGGAGCCCTGATGGGCAAACGACTGGGCGCGATATTCCGCGCATGATACAACACATGCATATATGACGATGGACACAAATGAAACGCATACGCCTTGACAACATCGTGAAGGTCTTCGGCTCCGGCTCGAAGGCGTCCGCCATCGCCGTCGATAACGTCAGCCTGACCATCGAGCCCGGGGAGTTCTTCTTCCTCCTCGGACCCAGCGGGTGCGGCAAGACAACCCTGCTGCGGATAATCGCAGGCCTGACCGACCCCACCGCCGGGCACGTAACCCTCGGCGACCGTGATGTTACGCGACTGGCGGTCGAGCAGCGGAACACCGCGCTGGTCTTCCAGAACTACGCGCTCTGGCCGCACATGACCGTCCGGCAGAACGTCGAGTTCGGCCCGCGAATGCGAGGCGCTCCTGCCGCCACCCGCAAACAGCGGGCCGCCGACAACCTCGAACGCGTCGAGATGACCGACTACGCCGATCGCAAACCCAACCAGCTTTCCGGAGGCCAGCAGCAGCGAATCGCACTGGCCCGGGCTCTGGCAGCCCAGCCCGACTGCCTCCTGCTCGACGAGCCGCTGAGCAACCTCGACGCCCGACTCCGACTGCATATGAGGCACGAACTTCGCCGCCTGGTGAAGTCCACCGGCACCACGGCAGTGTATGTCACGCACGACCAGAAAGAAGCACTCTCCATGGCCGACCGCATGGCCGTGATGAACGACGGCAAGGTCGTCCAAATAGGCAGGCCGGAAGAAGTCTACAACAGGCCCGCCACAAAGTTCGTCGCCGACTTCCTCGGCGAAGCGAACTTCACGCCAGGCATAATCGCCGCCCCATCGCCGCAAGGGGCCGACGCCCCCGCGACCGCCGCGGTGCGTGTGGAAACCCCTGTCGGAGAACTGCTTGCCGCGGCCCCCGCCGGACGAGGACCCGGCAGCGACGTCCTCTGCTGCGTGCGACCCGAGCGGGTCCGGCTGACCCTGCAACCCGCCCGGACCGACGGCAACGTCGCGATCCTGCAAGCCACCGTCGCTGAGAGCATCTACCTCGGTGAAATGCGACAGTACCTCTGCGATCTGCCAAGTCGGCAGCAGTGGAAAATATCCGTCCTCGCCGGCAGCGAAAAAGCCATCCCCGCCGGCACGAAAGTAACCCTACAAATCGCCGCCCAGGACGTGGCCATCCTGCCCGCGTAACTCCATCCTTCCGGGCCAACGCGCGCCGTCCCTTAGCCAGCCGCACGGGCGAGTGAAACTTTTTTTGCCGCGACAACACCATGCCTGCTGGACTCTTACGCCCAGACCAGCGACACCACATCGCCTCCCGCGGATTTTCGTTACCCAAAACACCCTTCGAAATGTCCATGTATGTTAAGGAGGGACGTGACACTTCCCCCACACTGGTCAACGTGCCAGCCAGTGCGAACCGAACTTCGACCTCGACGGAACAATCCCGCGAACGCTATAATTGCGTAACTCGAACAAAGGGGATTACCATGACGAGAGAGAAGACAAGCCGCGAGCATCTTCGCATGAAGCTCACCGCCGTCGCCTGCTTGACGATATTCGTGCTCAGTCCGGCCGGAATCGCACAAACGGCGTCCTCGACTCGCCCCGCCGCCGTCGACGCCAACGCCCCAGCCCCGGCCCCGGTCTTTTCCAACGACGCGATTCAGCGCGCCATCAAACGCGGATGCGAATACCTGCTGAAGACCCAGGACGCCAACGGCGCCTGGCCAGGCTGGTCCGACGCAAACGACCGCTCCACCGCCGCGACGGCCCTGGTTGGCTCGGCCCTAATGAGCGCGGAGATGCTGCAAACACCCGACCCCCACATCAGCAAAACGATCCACTACCTCACCAAGCACCCCACACACATCACCCTCGATCTTGGCCTGCGGTGCTGCTTCTGGAGCCTTGCGGCTAGGCGGGTAAGTACCGACTGCAGGCGGCCGCTGCGAGAGGACGCCGTGAAGCTCATCCTGGGAATGGATGCCAATGGCGCATACGGCCAGAATTGCGATCCGTGCAGCAATGCGAACGCCCCGACCGACGCCATCAACGGCATGTACGGTATGATGGGCGTCTTGGCCTCGGCGACGAGCGATCAAGAAATCCCAATGTGGTACTGGTCAAGGGTTCGGACGCATTGGCTCGACTGCCAGAACGCCGACGGCGGCTGGGGCTCGGCCAAGGGCCTTGCCAGTTCGGCCGCCACAACGGCAGGCGGACTTGCGGCGCTATCCACCTGCGCGGACAACCTTGACTACGACCAGTACTTCAACTGCAAGGCGGATCCGAAAAGGCTCGTTCCGATAAACCGCGCATTGGCTTGGATGGACAAGAACCTCCAAGCCGCCCTGGCTGGCCCTGAGGGCAAGCTCGCTGGCTCAGACGGCCTGTACTCGCTGCTGCGTGCCCTCCAATTCGCAGGTGACGCCACCGGCCGGAAGTATCTCGGCGGTGTGGACTGGTACAAGCTCGGCGCCGCCGAGTTGCTGCGCCGCCAGCGACCCGACGGCTCGTGGACCGGGAAAAACAAACCGCTTATCGAAACCGCCCACGCGATCCTCTTCCTGCTGAGCGACCAGCAGCCACTGGCACTCAACAAGCTCCAGTACAACGGCGACTGGAATAACCGGCCGCGCGATATGGCTGTGCTCGCATGGTGGCTGCATCGCCAATTCTGCGGCGCACCTTCGCGAGACTGGCACATCACCCCAATGAACACGCCCGTCGAGCAGTGGCACGATTCGCCTGCCCTTTACATCGGCGGCGCCAAGGCGCCCAACTTCACAGACGGTGATATCGAGAAACTTCGCAACTACGTCTTGCAGGGCGGTACGATTCTTTCGGTCCGGCAATGCGACGGCAACGGATTCGGCGATGGCATTCGCCGGGCCTACGCGAAGATGTTCCCCGAGTACCGCATGCAGCCGATCAAAGCGGGCAATCGGATGCTCACTATCACCTTCAAGCTCAGGCCGCGCGATGGGCTGTTCGAGATCACCAACGGCAGCCGACCGCTTGTCATTCATAGCGACATTGACCTTTCCAAGAGCTGGCAGGGGAGATGGACGGCCACGGCCAGAGAAGACTTCCAACTGGCCGCCAATATTCTGCTATATGTCACTGACATGAGTTTGTGTGGCAACTACGGCTGCGTTTACTACGGCATCTTGCCCCGCCCATATACTTCGCCCTGGCTTGCAGCGCCGCCGCGAAAACCGGCCACGACCATCCAACTAGCCCGCCTGAAGTACGACGGCAACTGGGACCCCGAGCCGCTGGCGTGGGTGCGGTTCGGGCGACTGCTGACGGCTGACAGGGGCATCGGCGTGGATGCACGGGCGACGGAGATCGAAAAGCTCCCGGCCTGCGGCGCCCGCGTCGCACACCTTACCGGCACGACCGCGATTGCACTGTCGGCCAGGCAGCAGGCCGCGATAAAGAAGTTCATCGAAGGCGGCGGAACGCTGCTGATCGACGCGGCTGGGGGATCGCCCAAGTTCAGGGCCTCGGCCGAGAAGATGCTCGGCACAATCTTCGGCCCGTCGGCGCTTAAAGGCCTGACCCCCGGTGCAGCCGTTTACTACCTGCCCGGAATGAAGATTGAGGAGTTCAACTACAATCGGGCGGCTCGCAAGGCAGGTTGGCGTCGGAAGACGCCCAACCTTCGCGGCATAAAGATCGGCGGGCGCATCTCGGTCGTGCTCAGCGACATGGACCTGACCACCGCCCTGCTCGGCATGAGCGCCTACAATCGCCCCGGCTACAAGCCGAAGTCCGCCTACAACATCGTCCGCAACGTCCTGCTCCACGCCACCAGCCAGCCGGCCGACAAGGAACCGGCGAACTGACCCGCCGCAACCACCGCAGGCAAAACTGGTTCGCCCACTGGCCTTTTCAACCTGCTGCGATGCGGCGCCCCAGGCAGAGGAGAGTCGGGCAGGCGAAAAGCCCTGACCAGGAGAGTCCGGCGCAGACGAAGGCTTTCTTCGTTAGCCAAAGCGGCGAGGTCGCCCCGACTTCGTCGGGCCTCGTCGCACGCACTCCAAGGGCTCCGCGATTTTGAGGCGCTGCTTCATATTCGAAGTGCAGGGATTGGCGAACAAGGGACAACGCGCCGGGCAATAGGAAACGTGGCGATTATGCGACAGCCCTTGGACTGCGGTGACGAGACCCGACGAAGTCGGGGCGACCTCACCGCTTTCGCTGACGGCGCGACTGCCCCAGCCAGAGGAGAGCCGCCCGGGCGAAAGGCCACGACCAGGAGACAGTCGTCCGAGTCCTGGCGACCTTCGCCAACTTCAAGTGAGCGCGGTCACGTCGCGCACACCGCAGGACGACAATATGGAGTGCGCGTGGCGGAATCCCGGAGGGATGGAGACACCGCTTTGGATCGAACACGGCCAAGGCAAGCGGGTGCGACCATCTGCAGTCCAACCTGCCTACCGGCAGGCAGGTCCAAAGCGGTGTCTGCGCCACCGCACTCCATATGATCCCGCCTTCGCCACAGGTCTTGACTGAAATCAACTCGCCTCGGGTCTCGCAGCCCATCAACCGTTAACGAAGTCCTCCGGGCGCAGGCCTTTTCTGAAGCCGCCGAATGCGAAGTACGACGGGTCGAACTCGCCTACCACATCCACATCCCCGCGCGGGGGAATCTCCCCGGCCAGGCCCGTACACCAGTATGCGGCGTTGACCAGCAGTCGACGCACGCCCTCGCTGCGCAGGCACACCGAGGCGCCCATCGTCGTGGTGAAGGCAAGTCCCGGCTCGCCGCCGGGAAGCTGGTACGTCCGCGTCCAGGCGACCGGCATCATCGGGTCATTCTGCAGACCGGCCACGGGCTTGTCGCCCGGCTTCATCCCTTCCAGAACCGTCCCCAGCACCAGCGGCACGCCGTCGCCGGAAAGCGGCAGGTTAACGGTGTAAACATCCGTTGGGCTCCATATATCATCGCAGCCGCGAACGATTGGGTGGTCCTGGACCCCCGGCGCGATCACGCCGCGAGTGCTCTGCTTGCCGTGCAGGCCGTGATGGTTGACCCACGTCTCACCGAGAATTTGCCGGCCGAAACCGCCCGGCCAGGTCTTGCTGTCGAACGTCCAGTCCGAATACTTGCCGCCCTCGTCGAACCTAAACGCGTGCGTCGCCGTCCGCAGACCGATGATCGGCTTGCCGGCCGCCACGTAGTCGGCGATATACCGCATCTGATCATCCGGCAGGTCGCGGAATCGCGTGGCGATGACCATCAAATCCGCCGAGGCCAGGGCCTCCAAACCCGGGATATTATCCAGGCACAGGGGGTCCACCAGGCCCGTGGCAGGGTCTATGGCGAAAAGAACAGTGCAGTCGAACCCATGGCGCGTGGCGAGAATCCTGCCCAGTTGAGCCAAAGCCTCCTCGGAGCGATACTCCTCATCCCCGGAAACGAGTACAACATGCTTGCCCTTGCCGGGTCCGTCAACGCCTTGAATTCGCATATGAATCTCCTGTCTATATGCTGGTTACTTGCTGTCCGAACCTTGCGTGCCTTTCGGCAGCGGCCCGGCCGGGGGAACCGGCGGCTTGCCTCGCCGCTGGGCGAACATCCAATCCCAAGTCATGGTTCTGCCGTATGCCGGAATCCACACGTTATGCCCGCAGCCAGCCACCTCGGTGTAGATGGGCTTGCCGCCCGCCTTGCGGATCGCGCCCACCATGTCCCGACTGCGACTGGTTGGCACGGCCCGGTCCTTGTCGCCATGCCAGACCCACAGAGGAATCTTCGTCAGCCTGGCTGCCTGGGCGGTGTCGCCGCCGCCGCAGACCGGCACGGCCGCGGCGAAGAACTTCGGCCGGCGCTGGATAACATCCCACGTACCATAGCCACCCATGCTCAGGCCGGTAACGTATACGCGGTTGGGGTCTATGGGGTACTTATTCATCGCTTTGTCGACCAATTCCAGTGTCATTCGCATCTGTTTTCCGGCTTTATCGGGCATATCATGGGCCTTTGCGGACCAACTGACCTCCACCCATCGCTTGCCGCGCGGAACCTGCGGGGCGATCATGTAGCACTTGTACCGCCCGGCGAAACCGACCTTGTTCAGCAGACCCGGGCAGACGCCCGCATCGGTAATCTGGCGAATGTTGTCGCTGCCGCGCCCGCCCGCACCGTGAAGAAACAGCACCAGCGGGTACTTCCTGCCGCTGACGACCCCGGCAGGGACAAGCTCGCGGTACAGCAGCTTGCCGCCCTTGGGGCTCTCGTAGGTCTTGGCCTCGAAGCTATCGACGGCAAGTTTCGGCCCGGCCGGGGCGGGCGAGGGCTTCTTGGCCTTGCCCGCCGCAAACGTCGCCGAAAAGCCGCCCACCCATAACGCCGCCAACACGAAAATGACTTTCCCACTCATCGCATGATCCTCTCGGCATCAAGTCGCAATATGCCTGCCCTGGCCCGCGTTTGAATCAGGCTGGACCATCTGGAGCAGGATAATGGGAAACTATACCCGTAACCCGACCTGATCGGCAATCGCGGGCTCGCAACGCAAGCCGTAAATGTTTACGATATCCGACAAACTTTTGACCCTCGAGAGCGTCTTATTTGTATATAGAGTGACGCGACCGCCGCTTGGACGGGGCCTTTGTGGGCCTTGACGACGGCGGTGGACTATGCAGCCAGACCTCGGGCGCGAGGCCGGGCGGAAAGGTCGTATGATTGATGCGAATCTCCGGCAACAGGCACATGATCGGCTCGGTCAAAGTCACCTGCCTATTGGCATTTCTCTGCTGGGCAGCCTGGGCGCCCGGGACCGAGGCAGCCGGCGGCGACTGGCCAGGCTGGCGCGGCCCGACGCATGATGGACAATACTCCGAGATTCCCCAGACCATGCCGGAAGTGAAGCTGCTCTGGAAACATCACATGGCCGGGCGATGCGACGCTGGCCTGGCGGCCGCGGACGGCGTGGTGGTCGCCGCCGACAGTGATGGCAGGCGGAACGACTACTACTGGTGCTTCGACGCCGCGACGGGCAAGCAACGCTGGATGGCCAAGACCTACAACGGTCGCCAGCTCGATTACGGCTCGGCCCCGCGAGCGACACCGACGATCTACAAGGGCAAGGCGATCACCATCGGCGCCTTCGGCGACGTTCAATGCTTCGACCTCAAGACCGGCAGAATCGTCTGGAAAAAGCATTACATGAAGGACTACCGCGCCGGCAAGGTGCCGACCTGGGGCTTCACCGCCGCGCCGCTGATCGTCGATGACAAGCTGATCGTCACGCCCAACGCACTGATGGCGCTGAACCCGAACACCGGCAAGACGATCTGGACCACAAAGACCGCCGGGGCGAACTACTCAGCCTTCGCAACGGGCAAAGTCGGTGGCGTGCGGCAGATCATCGGTTACGACGCAGCCACCATCGGCGGCTGGGACATAGCCACCGGCAAGCAACTCTGGTCCATGCCGGCTGACAACTCCAATGGATACATCGTGCCCTCGCCCGTTCTGACAGGCGGCAAGCTGGTTCTCGCGACGGAGTCGGAGGACACGCGAATGTTCAAGTTCGACGCCGGCGGCGTGCTGAATGTCGAGCCCCTGGCCGAGAACGCGGACCTCAATCCCGAGATGGCCACGCCAACCGCCCAGGGCGACCTGCTGCTGGGCGTCTGCAACGGACTGATCTGCATGGACCCCAACGACAATCTCAAGACGCTGTGGATCCAGGACAAGGAAGATTCGTTTCTGGGCATGGCCCACATCATCGCCACGAAAGACCGCGCACTGGTCTTCGGCGACAAGGGTGAGATGGTGATGATCCGCGCCACCAGGAAAAAGTGCGAGATCCTCGGTCGGGCCAAGCTCGCCGGCACCAAGGGCAAGGCATCGGTGGTCTGGGCGCCCCCCGCCATCGCCGATGGGCGAATCTTCGTCCGCGACGAGAAGTACCTTTACGCATACCAGATCATCCAGCCCAAGACCGACAAGTAGCCACCCATCGCTCGCACAGGGGCACCCCGGCTGAGGCAGTTCAGCCTTGACGCCGGACGAGCGGTCGTCATACTCCATGGTTTGGCGGGTCCGTTCGCCGCACAAGGAGCGTCCATGGCAGAAGTTGTCCTCGACAAAGTGTGCAAGACTTTCCCCGGCGACGTCCAGGCCGTCAAGAGCATGGACCTTCGCATACGCGACGAGGAATTCATAGTCCTCGTGGGTCCGTCGGGCTGCGGCAAGAGCACCACCCTTCGCATGGTGGCGGGGCTCGAGGAAATCACCGACGGCACGATCAGCATCGGCGGCACGGTGGTCAATGACGTCCCGCCGAAAAACCGCGACATCGCGATGGTCTTCCAGAACTACGCGCTGTACCCGCACATGACGGTCTACAAGAACATGGCCTTCGCGCTGAAACTCCGGCGCATCCCAAAGGCCGAGATCGACCAACGAGTCCGCGACGCCGCGAAAATCCTCGGCATCGGCGAACTGCTCGACCGCAAGCCAAAGGCCCTCTCGGGTGGCCAGAGGCAGCGAGTCGCCGTCGGCAGGGCTATCGTCCGCCAACCCAAGGCGTTCCTGTTCGATGAGCCG
>Ga0307990_1002766_pt1 | contig 13774 bp, 10 predicted proteins | sample EllFjometagen129_FD_203168 | JGI IMG/M metagenome (GOLD analysis project Ga0307990, IMG submission 203168) | Marine microbial communities from Ellis Fjord, Antarctic Ocean - #129 | ecosystem: Environmental > Aquatic > Marine > Unclassified | place: Southern Ocean | collected 2014-10-08
TCGCCGCGCCAAACGACTTGCGGGAATCGAATCGGAGATCGCATGGCATCACGCGCTATGGGTGCTTTGCGGAGTCGTCTGCCTGGGCACCGACACCATGATCGACATCTGGTATCCCTTTGCCTTCGGTCAGATACTTCCGGTTCTGTGGCATCTGGCCATAGCCGGCGTGCTTCTGGTCTTTGCCAGGCGAGCCTGCATCCCCGCCATTGCGGAGGTGCTTATGGCCTTTATTCTGTGGCAATACGTCGGAGGTCCCGCGCAGACCCTCTTTTTCATTCCAGGAGCGACTGTCGCTTTCATCATGGCTCTTGGCGCGGTGAAAACTATTCCCGAAGAAAATACGGCCTCTGGGTGATGCTAATTTCAGCCCCATCGTGGGATAATTTTAAATCATTGCCATCACAGCCAGTTTTTTTATTGTGAAACCAGTTTTTTCGTCGAATTTTGTTTCATTGGCCTTTGAAAACAGTTATAATTGCTATTGCATTATGGATGCTAATCTTTTTTAAACAATCATTTTAGGAGTGAATCGATGGACGGTGTTATCCTGGCGGCTGGAGCTGGGACAAGATTGCGTCCGTTAACGAACGCCATCCCCAAGGTGATCGTATCTGTCGGACCATATCCTTTGGCCGAACATGTTCTTCGCGGCATGGCGTCGTGCGGGGTGGACAACATCGTTTTCGTTACCGGCTTCATGGCGCGCAAGGTCGAAAATTATTTCGGGAACGGATCGATTTGGGATGTCTCCACGAGTTTCGTTAAGCAAGAGGAAATGAAAGGCACCGCGCACGCCCTGTCCTTTGCAGCCAACCTCGTGGCGAGTACGCCTTTTTTCGTCAGTTATGGCGATATCTTTTTGGCCGCTCCCGAAAACTACGGGCATTTCCTGGAATTTCATTTGAAGGGCGGCTACGATTTTTCCATCATGTGCAATGAGGTGGATGATCCCAGCGAGGGCGCCGCTGTTTATCTAAACGATGGCCAGGTAGAAAAGCTCATCGAGAAGCCTCCCAAAGGAACCAGTCAAACGAATCTGAATAAACGTGGCATCCTTCTTCTCGATGACAGAATCTTCGACCTGATTGAAGACATTGAGCCGGGACCGAGCGGCGAACTCTACCTGACCGACGCTGTTGCGCTGGCCATCAAGCGCGGCTTAAAGGTGGGCGGTTACGTTTGCAGCGGCTTTTCTTCAGACGTGGGCACGCCGGATCGCCTGGAAGAAGCCCGGCGCGTTTATCAAGAAAATCGTTAAATAGAAAACACAGCGGGGAAGGTGCATCAGTGTATTGTTGAAATAACTCCAAGTATTGACCTATAATTAACGCAGAGAGTAAGAAGAATTCATTTTGAGATTGGTCATCTGTCGGCAACCATCGCCCGAAAGTGAATCATGAACAAAAGCAGTAAAATCGAATCCTTTGTATCGAATCTGCTTCGCGAGGCTTTCAATGAAGACACGCGGATCGTCGCCGTGCATATTCCCGGCGAAAAGTTCAAAACGCGCTCGAAAATAACCGGGATTCACCTTGTGGAAGTGTCCATGGGGAAATTCGATCCTCCGCTTTCCGGCGGGAACATTCCCGAGAATACAGAGATTGAGTTCTCGCTTTTCTTTCATGGAGGAAAATTCACTTTCTTCACGCGCTTTTTAAGATATGAAAAGGACGAGTTTTTTGTCGAAATGCCCCGCTCGGTGGACATGGAAGACAGGCGACCTTACTGCCGCGTTCCCCCTTCAACTTTTTTGCCTGTGGAGGTAATCCAAATCGAGGGCTACCCCTCGCCCTCGCAGGTCAACGTTTCGGACATCAGCGAATTAGGGGTTGGTTTAGAATTTCCCGACAAGCCGAAAAATTTGTGCGATCAGGAAATCATGAAACTGACGATCAGAATTGGCGCGCTCATGGACGCCGAACTGAAGGGGCGACTTTGCTACGCGCGCCAAAACCCGACCGGCTCCTTAAATATCGGCTTGGATTTGCAGGATATGACCGACAACATGAAGTCAGCGCTCTCGGCCTGCGTGCACGCCGGACAGGGCGGCTCGTTTACGATTACTTCTCATTCGTAAATGCGCTGCATATCGCCACGAGCCATGAAAGAGGATTGATTTGGATTTTCCCGACTTAATCGACACCATCCAAAAAGGGCGCCGACCAGACGCCGATCAATCCTTCATCAGCAACATCCTCCGGGAGACGACGAAGGATAGGGATACATGGATTGCCGTGCTCCTTATCGACACGGACCTTTCGGGACGATCCAGGATTCTCAATCTTTATTCGTCGGAAATCCTGATGCACTCAGCGATTCCTCCGGAGATGAGCCGACTTTTCAAGTCCGATGTAAGGCTCGACATATCCTTTCCATTTTACGGCGGCCTGTTCAAATGCCGGACAAGCTTTGTTCGTTTCCAGGACGCAGTTTCCAAGAATTTCTTTATCTCCATGCCCAAGCGAATCGAGCTTTTGCAGCGACGACAACACCCGCGTACTCCCACCTCCTACTCCCTTCCCATCAAGGTGTTGTCCATTGACGGTTCCACGAAATGGCGCTCGGCCAACGTCGAGGATATTTCCAAAGGCGGTATCGGTATTTCTTTTCCTACGCAACCTGAAGAACTGATTCAGGCCGATGTTTTCGAGGTCGAGATTCAAATCGCCCGCCTGACCACGGTCAAAGTCAAGATACGCAAGCGCAATCATCATCAGCGTTTCGATGGCCGCGTTCTCATCGGCGGTGAATTTGTGGAAACTCCGCGCGAGATGGAAATGGCCCTGTCTGTATATATCCATTCTCAGATGTCCAAAGATTCCGTCAAGCCGAGATCCGGGTTGTAAAAGAGAGCGAAATTTCTGCCTTGATTTCTAATGGAACAATAGATGAACGACCGTTTAAAAAAGGAGCTTATGGGAAGCCGTTTGGTCTCATTCGCCCTTTTTGCGCTCGCGCTGATAATGCCAGTGATTTCCGTAGCGCAAAGTCCCCCGCCGGAATCCATCATAGTCCGGACATTCGACCGTTTTGAGATCGCCGGTGATTATTATCCCGGCCAAGACGGCATGCCCGGCGTCGTGCTCAGCCATATGCTCAACCGGAAAAGAAGCGACTGGAGCGCTTTTGCCAATACATTGCAGGCCGCCGGTTACCATGTTCTAGCCATTGATCTGCGTGGACACGGCGACAGCAAAATGAACGGCAGGCGCACAGGTTGGCGTGCGCTTTCCAAAAAAGTGTTTTCGCACGCGCCCAACGATCCAGCCGCAGCCGCAGCGTGGCTGCGTGAGAAAAATGGGATTGATAAAAACCGCATTGCCCTTATCGGCGCCAGCATCGGCGCCAACGCCTCAGTCGTCGCCGCGTCGCGGGAGAGCTCAAATATTAAAACCGTTGTTTTGTTGTCTTGCGGCATAAACTACCGCGGCGTCAAAACGGATGACGCGATCAAGTCTTATCATGGGCCGGTGTTGATCGTGGCCGCCGCCGGAGACAAATACTCCGCCGAATCTTCCAGGAAACTGGCGCAATGGGCCGGCGACGCCACGCTGAAAATCTATAAGGGCAAGCTTCATGGCACAAATCTTTTCCGCGCCCATGAGGATCTTGGCCCAACCATACTCAAGTGGCTGAAATCAAAAATGCGGAATTAACAATCCATTGCCAAACGGGTATAAGCTTGTGCTGAGTCGTTCCTGAACTATCCACTATCCACTGAGCGCTATCCATTGAAAAATTTGCGGACAATGGGTTGTATGAAATGCGCTGACGTAATATTATACATTTGAAAATAATCTGGTTTGAATTCAAATTTCATGAGGCCGCTGGCTGGGCATAGAATGGCGTTCCAATGCGTTTATTTTCATTCATCCTGGCCATTTCCATAGCCGGATTAGTTTTCAGCGCGGCGCTGGCCGCCAATCCTGATTGGCCGGGCGGCCCGCAGGACGATCCCCGCGACGCCCTTCCCGACGATGAAAACTATCACGATCAATACGGATTTTTCAGCTACATCCCGGAAGAATCCATGCCCACGATCAATCCCGAGGAGATCGAAGCGGGCGCCGGGATGCACATTGATCGGGCTTGGCAGATCACCATCGGTCGGCCCGATGTCGTCATCGGCATGACCGACACCGGCATTTTATGGGATGACCCCGACCTGATCGAGAAGGTGGCGCTCAACGCCGACGAGCTTCCCTTTCCCGAAGGATTCGACACGCACGACGCCAACAATGATGATCGCGTCAATGTTCTCGACTACGCGGATGATCCCAATGTTTTTGATGCCAATGAAAACGGAGTGATCGACGCCGGAGATCTCATCCTGATCTTTTCCGACGATGTGGACGGCGACAATAATGGCTACGTGGACGACATCGCGGGCTGGGATTTCCTGTGGAACGACAATTATCCTGAAGACGACACTTTGGCGAAACACGGAACCGGCGTGGCGACATGGACCGTCGGCAAAGCCAACGACGGATGGGGTCACGCCGGCACCTGCCCTGAATGCATGTTCGTACCGTTGCGCGTCGGCGATGGTTTCGTCGGCTATATTAACCATTTCAACGAAGGCGCCCTTTACGCGGTGGACAACGGCGCTTCGGTTATTCTGCACGCAAATTCAACGATCAATTTCAGCGCCACGACGCAGGCCGTTTTGGACTACGCCTGGGGAAAAAACGTTGTGTACACAACCATCCTCGGTGACGCCGCGAGCTATCATCACGTTTATCCCGGAGCAATGCCTCGCGTCTTGCCCGTCTCCTCATGCACGCACGATGAGATCGCGTACGAGGGCTCAACATCCTTTCAGCGCCTTTCCAACTGTTCGGGATACGGCGACAAGGCTTTTATGCAGGCGCCCTTTGACTGCGCGTCAACGCCTACGGGAATCATCGCCGGCACAGCGGGCCTAATCATTTCCCGGGCTAGGGAAATCGGGCTGGATCCGCCCCTTTCCGCGGCGGAAGTGCAGCAGATTTTTATCAACACCGCCACGGACATATACATCCCAGAATCTGCGGAAGACGAAGACCAATACCCCAGCAAACCCGGATGGGATATGTATTTCGGCTACGGTCGGGCTCACGCCCGCGACGCCGTCGATTCCCTCTCACCGACCACGATTCCACCCGAAGCGGAGATCACGGCTCCGGCATGGCACATTTACATCGACCCGCTACGTCAATCCATCATCCCGATTTCCGCCAACATAGGCGCACGCAGGGCACAAAGTTTCTCCTGGGAGCTTCAGGCGGCGTCGGGCATTGAGCCTACGCCCGAAGAGTTCGTTACCATTTGCTCAGATGAAGGCGTCACACAGGCGATCTCGGCGGCTGTTTGCAATCTAAACGTTGATGTTTTCGATCACCGCTGGGAATCACCGGTTTACGACGCCTTGAGTTTCAACGTCACGATCCTGCTCAAGGTCGTCGACAACCTCGGAAACGAGGCCCGGGATCGCCGCTCCTTCTTTGTGCGTCACGATCCGCATGTGCACGAAAACTTTCCCATGCGTTTCGACTCATCCCTGGAAGCTGCTCCGCAAACCGTGGACATCGACGGCGACGGCGTGCACGAGATCATCCTGGCCACGATCGGCGGTCGCGTGGACATCATCGACGCCAGCGGCGTCTCCAAGCCGGGCTGGCCGCAATATACCGATCCGGACCCGATCTTTAGTTCCGATAATCCCGGCAACCATCTGGGCGCAACGGCTTTTTCCGACAGTCAAATTGAACCTTGGCGTCAGGCAATATGGGGAACGCCCGCCGTTGGCGACCTGGACGGCGACGGCGGGCTCGATATCGTGGCCGCGACGATGGAGGGCTTCGTTTTCGCGTGGGATGTCGGCGGTCAACGCAAGCCAGGATTTCCCGTCGGCGTTGATCCGGCCAACGCGGTCGCATGGACAAAAGAGGCTCCGATCGAAATCGGCATTTTGGCCGCGCCGGTCATCGAGGACCTGGACGGCGACGGTGATCTTGAAATCATTGTGGGCGCCATGGACCGGCACGTTTATGTCTGGCATCACGACGGCGCTTTGGACGACGGTTTTCCGGTGAAGTGCCAGAACACTTTCAACAAAGCTCCGGCGCGAATCGTTTCCACTCCGGCCGTCGGCGATATGGACGGCGACGGGACGCTGGACATCGTGGTGGGAACCAACGAAATGTTGGGGCAATTCGGCGCCACCTACGCCATTCACGGGCAGGGAAACAATCATCCCGACGGACCGTTTCTTGGAGGGTGGCCAGTCCATTCCATTGCCGCTGCCATGGGCATCCTACCGTTCATCGGAGAGGGAACGGTGACTTCGCCTTCGCTTATCGATCTTGACGGGGACGGCAAACTTGAGGCGACAACCTTGTCGGGCATCGGCCTGCCTTTCGTTTACGACGCCGAAGGAAAATTTCAATGGGCGGCCTGGCTTCCCATTTTCGGTCGCTATTCCAACGCCACCGCCGGGACGGGAATCAGCGGTCTGTCTTTCGTGACATGGGCCGATGTGAACCTCGACGGCTATCCCGACCTCATCAACAGCGGCAACTCCATCAATTATTTGAGCCTACTGACTATCTTCGGCCATCGAATGCATTGGCAGGCTTATTTGTATGTGGTGGATGGCCTCACCGGACTTCCCCTGCTCCATTTTCCTCGCGCCATGGAGGATCTGGTCGTACTGTACGGTCCCACGGTGGCGCAGATCGACGAGGACGCATGGCCGGAGATCATTATCGGATCGGGCGGCTACGTGCTTCACGCCTTTGACAATTTTGGAGACGAGCCGCTGGGTTGGCCAAAATTCACCGGGGCCTGGGTTTCGTCGCCCACGGCGGCCGACATCACCGGCGACGGGTATCTGGAGGTCATCACCGGATCGCGGGACGGCGTCCTGTTCGCCTGGAGAACATGCGGCACAGCGGATACGCCTATCGAGTCCAAGGGCTTTCACCACGACGTGCAAAATACCGGCAACTATCACAAGACCATTCCCACGCAGGCCGGACCAACGAACCTTTACAGGGAAGGCCCGCCAATATGCGGTGCCGAGTGGCATGATGTCGACGACGATACTGGCGATGACGACGTTGATGATGACGACGATGACAATGACGACAACGACGATGAGTGCGGATGCGGATGTTGATGGATTAATACGGCGGTCCTCACGCCCACTGCGAGCATAACCGAACCGTATTGGCCATAATATAAGTGCGGATGCGTGGCGCTTGTCCCTGTCTTGTCATTCCTTTGCGTCAAATTGTGTATTCATCCGCTCCCATATCGCAGTCATCCCCAAAGGGCCGTGCATCATCTTCGTAATCATGATTGGTCAAAGCGTCATAGGGAAAATATCCCGCAGGATCTGCTCCCGCATTGATGCACAGGCTTCCGGCTCCAAGGTGATAATCACCGGCTCCGGGATCGACGAGACCGGGAGTTGAATCGATATTGCCGATCGCTTCCGCGCATCCGCCCCAGGCGCAGGCGTTGATGTCCGCAATGGATGTCACGCACGCCATATTCACCCTTAAATAGCAGTTGCCGCTTGACAAAAAGAGATCGTTATTGATCAGCGTTGTTTCTTCATCGTCGTCCGCATGACACAGCGCGATTCTCTGGCTGTTTCCCGATCCGCCGGTGATGATGTTGTTGATGTATATGGCCTTCTGGCCATAGGAACCGTTGAAGAGTCCGAAGGAAGTGTTGTTAGCGCCGCCGCCCAGAATTGTGTTGTGGATTAAACGCAGGAGCGGACAACTCATAGCCATAACACCGTAGCTGATATTGGATGTTGCGCCGGCTTGAAAGACGTTATTGATGAGCACGGCGCTGTAATCCAATATTTTTATGGCATAAAGATACTCGCTGGAACTGGCGCCGCTGTGCACTATGTTATCCACCATGAGAATGTCGGCTCTAGCATAAACGCCATAGCAATTGCTGACGCCGCTTCCGCCGTTGATGTCGTTTTTATAAAGGATGGATCCGGCCGCAAAAGGATGCAGGTAAATCCCGTAGGAAGCGGAGCTTGGATTGCCGCCGTTGATATCGTTGCGCACAACGATTGTGGGAGCCTGCGCATAAAGAGCGTAGGTGGTATTTTCCGCATTTCCACCGCTCAACCGAAATCCTTCCACGGCAACGAAATCATCGCCGTCGGTTTTCACCGCCCATTCGCCGACAGCACTTATGTGTACTCCGTTTGAAGCGATGTCGCGGGACCAATCGTCCGCTGCGTCAAAGCCTCCAAAAAGGGAAACAGTGGTGGTAACGCTTTCCGAATAGGTTCCTATCGATACAAAAACGGGCTGGCCAGCTCTTCCGGCGGCCGCCACCACGCCCTCTGCAATAGTTAGCTTGGGCAAGGCCATCGTACCCGGATTCAGATCGTCGCCGGATTTTGCGACAAAAATCCCTGTCGTGTCCGAAACTTCGAGATCGCCGCCGACGCAGTCCTGGTCAACGCCATCGCCGGGAAGTTCCGGCGCGCCCAACCAGGTTAGCGGATCAGCGTCGTTGCAATCCGTCCCATTTTCCACCCATCCTTCCGGGCAGGGAGCTTCCAGCAGAACTTGAAAGACTTCGGCGTTGCCCTGGCCGTCGAAGTCGGCATCCTCCCAGCATACAAAACCCTGCGTGGTCGTCGTGGTGCTGGTAGTGGTCGTCGTCGTTGTTGTCGTGGTCTCTTCCGTATCGTCATCCACATCATCATTAACATCATCGTCAATATCGTCATCAAGATCGTCATTGACATCGTCGTTGAGGTCATCGTTGAGGTCATCGTTGAGATCGTCATCCGTATCGACAGTGTCGTCATCGGAAGGTGATGCGTCACCCGAATCATCGTCATCATCATCACCGCACGAGGCAAATACTCCAAGGAACACTAAGCACAGAATTATCAATATTCGCTCAAGTTTGATGGTCTTCATGTTTTTCTCCTTAATTGACAAAGCAATGGTTGATATCTGAGGTGCAAGGCATTGGTCCTTTATGCTGACAATGACTTTTTCGTGCCTGTCGTGATTTATTTCTCCGTCGCGTTGTCGCCGGAATCAACATCTTCCTCCTGGCCACTAACCATGCAACATCTCTCAGCGTAATACAGTCGGGCAGAGAGAATGGCCACATGCGCCAGGCAGATGAGCAGAAGCGGCGGAATCAGGTGAAGCCATATCGACCAGGCGTTGAGCAGGGCGTGCCCGGTGGCCCAGACAGCTACGGCAAGAATGGGGCCGAGGCAATTGGCCTGCAAGGGCGAAAGCCGAGGTAAAAAGATCCCCATAATAAGGGCGATAAAGGCCATGATCGCCACTTCGAGGCCCCTGATCGTCGTATCGCGCCATAAAAACCCATGAACAAGGGCGTTGGCGACGGCAGTGGCGTGCAGGACGACGCCGGGAGTTTCCAGGTCGTAAGGCGTCATGAACAGGTCGTTGGATTCCGGTCCGCTGACGCCGATCAATACGATGGAGCCGGGAGCAAAATCATCGGGAATTCCTCCAATGACCACGTCGTCGAAATTCAAGGTTTCAAATGCCCTTCCCGTCCCATAATGGTTAAACCACAAATATCCGCCGGGATCGGGATATAGTTTCAGGTCATTGATGGACGGTCCGGATAAAGTGTTTTCATCTTCCCCAAAATCAAGCTGATAATCGGATGCGCCCAAAGCCACACGGACAATGGCCAGACTGAATGGAAAATAATGATGTCCTTCGCGAATCAACGTGGCGGGAATCTTTCGAGCGATGTTCATGGGATCGCTGATGACGGTGAAATACCCCACAGCCGCGGCGCTTTGCATGAGGCGCGGGTCGGAGGATGCCACATCATTGGGAATTTGCTCGGGCGTGAATCCTTCCTCTTCCGGGTTGCGCGTGGCGTCGAGAAGGCGGCGGCGTCCGATCGTCTCGGCCTCCGCCAGGCGACCCATAACGATTTCTTTTGACCAGTTATATCCAAGGGCGACCTTGCCGCATTGCTGAATAGCCTCGGTGAGACGCAGCTGCGACAAATCAAAACTATCTTCGCCGGTTGGAACGAAATATATATCCAGACCGATAGCCGTCGCCCCTTCATCGCAAAGCTCTTTGATGACGTCGGCAAGGGCGTAGCGCATCTTCTGATTCAGTCCATATACACGGAGACTTCTGGTGTCGATGGTGATGATTTTGACAAGAGAACCCGGGTCCTTCGGTCCCCGCAACCTCGTACGCCAATCCATTAAACCCATTTCCATCAGTTCAATAACATCCGGGGAAATAAAAAATAGAACCAGGACCATCAGAAGGGCGGCAAAAGCTATGAAAAGCGAACGCTTAGGGGGCAGGCAATGTCGTGTTTGGCGAAACATAATTGGTTCTCATTATAGACAAAGATATTTAAAATTTCCAGAGTCCAGGGATCTTTCGGCTTTTCGTCGGGTTTCAGGAGTGAGACATATCGCCAGGCCGACTCAACCTTCACTTTTTTTCCTTTGAGGGTTGAAGCGGGCCGACGCCGATCGTTCGGAATAACAAGAATCAGGTACCACCTGCATAGCAGGTGGTATGGTGAAGGCCCCCCGAGGGGGCCTGTTGTCAGTCGAAGGGGCCTAAAGACCCCCAAACGGTAGATTCTCCTGCCGCTTTTCCTCTTCCTCCTGGGTCCGTATATATTCGCGGACCGCATTCTCGTCCAAGCCGACCGTGCTCACACAGTATCCTCGCGCCCAAAAGTGGAATCCCGTGAAGTTGTGTTTCCGATCAAGGTACTCCCGGTGGATTCGAATCGCCGATTTCCCCTTCAGAAACCCGATCGTGTTGGCCACGCTGTACTTCGGCGGTATGCTCAAACACAGATGAACGTGATCCGACAAAGCATGCCCCTCCAACAACTCGATCCCGTGCTGGACGCACAACTCACGAAGAATTTTTCCGATCCCTTTCCGTAATTGGCCGAAGATCGACTTTTTTCGGTACTTTGGAACAAACACAATGTGGTATCTACAATACCAACGGACGTGCGACTGGCTTTGCCATTCTCGCATCCTGACCTCCTTTCATTTGAACGTGGTGGTTCGGTGAAAGGAGGTCTTTTACTATATCTGCACTACGGAACGGCAGAGCCTGTTCGAGTCACACCGCCAGAGGCGGTGGTTTACCGATTTAATTAAGGCAAACGGCGGCTCCATTTTGCGAAATGGGACCGCCGCTTGTTTTTGGTCTTTCCCGATGACAAAATGCACGCTAGTTTGTTGAAATGAACGTTGAAGACACAGTGGAAATTTCCATTATCATTCCAGTTTACAACGAGCAGGGAAACCTTCCCTTTCTTTTCGATGAACTGAAAGGACTGACCGAAATAATAACCGTTGCTTTTGAGGTTATTGCCGTTGATGATTGCAGCAACGACGGGAGTCGCGAAATCCTCGACGAAGCATCGCGACAACTCCCCTTCCTCCAGGTCACCGCAACCAAAGCCAATTTGGGCATGGGCGCCGCCATTATCAGAGGCGTCGCCATTTCCAAAGGCCGCTACATTTTTTGGGCTATGGCGGATCTTTCCGACAGACTCTCCGACATCATCGCAACCCACGAAAAACTCCGGGAAGGATTCGATCTTGTTGTCGCATCCAGAGCCATGCAAGGCGGAAGTTACGGGGGGCTTTTGGGATGGAAGTCATTTCTTTCCCACTCATACTCATGGTTCGCCTCACGGCTTTTCGGCATTCCCATAGGCGACGTCACCAACGCATTCAGGGGCATGAAGCGAGAACTGTTTTTCGCGTTGGAACTGAAAAGCCAGGATTTCACGCTTTCCCCGGAGATGACGCTCAAAGCCCATCGCCACGGCGCAAAAATCACGGAAATACCAACGGTATATCGCTATCGCCAAACCGGAATCAGCAGTTTCAAAGTCATGAAAATGGGCATTCAATACGCCTCGCTTTTTGCATTGCGCTTCCTTCCAGCGCCAAAGGAGACGGACGACGATCTATGAAAATTCTTCTTCTCGCGCCTCCCTGGGGCGAATTGTACGGAAGCTACCGTCGTCTCACGCGATCCCTGAATCTGAATCCCCCGCTCAATTTGGCTTATCTTGCCGCTTCTTTGATCGAAGCCGGGCATAAGGTCAAAATCCTGGACCTTGAATTTTATCCACGAACCCGCGCTGTCATTGAACAAACCTATTTGGAATTCGGCCCGGATATCACCGGCATTACGACCACATCGCCCGTCTTCCCGGCCGTCTCACGCATCGCCGAAATCTTGAGTGATCTTGGGTCACGCGTCATTTTGGGCGGCCCACATGTATCTCTGATGAGGGCGCAAATCTTCACGGACTGCCCGAAAGTGGACTTTCTTTTGGCCGGAGAGGCAGAAAAAACGCTTCCGCGCCTGCTCGATCAGATCGTCAACGGAACCGAGCCGGACGTTGAAGGCCTGGTCTTGCGTGGCGAAACCGACCACGAAAAGGATAAATTGCCGCCTCTGGTTGATGACCTCGACGCCATACCCGATCCCGCCTATCCCGGAATCGACTTCAACCAATACACATGGAGCGTCAAAGCCAGAGGGAAGAAACCCGCCCGAACAATCACGTCAAGTCGCGGATGCCCCTATCAATGCGTGTTTTGCAGCATCAACCGTCTTACCGGCCGCAAAGTACGCTTTCGCAGCCCGGAGCGCGTCGCCCGAGAAATTGAGCAAGCCGTCTCATCGTCCCCGGTGCGCCACATCGTTTTCGTGGACGATGTCCTGACGCAAAATAAAAAACATATCCGAAAAATCGCAGAGCTTCTTGCATCGAAAAACCTCCCCGTCACCTGGGAAGGAGATACGCGCGCCGACGCAGTCGACGCGCAAACGCTCAAACTCATGGCGCGCGCGGGGTGCACGCGCATCAATTTCGGAATCGAAAGCGGCGATGAAACAATATTGCGCGGCCTCAATAAAAAACTCGATCTGCGACAAGTGATGGAAGCGTTCCGCTGGGCCAAGGAAGCCGGAATGGACACAAGAGGAACAGCCATGATCGGCAATCCCGGCGACACGCGCGAGACAATGAAAAAAACCGTCCGTTTTTTGAGAAACCTACACTGGCTCGACCAACCCTACCTATCCATCGCGCAGCCCTATCCGGGTACCGAACTTCGTAGAATCGCCCTTTCAGGAGAGTCGAATCTGCGTATCATACCAACCCGTCTCGATGAAATGCGGCGATATGGCTCTGCGGTTATGCACGTGGGCGATGTATCCCCCGATGAAATGGTTCGCATACAGCGCAACGCTCTCCTTAAGCTTTATCTGACGCCACGGAGAATTTGGTATAATATTATGCGCTCTAATATTTTTGACGGCCTCGCCATGGCCCTTGGATTTTGCATATCGCTTTTTTCATCAACCCGAAAGCAGGAAAATTCCAGCGAAGCCTTCCAATGAATAACAGCCGAGGCGAGTTGCACCGAACAGAGGCCTGTTCTAAAATCGGCCACGAAGGGTAATACAGCGCATCATCCAAATATTTTTTTCACTGGCGAAAAGCGCTGAAGGCAAAAAGGGAATCCATGGATTACAGCGATAGCCCTCCCGCACTTCGCAACTTTTCCAATAAAGAAAAACTGCTGACCTTTCTTTTTACGCTGATGCTGATAGGTTTGCCGGCCTTTCCGAGCCTGATGCTTCACGCGGCGGCGCGGCCAAAGTATGTCATTCCCGCATTTCTCCTCATCGCCCTTGTCTCTGTGTGCCTTCAATTCACAATCCGAAAA
>Ga0307990_1002767_pt1 | contig 13770 bp, 3 predicted proteins | sample EllFjometagen129_FD_203168 | JGI IMG/M metagenome (GOLD analysis project Ga0307990, IMG submission 203168) | Marine microbial communities from Ellis Fjord, Antarctic Ocean - #129 | ecosystem: Environmental > Aquatic > Marine > Unclassified | place: Southern Ocean | collected 2014-10-08
CAGGGTATCCAGTTTCTTGATACCATCAAAGTCGTATTGAATCCAGGGAGTTTCATCGTTCATCATTGTGAACCACATATCGTCTGTTTGGATTGAATGTGTGTTGTCTTCATTCCATCCTGAGCCATTGACTGTGTTTTCTGGCAGTGACAGGTCATTAGACACGCTGGATGCCGTGGCAATGATGTCTGTACCCGGGATTTGAATTGAATAGGGTTCTACTTCAAAGCTCCAGACGGCGCCTTTGTATACGGTCTTGTCTGCTGAGCTATTGACTTCATCCACACGCCAGAAGTAGGTTTTTCCAAACTCAAGGCGTCCGGGGTCAAACGAATTGGCATCGCCTGAAGCATCTGCCACGGTTGCGTTATTCACATCTTCAAAACTATCGCCAAAGTATACCTTGTGTGTGCCTGGATATTGGCCAGGTTTCCACGTCAGCATTCCGTCACGAAGGATGTCGTGGCTTCCATTATCAGGGACTGGTGAGGATGCATTTCCAGGGTTTGTCAGGCCTTTCATAATGGCCTTGATTTCATTTTGAGTCAATCCTCGGCTGTAGAGCTGAACGTCATCAAGTAGGCCCCCATATTGGCGTCCAGTGTCCCCTGAGTTTTCTCCGATAAACAGATTGGAGGTGGTGGTGCTAAACGATCCAGTTCTTGCGACGCTGACATCCACTTCTCCGTCCACATAAATGGTCGCCATCGCAGCGTCATAGGCACAGGCGACATGGTGCCATTCACCATCATCGACCGTGATTGTTCCAGCAAACCAGCCACCTGTCGGACCGTTCATGCCAAATTCAATTACATTGATTGTACCGTTTCTTTGCATTCGATAGGTGCCCCCCCCCTTGGCAATGATGGCTTCCCAGCCCTTGGTGAATCCTGGATTATTCATCCAGACGGCCATGGTAATCTGGTCTGTCATGGTGAGGTCAGCCTCGTTTCCGCAATCAATATAACTGCTTCCATCAAAATCGAATGCCTGACCGAGCACTCCAGCACTGTATTGTTCAGTGCCCACAACCGTGCCGTCGTGACCATTGCCGCTTTTGTCCAATACATCACCATCCATCGTCCAATGTCCAACAAGCGTGGGGTCTGTGGCGGCCTGGCTGGTGTGAGCCAAAGGCCCCAGGACCACGGCCGAAAGAACGACATACATTGCTAGTTTTTTCATCATTGTTCTCCGAAAAAATAATCGAGTTAAAAGGTTTTGATTACACGCCACAAACCATAATGTTAAAGATACTGTTCTAATATATCACCCATTTCCGACGTAGAATTAACTGTCAAAGCCAGAACACACTAGACCCAGACTCCAGACCAAGTAGCAAAGAAGTCAGTATAGCATTTTGACACAGCTTCTCCTAGAGAAAGGCCGATAATAATTAGGGGGATTTCTAGGTTTTAATTTCGGAGCATGCGAGCTAATTCATGTTAAAGCCCATTCTGTGAAGCATGTGGACTCGTGTTTGTCGTTGTTTTTGTCTGTTCGTGTTGTCGATTCGTACCGACGTTCTTGGTCTTTCGTTGAATTGCCGTGTCCTAGTTTGTATAATTCAGATGACTATGAATTTTGAGGAATAAGGTATGAATAAATTCTGTAAAGCCCTCGCATCATCGCTCTTTCTGCTATGTCTCTCAGCCCCCCCGATCCTGGCAGACCTGGTGATTACTGAAATAATGGGTCGCAGCAGCCACTCATCTCCGACTGATGTGGATTGGTGGGAACTGACGAATACGGGCCCCATCCCAGTCAACCTATTGGGTTATTCCTGGGACGACAATCACCAGCGGATCGGTATGAATGTGTTCCCCGATATGATGATTGATGCCAACGAATCAATGATCATCCGCGATAGAGTAGATGCCTCTGAGGACCTGTGGCGGGGTGACTGGAATCTAGGCCCGGAGGTGATCATTTATGCACCGAACACCTTTTCGCGACTGGGTAATGATGACGGGGTTTTCTTGTATGATGATACTGGACAATTGATCACGTCCATTACCTACGGCAGTAGTGCCGTAGGTTTTTCAAATGCCTGGGATACCAACACGGTATCACTGGGCACAAGTCGTGATGGCGAATATGGTGCGTGGCATTCCAGTAATCTCAGTCCTGACACTGCCTCGCCTGGTTATGCTCATTTCGCACAAGAGGTTATTCAGCCCCTGGCGACTCTGCTCTACTGGGCTGACAAGGACACTGCAAAGATTCAGTACCTTAATATGGAAACGGGTCATATCGAAACCCTGCTTACCTCGGCCGAGGGGCTTAGAGAACCACGCGGTCTTGCCATTGATCTGGCCCACGAGCGTCTGTTTTGGACCGATGGGACGACCGGCACGATTCATCAGACCAATCTGGATGGCACGGATGACCAGATACTTATCCTCGACCAGAGTTTCCCCACGGATCTGGCACTGGATGGGGTCAATGGTAAAATGGTCTGGTCAGAAACCGGAACATCACAAATTCATCGAGCCAATCTTGACGGTTCGGAGATTGAAACCATCATCTCAGGCCTGGGACAGTGTTACTACATGGCACTGGATCTTGTGAATCAGAAAATTTACTGGAGCCAACTGGGACCACAGTCTGATGGTACACTCATCTACCGCGCTAACCTGGATGGCTCAGAAAGTGAGCATCTTATCATCGGGTCGGGCCACACACGTGACATTGTCCTGGACCTTATGGCGGGCAAACTATATTGGGGTGATCGCAGTATTGATAATCCTGGGCTCTTTCGTGCCAACCTTGATGGGTCCGACATTGAGCAGCTTTATACCGGTGATCAAGGTCTGATTCGCCCCCACGGTCTGCTACTTGATAGTCGCGAAGGTCTCATCTACTGGTCCGACACTCGCACCTATGGGATTCATCGTGCCCCGATTGATGGCTCTGGTCCTGTTGAAGATGTAGTGATGGGGCTGGATGCACCCTGGCGCCTTGCATTTCTGGAGATTACCGCAGATATTAACCAAGATGGGCAGGTGAATTTTGCTGACTTCACCCACATGGCATTGGCATGGCAAGAGTCACCCTGTGACTGGAGCAATCTCTGGTGTCACCGTACTGATCTTTCCGGTGATGGTGTGGTGGACGTCAATGATCTGATGCAATTAAGTGAACTGTGGTTATCCGATGGTTACTTGATGCCTACCTGCCCAAAGGCGAAATAGAAAAACAGTGTCTCTCCAAACAGGCCTTTGGGAAAAGGCCCGTTTAAGCAATAGCCGAGTACGTACCCCAGCAGGGCGGGGCGTGTACTCGGCCAAACACAGCGTTTCAAAACTATTCCAGCGGTCCCACTTGATCTTCAATAGCTTTCTTTTCAGTCAGGCTGATACCGCGGCGATGCCAGGCGCTGAAGGCCCAGGTCTTGAGCTGCTCTTTCTGGGCGGGTGTGGGATTGGGCGGCAGCTTGAACGAGCCTTGACGCATCTTGCGGTAGGTTTCACCGGAGATGTGCCCGCTGCGATAGGCTTCGGTGATCATGTCTGATTTGCGTCCCACGTCACTTACGCTGTCAAGGGCATCAGCCAGGTTCTTTGTCTTGATCGATCTAAAGGCTTTACCCGGTCCCTTTTCAATGGCTTCGAAGTAGTGGGCCATGTTTTCCACGGCCTTCTGGGGTGTCATCGGTACTCCGCCGCCAAGCTTGCCCAGTTTTTCGAGCATCTTCTCAGCCTGCTTGGGTGTCACGCTTCCGTTTTGCACCTTTTTGAATAGGTCCATGGCCTTTTCCAGTTGGACCGGCACGTCGGCGCCATACTGGGCCGCACGCTTGGCAATGAAGTTGTCCCATTGTTTGGAGGCCTGTCTCATGCCTTCGGCCATGTCATTGGAATATTTGACCGTGTTGCGACCTGTCTTCTCGGCCTCGCGGAACCAGTGGGTGGACTTGGTGATCATGGTGTCACGGATGTCTTCCGGTCTGGCGACGGGTGGCGTGATGTCATTGTTGAGCCAATCATCAATGCTGACATCCGGGCCTGAGTTGTAGGCTTCTCGGTGCCATTTGGATGTGACCATCTGATCCATATCCGCTGCAAACTTTTTGGCCTCTGCCGCATCCACGGGCGGCCTGCCATTACATCGCTTGAAAAACTCATCCTGGTAGATGGGGCCAGAGATCTCGTGGTTGACGTCCAGAGTGACAGGGCGTCCCTCTGCATTCTTGCCTTTGATCTGGTAGGTTACGTCACGGTCTCTTCCAAATTTGACGTAGTCGGGATCGACGTAGCCCGGTTGGCCTGGCCTGGGGCCCTTGGTATTGGTAGGATTCCATACGGTCACTTCTATGCTATCAGGATCCAGACCGTGGTCCTTGGCAAACTTCTTAACGTCATCGGAATTCTTGATGCGATTCATGGTTGGGACATCTGTGTCCTTATAGATATTCTTGATGGTTTCGTTGGCCTTTTTTCTGACCTCAGGGGGCACATCTGCGCTGTTCATCAAGGACTGGGCACTTTTATCCTTTTGCATGCGCATGAGGGTGTCTTCCATGTTTGTGTCCCCAGCTTTGCCGCCTTTCTTGACGAGGTCGTCCAGTTCATCAATCGTCTTCTTGGAGGCTTCTTTGGCCCTTTTCATTTGAAGTAGGTCTTCCATGCCCTCTTCTGTTTGTTTGAAGGCATTTTTGGCTGTGGCCAAGGTGTCATCGGCCTTTTTGGCGAAGATATGTCGCTCCTTGGTCAGGAACTTGCCTGTGGCTTCTGCCATCTCGTCGAACTTATCAATGTTCATGCCGAGCTTGGTGAGTAGTGAGTTTTTCATGTTCGTGCTCATTTCACCAGTGGCCTTGATGAATTGACCCAGGGCTTCCTGCATACGCGGCGACCGTTTCAGGCCTTCTTCCAGTGCTACCGGTCCTGCCACACAGGCGGCTCTAAAGAATCTTTCCCATGGTCCGAGTTTTTCACCAGACAGAGATTCACCGGTCACTGCAGCGAGCACGTCCAAAGCCTCACCTGTAAAGGGCAGGGCTTCGAGCACGTCCTGTGTGATCTTCTGATTCGCTTCGATTTCCTGCATGACGGCCTCAGCCGCCATCTGTGAGGCTTCATCGAATTTACCCAGGGCTTCAGCTCTTTGTTTCATACCTTTGAGCACAGTTGAAGGATCTTCTGTGGCTAGTAAACGCAACCAGTAAACTTCGGTCAATTCCTTCATCTTGTTGCGCCAGGCCGCGAGTTCCTTGGGATCGGACGGCGGATCATTTGCCGCAAAACCAAGTGACTGTAAAAAGCTGGGCAGTTTGCCATCGGCCTGATCCAGTCGGCCGCATCGCTTCAGCAGCATTTCCTTGTACTTGAGCAGGAGCTTGTCCATGGTTTGCCCCTTGATCTTCTTGCCGAAGTTCTTGTACCAGTACCCTGCCAGAAGCTTGGATTCCAGGGCCTTGAACTCCTTGCTGTTGGGGCCCTTTGCGAGGATCTTGTTGAATTTTTCCTTGGTCAGCCATTCCGGCAATTTGAACTTGATTTTGATATTGGGGCGGTTCGGACAGTACCAGTCGTTGCGCTGGCGGTTGTACGCGAATCCTGACGGTGCACCCCTTCCTCTGGAACGCGGCGCGCGCGCCCTTGAGGGGGGGGATGGTGCCCGTCTGGCCCGAGGTTGTACACCGACTGGAGGCAGGATTGTACCAGGGTCAGGGATGTCAATGGGTTCCGGTTGAACGGTTTCAGGGGCTTGAGGCGTTTTGCCTTGAGTGCCCTCAGGGGTGTCACTATTGTCCTTCTTCTGGTGGTCAGTATTTGAGTCTGCCTGGGGTGTGCGTTTTCCTTGTCCCTGGGTATTGCCCGTATTGCCTGATGGAGGCGTATTCTTTCCACCGGCTTTTGGGTTGTTACCTCCAGCAGTCTGGGGTTTCTGGGCTTTTGGTTTGTTATTTTGATCTGTTGTGTTGTTCTTTGGGGTCTGTGCCTTGGCGGAATTCTTCTTATCCTGTGTGCCCTGGTTAGCATGTTTCTCAGGCGTATCCTTACCTTGAGGTTTACCCTTGTCTTCAGTTTGTTTGTCGGTTGTGTCATTGGGATCTTCGACAGGCTTGTCTTCTTTCTCTTCGGGTTCCTCGGGCTGCGCTGTGCAGGTGACATTGATCTCCTGCGTTTGACGCATGCCCGCCTCATCCACGGCAACGACCTCTAGATTGCACTTTCCAAAAGGCAGATCCACCTTCCCTACCCAACTGCTTTCATTGCTCTCCAGGCCGAACCAGGGCCCATTATTGACACGTACGGCGACCTGTTGGGCTTTGGGCGCAGAGGCCGTCACCCAGGTGTTGTCATCGTCAATGTTGGCTCCATCTACAGGGCTTTTAATGGAACAGACAGGAGGCGTGGCTTCTATGGTGACTGATCGTGTTTCTTCAACATGTTGGTTGCCCGAATCTGTGGCGCGGAATCGAAGCTGATGTGAGCCAGGCTGGAGTTGGGTGTGCCCTGCAAAGCCCTCATCTGTGCGGTACAGCGGTTGCGCCGCCGCATTGTCCACGAACACTTCAATGCCTATAATACCTGTGTCATCCTGGGCTGTGGCCAACAGATGGATCTGTCCCTCCTCTGAGACCAGCTTGTCTTTGGGGTGGATCACTGTGAGAGTGGGTTTTGCATCGTCACCAGGGACCACCAGATTGGTGATGGCCACATTGTTCTTTCGGTTAGATTCTTCGAGATGATTGTCTGGATCAACCACGATGCGAAGGCTATGGTTGCCAGGTGCAGCAGCCCATACAAATTTAAATGTCTTATCTGTCATCATACCGGGTGGGGCTATGCTTAACCGTTCCATCTCCTGGCCGTCCGTGCCCGGCACAGCAAGGAACAAGCCGATTTCAAGTTCATCGCACATGCCGGTTCCCAGGTTTCGTACGGTGCCGGTCAGGGTCACAGGCATGCCTTTCTCGATCCCCTGGGTTGGTGTAATTTGGATGTCTTCAGACGACAGACTAAAATCAGGGGCATCTGTTGAAAAACCGGGGTCACTGTCATACAGCCGTTGGATGGCATCTTCACGTGACGTACCCACCATGAAGGTGTCCGTGCCCAAGAGTCGGGTCTTGAGTTGGAAGTCACTGGAAATGACATAGTGGGCAAAGTTGAGGAATCTGGAATTTATTTCCAGCTCATTTTCTCCGGCGATGCCGTCCTCGCTCCATGCCAGGGCCGAGGGAGACAGACCGAATCGGTAATTACCTTCTGGCAGGGTTTGTTTCAACTGGCCTGCAATCTGGCCATTCACGACAAGGTCCAAGTCATGGGGTTGATATTTGTGGCGATTCTTGGGGATAGAGAAGTTCATCTCCAGCCAGGCGTCGAGAAGGTTTGTATTGTGCCACTGGCCGTTTTCTAACAGAGACGAGTGATCAATTTCACCATCAAGTCCCACATCCGCCTGAGCAAAGTCCACCTGGCCATCACCCTCTGTATCGCGACCATACCATTCGGTTTGGTTAAGCTCATCCAACACGGTCCATCGATCAGGTTTGCCGTCGCCATTGGTGTCTTGTGGATCTGTGCCTGCGGCCCAGTCCACCGTGCTTCCGCTGAGGTACTGGCCCACGAGTCTTCGCGCCGCGCGCATGGCCTCTGGGATATTATTCGGTTCGCCTGTCACGGGATCGAGCCCTGCTGTCATGTTCAGGCGATAGAGACTTTCACCCGGTTTCAAAGCGCCGACATAGTCCACGGAAAAGGTCTTGCCAATGGAGGTGGCTGTCAACTGATCTTTACAGGCCGTAAAACCGTCATAGAGTTTGGGATGTACTTCAAAGCGTTCTCGTTGACCTGACTGGAGCAAGCCATGTGTGACTTCTGGCTGGATGTTGATTTGATCCTCAACCGAGGTGACGTTGAGGTCTGTCAGGGTATCACCGCGGTTGATCAGTTCATAGGTGCGTCCCAGACCTGTTTCATCTTCCGGCGTGATGTCAACCCATTCCAGATCAACGTGCGGCAGCTTCACATGGACTTCCACGTCTGACTGATCTGAATATCCATCGTCAGACTGGATATAGATGGGCAAGCTGTGTTGTGCCTTGACCACGTCCTGGGCACTGAAGCCCAGGGTAAATATGCGTTGCTCGCCTGGTCCCAGTTCCACGGGCCGACCCTTTTCGCCATCGCCAATGAACTCGACCAGGAGCAGGCTGTCCTTGGGTTGATCACAACGAAGACGCACAATGCGAGGCTCTGTGGCATGGTTGCGAACGCCTACAGGTAATTTTTGGTCATAGTCTCGCAGAATAGAACCGCCATAATGGGCTTCCGTAAATGCGAGTCCGCGAATTCGTGTCACCTGCCGTATGGAGCCAGGTTCGCTGCCACCCAGTGGTTGGAATTCGTAGACCTTGTCTGGTTCCAGGGCAGTCAAACGGACGCGACGCGATCGCGAATTCTGACCGATCACGTCTTGCCATGGCGCCTCTGTTTTGCCGTCACCCTTGAGGCGATATCTGACTTTGGCCTGGCCAAACGATCCGCCATCCCAGGAGATCACCACATCGTTGCCAGTGACGACCGTGTTCTCGGCGGGCAGCAGATTGAAGTAATCCGTCACGTGCACGGCACGTTCCATGGTGGCTTGCTTGCCCGCTGTGTCCATGGCCGTGACCTTCAATAGGGTGTCACTGCCTGCCAGGGATGTCCAGGGGACCTCAAATTCATAGGGCAGCGTGTAGTCCGTGCCCAGGGTTTGGCCATCGACTTGGAGTGTCACCTGTCGAATGGGCTTGCCTTCATAACTCAACGCAGTGGCCAGCAGGGGATTGTTTTGTGTGATCAATTCGCCCTCACCCGGTGTGGCAATCATCACATGAATCCCTTCGCGTACGGGCTGACCGGTGGCCTGCACCCAAAACTCGCTTCTGGCTGAGACTGTCTCTTTCTTGCCCATGGCCGTGACTTTGTAAAGACCTTGTTTGGGGAAAGACCAGGTTTGCGGGTTGTCTTTGGAAAGGGTGACATCGGGTTGGTTATCCCCATTGATGTCCAGGCTGATTTGAGGCATTGATTGAATCCCTCGTATTGGGGCGGTACTGAATGTTACTTCTGTAGGTTTAATAGGGTTGACGGTGTAGCTGGCTGACGCCGAGGCGAGCGTGCCTGTCTTGGGGGAGACCATGATCCAATTTGGGATCATGCTGGCATTGTTATTATTCCATTCATTGACTGTCAGAAGAAGCTCAATCGGTCCCTCTGTTGTGAAGTTGACCGCACTGCTACCTCCAGCGTAGCGATTCCTCTGGAATAATGTGTTCCCAGTTCGCGTGTCGATGGCGAGAGTTGAGGTTTCAAGAGGACCACCCATCCAGTAGGCATATTCGCCCTTTGCTGGAATGCTGATGCGAAAACGCTCCACGTCTCCTACGTGCTCGAATCCGCAGGGCTGGGCTTCAGAGAGTTTCAAAGGGATAATGGGGCTTGCCTTCAGGTCGGGCGTTTCCCCGGGCACGGCCCTGTTGAGTGTTACCTTGAGTGCGTAATCATGGGCTGCTTCATCATTGTTGTTCCATTCACGCACATGCAGTCGGTGGAGTCCGGGGATGACAGGGCAGTCAAATTGACGGACTGATCGTGCATAGGTATTCATGTTGCCCTTGATTTCATTTTTTGCATTATAAAGGGTGACACTAAACTCTGTGGGGGCGTGATGCCAGATCCTGAGGGAGCCAGGCTGGTCCACAAAAAACTGATACCAGTCCTGATCGCCTCGAGGCAAAATATTGTCCCTGACCATGGCGCCCAGTTCAAGGGGGGCGGCCGTTTTTGCTGTTTCGTTGGGCTGCAGGCGTTCAATTTCTCCGGCCGGGTCAAACCAGGTCTGGAGTTCATAGGGCAATGGAGACCAGCCGTTGTTGCCCCATTCCATGACGTCCAGATAGAGGGTGCAGGGTTGGGTCAGTCCCAGAGCTGTGTGACTTTTGCTTCGGGCATAGGTGCTGCGACTCGCCAATGTCTTGCCCTGGGCATTGAGTATGCGCGTGGTGAGCTCCGTGGGGCCAAATTGCTGAATATGGAGCGTGCCTTTTGAGGGTATGTTCAAGGTGAAGACGTCCCGATCACCCAGCGGTGCGATGGATGCAAAGGTTCGGGCGTTCAGAGACAGGTGACGTACGGACATAATGCGACTATCCGGGATCAGCGGTGGGTCATCAATGCCATCGTCCGTCATGACCACAAAACGAAAGTCGTATGGGTCCAGCGAGCAGTGATTGTTGCCCCACTCTTGAACAGACACATAATAGTCACCCGGCGGCAGATGCCATTCGCGAGCACTCATTGATCTGGCGTAGAGGTTCAATGTGCCCAAGGATTTACCGCTGGCATTCAACAGGTTGACAGACCGTTCTATGTTGGGTGTGTTGCATGTTTCCAGACGAAGGCAGCTGGGTCGATCCAGATGTAATGAGTAGTAGTCAATATCCTTCACAGGAAATATCAGGCCGCGCATGTGTTGACCCATCTCAAGAGGCCGCGCAGTGGAGATCGTATTGTTGGCTTCCAAGGGGTCGGCTGCAATTTGACCGGTCAGCTTAAAGACGTTTAATTCCTCAGAGCCGTAATTGGAACTCCATTCTCTAGCCACCAGATAGTAATGGCCTTCATGAAGATTCCAATCGGTACTGTACTTGGAGTTACGATAGCTGTTTTGGCTTCCGACTTGATCGCCAGCACTGTTAAACAGTTGCATGGTGAGCTGTACCGGGCAACCCTCAGTGGACAATGTTATCCGTGTGGCTTCCGCCAGGGAAAACTTGAACCAGTCTTGATCCCTGGGTTTGTTTATTTTGAATGACAGGCCCTGCCCCAGGGCAATGGGCAGTGCTGATCCTTTATCGTCATTGGGCTCCTGTTCCAGAATCTGGACATCAGGTGCCAGTGTTAAGGTGCATTGACCATTGTGGGTCAAGCGAACCGACTTTTCAGTAGTGATATAGCCATTCGCTTCGACCCGTATCACAATATTGGAGCGGTGTGTTACACGCAACAAATTATTGGGGTCCACAGGATTCATGGTCCCCGTCTTGAGATGAGAGAACGTGACCTGTCCCTGAGCATTGGTTTGATGATTGGCAATTTCACCCAACAGATACACTTCCCAGAGGGTGACGTTGGCCTGAGAAATGGAACTGCCATCCTGGGCCTTGACTGACACATTGTAGGTTATGTCATTAGCCAGGGCTTTAAACTTCAGTTGTACAGGGGCTTCAGATTTCCTGTGATCAAATACCTGATTTATGGTTTCAAAACCAGGTGCTGTGATCTGAAGCTGATATGTTCCCTCTGGTACGGGTATGGTCTTTACATGGCCTGTATGGTTTGGAGAAAATACCAAAGGCCCGGATAACGCAGCCTGCACCGCTTTGGGTGTTAGGTGAATTGTGGCCTGCACCACAGGCTCTCCCGTGATTTCTTCTGTCAACTGCCATTGCAAAGGCGACAGGACCTCGCTGTGAAGCTTTATTTGTTGTATGGCTCGTTCGCCATTGGGCAGATTGATTTTTTCTTTAAATGCTTGGTAGCTGGGGTGCTCACACCAGAGATCATACTGACCTTGGGGAATGCCATCAAAGACAATTTGACCCGCAGGGCTCGAGACGGCTTTGCGTCCCCCTACATGCACGGTAACGCCGCCAATGGGTTTGTTGGCGTCAGAGTTTACCAGCACAGCCAGTGGGCCGGGCAGTATTTCAGCCTGGCAGGTGACAAAGGTGCAAAACAACAGGGCAGTTAGCAGGCTACGATGCCAAACAGACAGGGAGTGAGTTCTTAATGCTTGCATGTCTTGTCTCCAGAAGAAAAACGTCCTCATATGTGATAGGAATTTAAACCAAAGTGGGCAGTACGTCAATCTGAAATTTGTTTGGAAGCGCGGGAATTGAAAGTACTGGCGTACATCATGTCATACCTCTTGAAAAGAAAAGAGTGTTACCCCGGAAACCTGGCAAAAGCTACCTATGTCAACTATCGCCCTGGCGAAAGACGGTCCTGTGTGGGATGTCACGAGATGCCCAATCATGTAGCACCCAATCAGGGTGCTACCACGGCCATGAAAATGCCCGCAGTGTGGCCCGGCCCCCAACCCGGCGATGCTACTGGGCAACAGGTGATCGCTTGCGTTTCTTTCATTGAAAACAACCCTGGCTCTGGTATAATGATGTGTCCGGTCGACAACTCGATTTCCTTTCAACTGGCAAGCCTTCAATGCTGGGGTGTCGTGAAAATCTGGTGACAGTAGGGTTCAATGGATGGAGTGCATGAAAAAACTCATAGCTTTTTTAATTCTGAATGCTCTATGGCCTGCTTTACCGGTCTTTGCGGTAGAGGGTGCCGACGACGCCCTGTCATGGATCACCATTTCGGAGTTTTCCGCAGTCAATGACAAGGGATTTCTGACCCTCGTTGAAGGCCAGGAAATACGCTCTGACTGGATTGAAATCCACAATTCCTTGCGTGAACCGGCCAATCTGGATGGATGGTTTCTGACCGATGATCCAGAAAATCTGACGTTATGGCAGTTTCCAAACGTCACCATTGAACCCCGTGGAAATCTGGTGGTCTGGGCCTCTGGTATCCTGGAAAACGATCATCCGGAGAACTGGCCCTATGTGGATGACCTGGGCTATTTTCACACCAATTTCAAGCTGAGTGGTCCAGGTGATTACCTGGCCATTGTAAGCCCAAATCAGACAGTGGTTCATCAATACTCCAGTCATTCGATCGGGAACGGCGTATGGGGGTATCCACCTCAGAAGGAGGGTGTTTCGTATGGTCTTTGTGAAGGTCAACAGACGTTTTTGCCTCTCCAAACACCCGGGGAGACCAATGTGCCTGTGTGTATTGGCCAATGTGAAGATCCCGTATTCTTGCATGTCGGCGGTACATTCGCTGAGCCATTCTTGCTGGAGCTGACCTGTCCGACAGTGGATGCAGAGATTCTCTATACGCTGGACGGTGACGAGCCAACTGGACCAGGTCCGGGTCCAGGACGCCGGGCAGTTACCTGGATCGAGTATACGGGGCCCATTCTGGTGAACAGGAGCCTGGAGATTGTGGCCCGAGCGCATCATTCTGAGATGTGGCCAAGCTCGACAAAAAATCAATCCTATCTGGCTCTGTCCAGTGAGGTGGCTTCCTTTAGCTCAAACCTTCCCATTATTATTGTGGATACAGGTGGGGAATCGGTGGGGAGTGGTGCATTCAAATTGGTCAAAGCGGCATTTATTGATACGGATGACAGTGGACAGGCCCACATGACCGATGCCGCTGATTATGTGGGGCGGGGTGGATTGCATATCCGAGGATCCTCCTCAAGTGGTTTTGCAAAGAAGCAGTATGCCTTTGAAACCTGGGACTTAGACGAAGAAGATAGGGACGTCTCAATCTGGGGATTCCCTGAAGAATCCGATTGGATACTGTATGGACCTGGTCAGTATGACCGGGCCATTATCAATAATGCCCTCGTGTATGAACTCAGCAATCAGGCCGGACGCTATGCCCCGCGAACGCGATTTTGTGAAATGTATCTCAATAGCAATGATGCGGTGGTGTCGGCGAGTGATTATATGGGTCTCTATATTCTCATGGAGAAAATCAACCGTGATCCCGAACGGGTCAGCGTTGAAAAACTTGATCCTTGGGACAGCACAGAACCCAAAGTGTCTGGCGGGTATGTGCTGAGTATTGATCGCGCCGGAGACGGGACCTTTCATACAAGTCGGGGCACAGGATTCAATTATGTGTACCC
>Ga0307990_1002768_pt1 | contig 13768 bp, 8 predicted proteins | sample EllFjometagen129_FD_203168 | JGI IMG/M metagenome (GOLD analysis project Ga0307990, IMG submission 203168) | Marine microbial communities from Ellis Fjord, Antarctic Ocean - #129 | ecosystem: Environmental > Aquatic > Marine > Unclassified | place: Southern Ocean | collected 2014-10-08
CACATTTACCGCCGGCGCTTTCGCCGGTACGGTTGATGGCGCGGGCGGGGCTGATGCGTTCACGTTGAACGGCGGAACGATTGCGGGCTTGATCACCGGCGGGGCCGGCAGCGACACGCTGACTGGCGGCAACCTGGCCAACACGTGGACGACGACCGGCGCGGACGCTGGCACGCTGACTGGCACGGGCGGCTTTGCGGGCATGGAGTCGCTAGTGGGCAACGCGGCGGTTGACGCCTTCAGTTTCACCGCCGGCGCTTTCGCCGGCACGGTTGACGGCGTTGGCGGAGATGATACCTTCACGCTGAACGGCGGAACGATTGCCACCCTGGTCACCGGCGGGCTCGGCAGCGACACGCTGACTGGCGACAACCTGGCCAACACCTGGGTGATCACCGGCGCGGGCTCGGGTACCCTGACTGGCACGGGCGGCTTTACTGGTATGGAGTCGCTCGTGGGCAACGCCGCCGCTGACACGTTCACGTTGAATGGCGGCACGATTACCGGTTTGGTCGCTGGCGGGGCCGGCAGCGACACGCTGACTGGCGACAACTTGGCCAACACTTGGACGACCACCGGCGCGGACGCCGGCACGCTGACTGGCACTGGCGGCTTTACTGGCATGGAAGTGCTAGTTGGCAACGCTTTGGTGGATGGCTTCACATTTACCGCCGGCGCTTTCGCCGGTACGGTTGATGGCGCGGGCGGGGCTGATGCGTTCACGTTGAACGGCGGAACGATTGCGGGCTTGATCACCGGCGGGGCCGGCAGCGACACTCTGACTGGCGACAACCTTGCCAACACGTGGACGACCACCGGCGCGGACGCCGGGACGCTGACTGGCACCGGCGGCTTTACGGGCATGGAAGTTCTTTTGGGCAACGCTAACGTGGACGCCTTCAGCTTCACTGCCGGCACCTTCGCCGGTACGGTTGATGGCGCGGGCGGGGATGACACGTTCACGTTGAACGGCGGAACGATTGTGGGTTTGGCCACCGGTGGGGCTGACAGCGACACTCTGACTGGCGACAACTTGGCCAACACGTGGACGACCACCGGCGCGGACGCCGGCACGCTGACCGGCACGGGTGGCTTTACTGGTATGGAGTCGCTCGTGGGCAACGCGGCGGTGGATGGCTTCACCTTCACTGCCGGCGCCTTCGGTGGCACGGTTGATGGGGCGGGCGGGGATGATACGTTCACGCTGAATGGCGGAGCGATCGCCGGTGCGGTCATCGGCGGGGTCGGTAGCGACACGCTGACTGGCGACAATCTGGCCAACACATGGACGACCACCGGCGCGGCCGCCGGCACGCTGACCGGCACGGGCGGCTTTGCTGGTATGGAAGTTCTCGTGGGCAACGCGGCGGTGGATGGCTTCACCTTCACTGCCGGTGCCTTTGGTGGCACGGTTGACGGCGTTGGCGGAGATGACACGTTCACGCTGAATGGCGGAACGATTGCGGGTTTGGTTACCGGCGGGGCTGACAGCGATACCCTGACCGGCGACAACGTAGCCAATACTTGGACGCTGACCGCCGCGGGCTCGGGGACGCTTACGGGCACGGGCGGCTTCGCTGGCATGGAGTCGCTTGTGGGCGGCACGAACAATGATGCGCTGACAGCCGACCTGACGGCTGGCTCGGCTATCCTCGCCGGGATGACGTTCAATGGCGGGGCCGGCGGCAGCAATGCGATCGTGTTGAACCCAGGGGCCGGCGGGCCGTTCACGACGGTGACGCACGCTTTCACTAATGCCAGCGACGGCAGCATCGACGTGGACGGTTCGACGCTGCAGTACATGCAGTTGTCGCCGATTACGGACAATTTGATCCCGGCCAATCGTGTATTCACTTTCGGGGCCGGGGCGGTGGACGACGCGATATTGGTCGCCAATGCCGGTGTCGCCGACGACAACATTTCGCGGATCGCCAGCGGCACCAGCGAGACTGTTACGTTTGTCAACCCGACGACCTCTCTGACGATCAACACCGACGCGGGTAATGATTCGCTGGTGTTCTCGCCCGACACTTCCGTCGGCCTGCGATACGCAGGCACAACCGCAGTCAACGCCACTGGTGTCCTGACCATCGGCGGGGTTACCACCGGGGGCGACTTCACCGCGGCGGTTGGTGGCAACCTCTTTACGACCAGCCTCATTTCCACCGGTGGCGGCAACATCGACCTGAGTTCGACCGGCGGCTCGATACGGATCGGGGACGACCTCGACAGCCGCGACCTCGCCGCGGGCAACGCGGGCGATATCAGCATCCAAACCGACCGCACAGCGATGACTGATGTTTCCGGGGGCACCGGCGACTGGCGGCCCAACCACCTCATCATCTTCGGCACTGGGGTGGGCAGCGTTACCGTTCGGGCCGACTCGGGCGCCGTTTACGGCGACATCACCATCAACACAAATGGCGTGCGTCCGCAGACGCCCAGCGTGGCGACCATCGTTGGCGACGTGGGAAGCAGCAGACTGGTTTTCGCCGGCGAAAACTTCACCATGGGTGCGCTCGAGAAGGTGACATCGACGGGCGACGTCTACCTCTCGCGGGACCCAGTGACGTCCACTTCCTACATGACCCTCGTCCATCTCAGTGACATCACGGCCGCCGGCTTCATGGGCATTCGGGCCAACACCATAGATTTTCTCGTTCGCGACCCCGCCGTTGTGGTCGCTTTCGACGGGACGCTGGTAGGCGACACCGGCATGAACCTGGTCGCCAATAATCTGGACGTTCTGGCTGGCGGCGGCGGAGTAACGTATACCGGCCTGGGTCCCGACGCAACCGGCGGCTCGCCCTTCGGAGCCGGCACTTTCCCCGGCACGATCGTGGCTGTCGGACCGTTCGGCACGGTGGTGTTTGATGACCCGATGCACGCCCCGCCGATCTCCCTCAGCGGTGGCGCCAATCGATGGGGCCTGGACGCCGTGGGCGAGGTAGGCTTCATCCCCACCAACCTCGCATCGACCCTGGCCAGCGCCCTGCCGGGCCAGCAGGTTGAGGTTAGCCTGGATCGTGGTGTCGACGCCTCTCAGCGGGAAGACCTGGTCCGGCACCTTGGCATTTACACCAGGGGCCCGACAGTGGCTGAACTGCTGGATTATCTTTCCGGGCGAAAGTTCTTCAACGATGCGCCTCACTCGAAGTACGCGGTGTCTCGCGGCGACTTCTTCGGGGCAGCCCTGTCGGCGTCAGACAATAAGGTATCCATCGACCGCCTGCCCGGGGAACTGGCCCGCGAGGCGCTGGTTACGTACCGCCGGGTATACTGGCGAGAGGTCGTGGACACCAAGGCGAACAAGAAGATATGGAAATCCGTCGCGGGTGATCTCCGCAAGACCCTCGAAAAGAGCATCGCGCAATACAAGGAAAAGAACGAGGGCAAGTTCGATCCGGTTGCTTACCGAACGTGGGTAGCCTCCACGCCAGATCAGAAAGGCACGAACGATCTGCTGGGACAACTGGAATCGTTGTTCCAGAAGATCGAACTGCTGGGGCTGGGGCCTGTTGAGCAGAGCATCTCGCTGAAGATGCTGGCACGGTCTGTCAAGCCCAGAGGCCTGAGCCTCCAGGAAACGATCGACATCGTTCTAAAGGTGGCCGCAGCTCCAAGTGAGCCGGCCCCAAGTGATAATCTGACGGCCGCTAGATGACAACGCTGTTTTGAGGCGTGATTTGACGGTCTAGTAGGTGAAATCTTCATGGCTATTGATGTGGAAAAATTGCTCGCGGAGATAAGTCCGGATTCGCCCTGCGGCGAAGACCTGTCGTACGACCCGGCATTTATGGAGTTGGAGCGGGTGGCACAGGGAACGCCGGAGCAGCAGGTGGGCGAAACCATTGTCCCGGCTGAGGAACCGAACTGGCGGGAGGTCCGCGACCAGGCCCTGGCATTAACGGAACGGACGCGGAGTCTCAGCGTCATCAAGTATCTCGTGGTGTCGTTGGTGAAGATCGAGGGCTTGGATGGTCTGCGAAGCGGCTTGGCGGTGCTTCGCGGCTCGTTGGAGCGATATTGGGATACACTCTGGCCTGAACTGGACCCCGAGGACGACAACGACCCCTTGGAGCGTTTGAACATCATCTCCTTCTTGGCGCCTCCCGTGGGTATTTATGGCGACCCGCTGCAATTCATGCGTCATCTCAGCGAAGTGCCACTGTGCAAAAGCCGGCAATTGGGCAGTTTCAGCCTGCGAGATATCCAGATCGCTCGTGGCGAGATTACGGCGCCGCAAGGCGAGTCGGCGCCCCAGACCGCGAACATCGAGGCGGCCTTTCGCGACACTTCCACCGAGGACCTGGATGCCGTTGCCACTGCGGCCGGCGCTGCAGCCGAGCACATCGAGGCCATTGACGCGCTGATAACCCAATACGTCGGAGCCGATAAGGCGATCAGTCTTGATGCGGCGAAAAAGGCGATGAAGGACATCTGCTCATGCATCGCGAACTTTTCGGGTGGGCTTGTCAGCGCCCCGGCTGGGGAGCAGGCAGATCAACCCGAGGCGGCCTCGACAAGCGGTGGGGCAGGCCCGGCCATTTCCGGAGAAATAAACTCCGCGGAGGATGTTGTTCGCGTTCTCGACCTCATCTGTAAATATTATCAGCGTGTCGAGCCGTCGAGTCCGGTTCCCCTGTTGCTGGGCAGGGCCAGAAGGTTGGTCAGGAAGAGCTTCATGGAGATAATACAGGACCTCAATCCGGATGCTATCCAACAGATTGAGATGATCAGCGGCCCCCAGGCTGACCAGCAGCAACAGTAATCAAATGGCCTGGGCGATTCCCGCTGGCCGCTTTAGGGCGGTCCGGCGGGGATGTCGGATGATTTGCTCGCTATTGCAGTAATGCTGGCGCGCGTTTCGGTCGATATCTTCGGGTACGGTAATGTGATGTCGACAGGGATGACCACAGTGTTTGGTAAGAAGTTGATGCCGTCGCGGGACGAATGTTTGAATGTCCCCGAGGGGGCGCATAGCATTGTTGTATCAGGCATATCGATTAGCGAAGCGGCTGAGATGCCGCACGAGAAATCTGGAGCGTGCTGGAAACCGTATCCTCGCATCTGTCATCAGGCAGTGCGTAATGAGGTGGTTTGTCGCCATCGCTCGCGCCGGTGGAAAGCCAATAGTTTGTTTTTTTGTGCCCAACGGCCCAACGGCGCGCGGTGGTACCCGAATAGAAAGGAGCAGCCATGGCGAAAAAGGAAAGTAGTCAGAAGTTCATAGCTCGCAATAGAGCACCGCGAGTGCAGGTCGAATATGACCTGGAGCTATACGGTGCCGAGAAAATGATCAGCCTGCCATTTGTTATGGGAGTGCTGGGCGACCTGTCTGGAAAGCCTGCCGAGGCCTTGGGGCCAGTGGCGGAGCGCAAGTTCCTGGAGATCGACGTGGACAACTTCGACGACCGACTCAAGTCGACGAAGCCTCGCGCGGCCTTCCAGGTGCCGAACACGCTGACCGGCGATGGAAACGTGTCGGTTGACCTGACTTTCGAGAGCATGGACGACTTTTCGCCGGCCGCGGTGGCGCGGAAGGTCGAGCCGCTTAACAAGCTGCTGACCGCCCGGACGCAGTTGTCGAATCTTATGGGGTACATGGACGGCAAGAGCGGGGCCGAGGAACTCATCGCCAAGCTCTTGAAGGATCCGGCACTGCTGCAGGCGCTGGGATCGACGCCCAAGCAGGCCGACGAAGGCACCGCGGCAGGAAATGAGGAGAAGAGCGATGGCTGAGTCGAACCCCGAACAACAGCAACAGGCCGAGCAGGTAGCCGAGCGCACCGAACTCGGAGACTTCCAGATGCTCCTGAACAAGGAGTTCAAGCCCAAGACCGACGGCGCCAAGAACGCCATTACCGACGCCGTCCAGACCCTCGCCCAGCAGGCGCTGTCAGATGCGGTGCTGGTCAGCGACGACGCGATCAGGACCATCGAGGGGATAATCGCCGAGATCGACAAGAAGCTCTCCGAGCAGATGAACGTCATCCTCCACAACGAGAGCTTCAAGAAGCTCGAAGGCACTTGGCGCGGGCTGCACCACCTCGTCAACAACACCGAGACCGACGAAACGCTCAAGATTCGAGTTCTGAACGTCTCGAAGAAGGATCTTGGCAAGACGCTCAAGAAGTTCAAGGGCACAGCCTGGGACCAGAGCCCGCTGTTCAAGAAGATGTACGAAGATGAGTACGGCACCCCCGGCGGCGAGCCGTACGGAGCGCTGCTTGGCGACTACGAGTTCGACCACACTCCGCCAGACGTTGCGATACTGGCGGGTATGGGGCAGATCGCGGCTGCGGCGCACGCGCCGTTCATCGCGGCGACTTCCCCGGCTCTGATGAACATGGACAGTTGGCAGCAGTTGGGCGACCCCCGCGACCTGACCAAGATCTTCCAGACTCCCGAGTACGCCCCCTGGCGCAGCCTGCGGGAAAGCGAGGACAGTCGGTTCGTCGCGTTGACCATGCCGCGATTCCTCGCCCGCCTGCCCTACGGCGCTAAGACGGACCCCGTCGACGAGTTCGAGTTCGAGGAAGACACCGAGGGTGCCGACCACAATAAGTACTGCTGGTCGAACTCCGCCTTCGCGATGGGCGTCAATGTCAACCGGGCGTTTAAAATGTATGGTTGGTGCTCGCGGATTCGAGGCGTCGAATCCGGCGGTATGGTCGAGGGGCTTCCCTGCCACACGTTCCCGACCGACGACGGTGGCATGGACATGAAGTGCCCGACCGAGATCGCCATCACCGACCGCCGCGAGGCCGAGCTCGCAAAGAACGGTCTCGTGCCGCTGAGCCATTGGAAGAACACGGACTACGCGGTGTTCATCGGCGCCCAGTCGCTGCACAAGCCCGCCGAGTATGACGATCCCGACGCGACGGCCAATGACAATCTGGGCAGCCGTCTGCCTTACATCTTCGCGTCTTGCCGATTCGCTCACTACCTCAAGTGCATCGTTCGCGACAAGATCGGCTCCTTCAAGGAGCGCGATGACATGGAGAGATACCTCAACGACTGGATCATGAACTACGTCGAGCCCGATCCGCACAACGCTACGGAAGACGCAAAGGCCCGCCGTCCCCTGGCTGCCGCCGAGGTCACCGTTGCCGAGGTCGAGGGCAACCCGGGGTATTATGCGGCGAAGTTCTTCCTGCGTCCTCACTATCAGTTGGAAGGCCTCTCCGCATCGTTGCGCCTGGTCAGCAAGCTGCCGTCAGGCAAGGAAAAGTAGTCTTCGCGGCCGCGACAGCGGTCGAACACAATAATCGAATAAGGCAATAACAAGAAAAAGGAGAATCACGATGAGCTACGACATGTTTCTCAAGATCGATGGGATCAATGGCGACAGCACAGACGACAAGCACAAGCAGTGGATTGAGATCAGCTCGTACTCGCACCGCATCAGTCAGCCAGTAGGTGGTGCGCTGAGCGCCCAGGGCGTTCACACCGGTGGCCGGGCCGACCACGACGACTTCAGCATGGTCCACAGGCTTGACGCGGCCTCGCCGACGCTGGCTTTGCACTGCTGCACTGGCAAGCACGTCCCGAATGTGCGGTTCGAGCTCTGCCGGGCGATGGGTGACAAGACCGTGTTCATGGTCTACACCTTTAAGGATGTGATCGTCGCGTCGGTAAGCCCGAGCGGTTCTGCCGACGGCGAGGACCCGATTCCCATGGAAGAGATCACCTTCCGTTACGGGCAACTCAATTGGGAGTACACGCCGACGGATATCACCGGTGGCGGCAAGAAGGGCGCGACCGTCCAGGCGGGCTGGAGCACCCTGATGAACAAACCGATGTAGACCGACAGTCGAACTACATGGGGCGGGTCGGAATGTTCGGCCCGTCCCGTGTTCTTTTGACTTTCGGGCGGTCTTTGGGTTTCGTCGCTTCCTAGAGGAAACCATGCGCGGAGATTCATCCGTTCGCACCGGATGGCATCCATGTTCGGGGCAGTGTCGCAGGCGATGGTTTGCGGCCGATCCTCCGTTGGTGGGTGCCCGTTGCGGCTCGGGGTGGACTTCGCCTGGCTGGAGAATGTTCCATGTTACAAGCCGAAGAACTGTTGCGCCAAGGCAAGCTCGACGAGGCACTGGCGAAGCTCCAGGACCAGGTCCGGAACGATCCGGCCAAAGCCGAGTTGCGAATGTTTCTTTTTCAGTTGCTCAGTGTAATGGGCGACTGGAAGAGGGCTATGACGCAACTGAATGTCGCGGCCGAACTGGATGGCGAGAAGATGCTTGTGGCCGAGATATGCAGGCCCGCGCTCGAGGCCGAGCCATTTCGCACCGCTGTGTTCGGGGGCCAAAAGAGCCCGCTGGTTTTTGGCGAGCCTGACGAATGGGTGAGCTGGCTGATTCAGGCCAATGAACTACTGGCCGGCGGGGAACTTTCCGCCGCTGCCAAGCTGCGGGAGCAGGCTTTCGAGGCCGCCCCGGCCGTGTCCGGCAAGATCAACGGCAAGGATTTCGCATGGCTCGCCGACGGAGATACCCGTCTTGGGCCGACAATCGAGGCGGTCATCGACCGCAAGTATTTCTGGGTCCCGTTAACGCGAGTCAAGACGATCCGCGTCGAGGAGCCCAAAGCGCTTCGCAACATGGTTTGGGCGGAGGCGCAGTTTACCTGGACCAACGGCGGTCATGCGCCAGGGCTCATCCCTACTCGGTACGTTGGCAGTGAGTTGTGCGATGACAGCGGGCTTCGCCTTGGACGGGGAACGAACTGGCAGGAGCTTGAAGGCGGGCACTTTGTTGGCCTTGGTCAGCGGATGCTGGCGACCGACAACGGCGAGTATCCACTGTTGGAGATTCGCTCGATCATGCTGGACAACGAGATGACCGTCGCCGACGACGGCGAAAACGGCGGGCAGGAGTCGTCGGAGGAGCCCGCGGATGGCTGACCTCACCCCAGCCGAACGCCTTCAGCCGTGCCTTCTGGACCGGTTGACGGACGAGCATCCCGAAGCCGTCAAGGAAAGCCGGGACCAGCGGGTGGTATCGCTCAGACGCTACAGGGCGGGCGTGCTGCGGGATCTGGACTGGCTTTTGAACACCAGCGCGCACGGATCGACGGAGGACCTGACGGAGTTCGACAACGTTCGCCAGTCTGTGGTCAACTATGGCATTCCGGACCTGTGCGGCATGACGGCGTCGGGGCTCAAGGCCGTCGAGTTCGAGCGGCATTTGCTCGAGGCGGTCAGGACTTTTGAGCCGCGAATCCTCCCCAATTCATTGCGAATCGGCGTCCAGGCCGCGCCTGGCCAGATGGACCACAACGCGTTGTCGTTCACGATTACTGGTGACTTATGGGCCTTGCCGACGCCGGACCCGCTTTTCGTACGCACCGAGGTCGATCTCGACACGGGACAGTGCGAGCTGAAGGATCGGCTAAATGGATAAGCGCCTGCTGAGGTACTACAATCGCGAACTGCAACACCTTCGTGAGATGGGTGGGGAGTTCGCGCGCGAGTTTCCCAAAATCGCGGGCAGGCTTTCGCTGGACTCTGTTGCCTGTGCGGATCCGTACGTCGAACGCTTGCTGGAAGGCTTCGCGTTTCTGGCGGCTCGAGTGCAGCTCAAGCTCGATGCGGAATTCCCGCGTTTCACACAGTCGATGCTTGATACGATCTACCCGCATTACCTCAAGCCGACGCCTTCGATGACCGTCGTGCAGTTCCACCCGGACTTGACGGAAGGGGGCCTGGCTGACGGTTTCCCGATCCCGCGAGGCACGGCCCTTCGAGGTCAACTGGGCAAGGGCGAGCAGACCGCTTGCGAATACCGCACCGCCCACGACGTTTCGCTTCTGCCGCTTGAGGTCGTCGAAGCTCAGTATTACACCCGTGAGTTGGCGTCGCTTGAGTTGCCCGACGGGGTGGAAGCCAAGGCGGGCATTCGCATTCGTTTGGAATGCACGGCCGGGTTAACCATAGGCGAGGTCGATCTTTCGAAGCTCACGTTTTTCCTTAAGGGTGGTGACCAGACTGCCCATCGCATCTACGAGCAGATTTTCGGGCATCTCAAGTGCGTTATGGCCCAGTCCATTGCCCGCCCGCTGGGTTGGCAGAGGGCTTTGCCCGCCTCGGCCATCAAACGCGTTGGTTATGACAATGGCGAGGCCCTGCTGCCCTACGGCGCGCGGAGTTTTCACGGATATCGCCTTCTGCACGAGTATTTCACATTCCCTGAAAGGTATATGTTTGCAGAGATCCGCGGTTTGTCCGAGGTGGTGGGCGAGCGGGAAGACACGATGCTGGACGTGATCCTTCTGATGGACGAGGCTGACCTGGAGCTTCAGGCGATGGTCGATCCTTCGCGGTTCCAGCTTTTTTGCACTCCAGCAATCAACCTGTTTCCCAAGCGGGCGGACCGTATCCACATCGAGGACAAGCATTCGGAGTTTCACGTTGTGCCGGATCGCACCAGGCCAAAGGATTTTGAGGTCTACAGCGTGCAAGGCGTGAACGGATATGGCTCGCGGGCTGACGATGAGGTTGAGTTTAAGTCATTCTACTCCTCGACGGATTTGGAAGGTTCTGGCGCTGCTGATGGAACTTACTTCGTTGCCCATCGCATGCCTCGGACGGCCTCGGCGAAGGAGCGATTGTACGGCCGGCGGAGCAGCTACGCCGGCAGCGAGATATTTCTTTCCATCGTGGACGCCAAGGCGGCCCCGTACAGCCCGGATCTTCGCCAACTTGGCGTGGACACGCTGTGCTCCAATCGCGACCTGCCGCTTCAGATGGCGGTTGGGCGCGGCCGGACGGACTTCACTCTGGATATCAGCGCGCCGGTCGAGGAGATACGCTGCGTGGCTGGACCTACGCCACCCAAACCCTCGCACAGTGAGGGCGAGGTCGCTTGGCGAGCCGTCAGCCACCTGTCGCTGAACTACCTTTCGCTGGTGGACACGCCCGACCATGGCGCGGCGGGTCTGCGCGATCTGCTGAAGCTCTACGGAGACTCCGCCGACCTGGCGGTGAGAAAACAAATCGATGGTCTGAAGAGCATCGAGTACTGCCCGCTTACCCGTCGGGTTCAGACGGCCGGTCCGATATCGTTCGCCCGCGGGCTGGAGTTGTCCATTACCTTCGACGAAGATGCATTCGAAGGCGCCAGCGCGTTTTTGTTGGGTGCGGTGCTGGAGAGATTCTTCGCTAAATACGTGTCAATCAATTCATTCACGGAGACGGTCGTAAACGCCGTCGACCGCGGGAAGATCATGCGATGGCCAGCCAGAGTGGGACAGAGGCACGTCCTTTAGAGGACGAAGTTCGCGAGCTTTGCCGACGGCTCCACGAAGAGCCGTACCGCTTTGATTTTTTCACGGCGGTACGTCATCTGGAGAATCTGCATCCGGACAAGCCTCGCGTTGGCCACTCCAAGAGGCCGCAGGAGGACCCTTTGCGGTTCTGCCAGGAGGCATCGCTGGCATTCCCGCCGCGGACGATCTCGGCGTTTGGTTCGGACGTAGGCGCTCGCGCCCCACGGATGAGCGTCAACTTCATGGGCCTGCTCGGTCCCAACGGTCCCTTGCCACTTCACATCACACAGTACATACGAGACCGCGTCCGCAACCACGGCGACCAGGCCATGTCGCGGTTCCTGGACGTCTTCCACCATCGGATGGTCTCGTTGTTCTATCGCGCCTGGACCACGGGCCAGCAGACGGTCCAGTACGAGCGAGGCGCGGACGATCACTACGCGCGGTACATCGGCAGCATGTTCGGCATAGGCATGGAAAGCCTTCGCCACGTCGACGCTGTGCCCGACGAGGCAAAGTTGCATTACTCCGGGCACCTGGCCTGCCAGACGCGATATCCCGAGGGCCTGGCTGACCTGCTCGAGGACTACTACGGCCTGCCGGTTGATCTTGCCGAATTTATAGGTCAATGGCTGCCTGTTCCAAAGGATTGCCAGTGTCGGCTGGGCGAGTCGCCCGACACCGGTTCGCTTGGGATCAGCGCGATTGTCGGGTCGCGGATGTGGGACTGCCAGCAGCGCTTCCGCCTTCGCTTCGGGCCGATGAACCTGGCGAAATACCGGCGACTGCTGCCTGGCGGCAACAGCCTTCGCCGACTGATAGCGTGGGTCAAGAACTACACCGCCGACGAGCTGACGTGGGAAGTGCAACTGATCCTCATGGAAAAAGAGGTACCTCCGTTGCAACTCGGCACGACGGCCCAACTTGGCTGGACCACCTGGCTGACGAGTCGCCCGCTGGGCCGCGATGCCGACGACCTGGTCCTCCAGCCCGCCCAGGCTGAGGAACTTTAGCAGCCCGTTTAGAAAACCAGTACGCTGAGCACGAAACCGCTTGAGATATAAAAGGAGTTCACCATGGCTGAGATCAGTCGTGCGGCATTGTTCGGAAAACTCAACAGCCTTTGCTACAAGTCAATCGAAAGCGCCACCGTGTTCTGCAAACTGCGGGGTAATCCGTACGTGGAGCTGGTGCACTGGATCAAGCAGATACTCGAGTTGCAGGACAGCGATCTGCACCGTATCGCCAGACATTTCGAACTGAATCCTTCGCACCTTGCCAAGGACGTCACGGCTGCGCTGGACAACTTGCAGCGAGGGGCGACGAGCATTTCCGACCTCTCAGCCCATATCGAGGCGACGGTCGAGCAGGCCTGGACCTACGCGACGCTGATGATGGGCGATTACCGCGTTCGCAGCGGGCACTTGATGATTGCCCTGCTGAAGACCAAGGCGCTGCGGAACATACTGCTTGGCATCTCGAAGGAATTCGAGAAGGTCAAGGTCGATGAGTTGACCGACAAGTTCAACAAGGTCGTCGGCGGGTCTGTCGAGGACAACCTGGCCGCGACTGACGGCACGAGCGTCGGCGGCGGTGTGGCCCCCGGCGAGGCCAGCGACGCCATGGCCCCGGCTCAGATGGGCAAGCAGGAGGCATTGAAGAAGTTCTGCAAGGATCTCACCGAGGAGGCCCGCACGGGCGACATGGACCCGATTGTCGGACGCGACGGGGAAATCCGCCAGATCGTCGACATCCTCATGCGCCGACGCCAGAACAACCCCATCCTCACCGGCGAGGCTGGCGTTGGAAAGACGGCTGTCGTCGAGGGTTTCGCGCAGCGGATCGCCGCCGGCGATGTTCCTCCGTGCCTCCAAGATACCAGCCTGCTGACGCTGGACCTCGGCCTGCTCCAGGCCGGCGCGAGCATGAAGGGCGAGTTCGAGAACCGCCTCCGCCAGGTGATCGAGGAGGTTCAGAGCTCCGAGAAGCCTATCATCCTGTTCATCGACGAGGCGCACACGCTGATCGGCGCCGGCGGGGCGGCCGGGCAGAACGACGCAGCCAACCTGCTCAAACCCGCACTGGCTCGCGGCACGCTACGCACGATCGCCGCGACGACCTGGGCTGAGTACAAGAAGTACTTCGAGAAAGACCCCGCGCTGACCAGACGCTTCCAAGTGATCAAGATCGACGAGCCCTCCGAGCCGAAGTGCCTCCAGATGATGCGAAAGCTCGCCGGCGTGCAGGAAAAGCATCACAAGGTGCAGGTTCTCGACGAAGCCCTCGATGCGTCCGTCAAACTCTCCCACAGGTACATTCCCGCAAGGCAGCTTCCCGACAAGGCCGTCAGCCTGCTGGACACCGCCTGCGCCCGCGTCGCCATCAGCCAGCACGCGATTCCGGCGAGAATCGACGATACGCAGAAGCGGATCGACGCGCTGGAGTTGGAACTGGCCATCATCGACCGCGAGACGAATATCGGTGTTGATCATGCCGA
>Ga0307990_1002769_pt1 | contig 13767 bp, 15 predicted proteins | sample EllFjometagen129_FD_203168 | JGI IMG/M metagenome (GOLD analysis project Ga0307990, IMG submission 203168) | Marine microbial communities from Ellis Fjord, Antarctic Ocean - #129 | ecosystem: Environmental > Aquatic > Marine > Unclassified | place: Southern Ocean | collected 2014-10-08
CGTTCCAGGTGATATCATAGAGGTCTTTGCAAAGGCTACCATGCTTATCGCAGTGTCCGGCACGGTGACGCTGGAGGCGGCAATGTACGGTGTCCCCATGGTAATTATTTACAGAATATCGCCTGTCAGCTATATGTTGGGCCGCGCATTGGTGAAAGTTGATCATATTGGCCTGGTGAATATTATTGCCAAAGAACGCGTCGTTCCAGAGCTGATTCAGGGTGAGGCCTCTCCAGGGAAAATTGCAGAAACGGTGGGAAGTATGCTGAATAATCCATTGGCACTTAGCCGGATGAAAGAAAAACTGAATCTTGTGAAGGCGATGATGGGAGAAGCCGGCGCATCTGAGAAAACAGCGGATATTGGTTTATCCCTGTTAAAAGGGCGTTAATACGCAAAGGATGAATGTGAAATTTAAAATTGCCCCCCGTCAGAAGCAATTGCTTGAATATATTAAAGGCAGCTGGTTGCAACTGTTTTTATCCATGATTTGTATGCTCGTGGTGGCAGGGACAACGTCAGCAACCGCTTTTATCGTCAAGCCGGTGATTGATGATATCTTTATCAATAAAAATGTTTTTTTGCTCAAACTGATCCCGATTATTGTGATTATTTTATATTTTTTTAGAGGTCTGGCCATGTACGGTCAGGAATTTTTGCTGAAGTATGTGGGTGAAAATATTATCAGAAAACTCAGGGATGCCCTTTATGAGAAAATAATGGATCTGCCGCTTTCTTTTTTTCATAAAGAGCGGACCGGCGTTTTGATGTCGCGCATCACCAATGATGTGTCGATCATTAAAAATATGGTGTCTAATGCGGTGACCGGTGCTTTGAGGGATTTTTTTACTGTTATCGGGCTCACCGGCGTGATTTTTTACAGGGACTGGAAACTGGCGATTCTGGCGTTTGTCGTTATGCCGTTGGCTTATTTTCCGGTTGTTGAACTGGGGCGGCGCGTGAGACGATTTTCCACCAGCAGCCAGGAAAGCATGGCAGATATGAATGCATTTTTGCATGAAACGTTTGCCGGCAATAAAATTGTCAAAGCCTTTGGCATGGAGTCCTATGAGAAAAAAGCTTTTTCTGAAAAAAGTCGTTCGGTTTTTCGGTTTGAGATAAAATCCATACGGGCAAAGGCGCTGTCATCACCTGTAATGGAAGCCTTCGGGGGCGTCGGGATTTCACTTGTGCTGTGGTATGGCGGGTTTGCTGTCATTAAAGGCGCTCAAACCCCCGGTGATTTTCTTTCATTTATGACCGCCGTCATGTTGTTGTATACGCCGATAAAAAAAATGACAAAATTGAACAATGTTTTACAGCAGGGCCTTGCCGCATCAGACCGGGTATTTGATATTCTGGAAACCGAATCAGATATTATAGACCCAAAATTGCCAAAAACGATTAAAGCCGGGTCCCACCGGATTTTATTTGAAAATGTATCTTTTTCCTATGACAGCCGTGAAAAGGTATTAAAAAATATAGACCTTGATGTGAAACCGGGTGAAATACTAGCTTTGGTGGGAATGAGCGGCGGCGGTAAGACCTCTTTGGTAAATTTAATTCCCCGATTTTTTGATGTCACACAAGGCGTTATTAAAATTAATGGGATGGATATCCGGGATGTTGCTGTTTCAGATCTACGCAAGCAGGTGGCCATTGTTACCCAGGAACCGATTCTGTTTAATGATACCATTAGAAAAAATATTGCGTATGGCAAACCGGATGCCTCGGATCAGGAGATAATAGCAGCGGCAAAGGCGGCGTATATATATAAATTTGTTGAAAGCCTGCCCAAGGGCTTTGATACAATCATTGGAGAACTGGGGAACCGGCTTTCCGGCGGTGAAAAACAGCGAATGTGTATTGCCCGTGCGTTACTTAAAAATGCGCCGCTTCTTATTTTAGATGAAGCCACCGCATCACTGGATACGGAGTCGGAACGACTGGTTCAGAAAGCCCTTGAAAATTTAATGAAAGGGCGGACATCGTTTGTTATTGCGCACAGGCTGTCGACAATTTCATATGCCAACCGTATTGTCGTGCTGGTCGGTGGTCAAATTGTTGAAGAAGGAAAACATGAAGAACTGCTGGCGCGAAAAGGGGAGTATTATAATCTTCATCAAATGCAGTTTTCAGATAATAATGATGCCGCTTCGGAAATTTCAGTCAACGTTACAGCATAATCACTATGAAAATGAATACGGCTGTTAATCGGTATATTTTCAAAGAACTGATTCCCCCATATACCATGAATCTGTTGTTTTTTATTTTTGTTTTTTTGATGCGCCAGATTCTTGAGATTACCAATGTGGTCGTTAACTATCAGGTCAGCTTAATGGCTTTTTTCTTAATGCTGGCTTATTCCATGCCGTATTTTCTTGCCTATATTATTCCGATGTCGGTAATGATGAGTGTGCTGTTAACATTTTTGCGCCTTTCCAATGACAATGAAATCGTAGCACTCAAAGCAAACGGCATCAGTCTCTATCATCTGCTCCCACCGGTGGTGCTATTCAGTCTATTAAATGCGTTGCTGACCGCATATATGGCGATATACGGTATTCCCTGGGGACAACAATCTTACAAGCAAATGGCGTTGAATGTCGTTCAGTCAAACTTTAACGTCGGATTAAAGGAACGGCAATTTATTGACAGCTTTGAAGGGGTGATGTTTTATATCAATAAAATTGATTTTAAAGACAATTCTTTAGGCGATATTTATATTGAAGACCAGCGTAATGAAGGGTTTTCCACGACCATTGTTGCTCCCAAAGGCAAAATTTTTAATGGTGAAGACAAGCTTTCCTTTATTTTAAGTCTCTACAATGGTGCGATTAACCAGGTAAATCTGAAGAACCGATCGGTTCACGCCATCCAGTTTGATTCCTATGATTTGCAGCTGGATTTAAAACATGCCGTTCAAAAAATCAGGGGGGAAAAACGAAACCGCAAGGAAATGAATTTAAGAGAACTGATGGCATTTCTAAAAACTGAAAAAATCAAAACGAAAAAATATTATTCCGTGTGGGTGGAGTTCCATAAAAAATTTTCCATTCCATTTGCCTGTATCGCATTGGGAATACTGGCCGTTCCCTTAGGGGTTCAGTCCTCATCAACCCGAAAATCAGCCGGCCTCGGCATTGGATTGATCGCTTTTTTGATTTATTATCTTTTGTTATCAGCCGGCCTGGTTTTTAGTGAGGCCGGTAATCTTTCACCGGTTTTGGGAATGTGGATGCCGAATGTTATTATGGGCGGATTGGGGATTTTTTTATTAATTAGAACCGCCAATGACCGACCGGTTGAAATTTTTCACCGGATCAATCAATTCATAATAAAGATTGTTCAAACTTTTTTTCGCGTCCGGTCTTCCAATTAAACTTTTTTTTGGTTTTTTTAAAAACGGCGAATGTTTAATGACAGTCATTCACAGATATATCAGCCTGCTTTTTTTTAAGTACTTCGGGATTGTTCTCGGGGTAGTCATTGTTATTTATTTATCCATTGATTTTTTTGGGAGAATCGATAAGTTCCTTGAAGCTGAAATGGCCCTACCGTTGATTGCTGCCTTTTTTCTTTACAAAATTCCGCTGATCGTATCTCAAATTATTCCGATTGCTGTTCTTTTAGGTGTGCTGGCAGCCTTTGGATTAATGGCTAAAAATAATGAAATACTGGCGTTAAAGAGTGGCGGCATCAGTTTGCATTATCTCCTGCTGCCGATTGCCGTCATTGGAATATGCCTGACCATTTTTTTGTTTATCTTTTCCGAAGTGGTTGTCCCAATCAGTGTGGTCAAGTCAAACCGCATTGAAGAGATGCGGTCCGGGACAAAAATGACAACTTCTAAAGAAAAAAATATCTGGATTCGGGGGACTCAATCCATTGTGCATATTGCGTATTATAATCCGGCGGAGCAGAAGATTTCAGGAATCAGTATCGCAAATTTTAACAAGGATTTTAGTTTGACAAGCCGTATCAACGCCCGGGCAGGAAAATACATTGATGGGAATTGGATTTTTTTTGATTGCCTGCTTCAGCAGCATCTGGATTCTCCCGATGCAGAACAACAGGTGACGTTTCATGATGAAAAAATTTGTCAAATAGACCTGCTGCCGTCAGAATTGCTGAGGGTGGTAAAGGAATCCGAGGAAATGCCGTTTTTAGATCTATACAAATATATTCAAAAGGTTGAAAGCCAGGGCTATGATGCCGCCAGGTACAGGGTGGATTTCTACGCAAAAATCGCTTTTCCGTTCATTTGTTTTATTATTTCCATGCTCGGTGCCGGGCTGGCGCTAAGAAATCCAGTAAAAGAAGGAATGACGATCAGTTTTGCGTATGGCCTCCTAACCATTTTTATTTACTGGTCTTTTTATAGTTTTTGCCTGTCCCTCGGGTATGGAAACGTTCTTCCGCCACTGCTTGCTGCCTGGAGTGCCAATCTGATTTTTTTTAGTGCAGCCGGACTGGCGGTCTATAATATAGAATAAAAATTATATTTGGTAGCAGGGCATGAACAAAATAACGCAGAAAATTCAGGCGGTAATGACCGGCGAAAAAATTGCAGGACCAGTGTTTCAGTTCCTGTTGCTGGTTTTATCAATACTTTATGGCATTGCCGTAAGACTTCGGGGCTTTTTGTATGATCATGGGATCTTTAAATCGCAAACGCTTCCCTGCGGGGTGGTATCCATCGGGAATTTAACGGTCGGCGGAACCGGTAAAACCCCAATGACCATTTATCTGGCGGAAATGTTGAAAGAAGCCGGATTCAAGCCAGCCGTTATTAGCAGAGGATATAAGGGAAAAGCAGAGAAAAAGGGCGGGGTCGTCAGCGACCGGCATCATGTTCTTTTAGAACCGGATATCGCCGGGGATGAACCGTTTATGGTGGCGCAAAAGCTAAAAGAGATCCCTGTTTTAGTCGGTGCCGATCGTTTTCAGATCGGCATGAAAGCAATGGAAAAATTTTCACCGGATGTTATTATATTTGACGATGCGTTTCAGCACCGCCGTTTGGAGCGGGATTTGGATATTGTGCTGGTTGACGACAAATCTTTTTTTGGCAACCAGTACCTTTTACCAATGGGTATTCTTCGGGAACCGGTTTCCGGAATTTCCCGTGGCGATGTGTTTATCCTCACCCGGTGTGATGAGCATTCAGACCGCAGTTTTGATCGCCTGACTGAAATAGCACATGGGAAACCGATATTTAAATCATTTCATGAGCCTTATGTTTGCGGAATTTATAACGGCACGGGCCAAGACGCTGCCGACAGCTATTCTGCCACGACATCACACAACTTCGATTTTTTAAAAACGTCCAAAGTATTTGTATTTTCAGGGATTGCTAAAAATGAAGAGTTCAGGGCAACGGTGGCGGGCCTGGTCGAAGAGGTTGTGGGTGCCGTTGGGTTTAATGATCATCACAAGTATATGGAAACTGATTTTCGTTTGATCGCCGGCAAAGCAAAAAAATGTTCGGCAGCGTTTCTGGTGACCACTGAAAAAGATTATGTTAAAATTGCCGATAAAATTCAAAGCCCCGTCGATATTGTCGTTGTCGGGATCAGGATATCCTTTAAACAGGATGCGCTGAAGTTCTCTGAATTTATAAAAGATAAAGTTGCGCATAGTTCGCATTAATTTTTCATGCAAAGAACAAGAAGGGCCGTAAAAATGGAAAAACCTTTTACGAGAAAAGATCTTGAAACCGGGGATTATCGTATTATTGCCAAAGGGCGCTGGGGAAATGCAGATCTTTATCAAGTTCAACGCGGTCTTAAAATATGGGTTGTTAAAGATTTTTTACCCTGCCCGCCCTTTATCCGGAAAACATGGGGACGATTTATGGTTAAACGGGAATTTAAGGCATTACAAAAGCTTGAAGGGATTGTCGGAATTCCCAAGCAACCGTTTTTGCTTGATATATATGCAGTCTGTTACCGATTTATACCGGGTAAGACGTTAAAAGAAACGGCGCCAGAAATGATAGGAGATAATTTTTTCTTTCAGTTTGAGGATATTGTGCGAAAGATGCATCAGCGGAATATGGTTCATTTAGATGTCCGAAATCGGAAGAATATTCTGGTAACCGATGAGGGGCTGCCGGCGTTACTGGATTTTCAATCCAGTTTGAATCTGGAAAATACCCCCCAATTTTTACATAAAATAATGAAAGACATCGATATATCAGGCGTTTATAAAAACTGGAGCAAGAAACAACCCGCTTCTTTAGACAGCACCCGGCGGGCGCATCTGGCATCATTAAACAAAAAACGGTTTCTGTGGTTCTTGAAAGGGTATCCCCTGGGCACCAAAACGGATCGCAGGAAATAATTCGGATCTTTTTAATTCCATTGATGATTTATGTTAACCGCTTATACGCTGTCAACGAACATTGAATATTTAAACATTATTACGCTGCGCGCTAATATTGAAAATTTAAATAAAAAGACGCTGCAATCTAATCATACTGTTCTACCTCAAATTCCATCAATTTTAGCCTTGACAAACAGCTTGTCTATTGTACAAATGTCACAAATATATAGTTGGGCGGTAACATATGGATATTGTAATTGACACATCAGCATTGGTTTCGGTGATCGTTGGTGAACCTGAACGTGCTAAAATTATAGAAATAACGGCAGGAAATACACTGCTTGGCCCAGGATCTATTCCCTGGGAAATCGGTAACGCCTTTTCAGCGATGTTCAAGCAAAAAAGGCTGTCACTCGAAGAGGCGAAAAAAGGGATTTTTATTTTTAATAGCATCCCCATTCGATACATTGAAACTGATTTTATTAGTGTACTAAATATATCCAAACAATCTGGTATTTATGCATACGACGCCTATTTTTTAGATTGCGCCGCAAGACAAAAGGCACCTTTATTAACATTGGATCGAAGGTTAAAATCCTCTGCTCTTGATTTCAACATTAAAACCGTGGAGGTTTGAAATGCAAGTTTATACATATTCAGAAGCTCGGCAAAAGCTTGCCATGGTTCTTGAACAGGCAGAAAATACGGGCAAAGTTATAATTCGAAGGAAAGACGGAAGAACTTTCTCCTTGGTCCCGGAAAAAGCTGTTACTTCACCCTTAGATGTCCCAACAATAAAAGCGAATATCACGACACAAGAGATAGTTGACATCATTCGTGAAGGAAGAGAAAGGTAGAACTATCATTTGTGCTGACCTGTGTTAGCGGTTTCAGATGGCGTAAGTTGTCGGCCCGGTCAGCACAATTCAGCCGTTGGAAAGTCTCAGTGCATGCTTGAGACTTTGCGGTTACGGCTATCATCAGAGGTCAGCATATTTGCAAACAGCCACATCTGTTTTTTGTTGCCAGCGCAAAGTTTGACGGCTTCATAAAAAGTCGGATTTCGATGGCAAAGAAAAAAGCGCCACCAATCTCATAAAACTGGCAAGGAACTAAATCCTGAGTGATGATTGCTTCTTAGCGTACTATGAAGAATCGAAGGATGCAGCGCAACAAAGAATTTGGATTTCCAAATAACTTCATTGATTGTCGGTCAAACAAATCGTCGGGATTCCTCCCGGGGAGTCCATCGTGGTTTGATAGTCGGAAATCGAATAATTAAATAACACAGGTGCAATAATTTGCTACCCGTCATTTGTGTGGGACCTCGTACCGCGGCCCCATAATTCGCCGTTATACAAGGAGTATTGATTTATGATTAATCTTGACAAATCTAATTTGGTTGGGAAAGGACTTCATAGAGAATGCTATAGGCATCCTGAGAATGAGAATCTCTGCATCAAAGTAGTTGTGTTTGGTAACGCTGATGAAACTCGGCGCGAGAAAAGATATTACAGACACATTGAAAAAAGGAATATCTCCTGGGATATGATCCCTATGTTTCACGGTGATATTGAAACAAACTTGGGCATAGGTTCTGTTTTTGATTTGATTTTGGATCATAATGGTGCAGTATCAAAGACTCTGGAATATTACTTATCCTCAAACGAGAAAACAGAAGCACACAATGATGGCCTGTCAAGTTCCTTATATTTACTGAAAGACTATTTACTTCAGCAACAGATTATAACAATGGCACTGAAACCTAAAAATATATCGTGTAAGAAGATGGATTCCGGAAGTTTTCGATTATTCGTTGTCGATAATATCGGAAATTCGGATTTTATTCCGATCTGCAATTACAGTAAATATTTTGCAAAAAAGAAAATACTTAGAAAGTGGAAACACTTTGAGGACAGCATGTTGAACACCTATAAGCGTAACAAAGCGTTGCATCGGATGCTCACAAGTTCGCACCGCTGAGCAAAGCGATTGGGCAGTCATAGACATAATTTTTATTGGATATTGAAAAAATGAAAACAACTCAGTGTTTTTAGTATACTAATAAAGAGGCCTGATCGTGCGCAGATTAAAAAAGAATGGATAGAGAATGTAATTGAAAACCCAAAAACCCAATTAAAACTGAGATGCAGTCAGATGGCAGGAAAAGGATGTGGCCAAAAATATAAACAATGGAAAAATATCTTCGAGTGTTTATATTGGACGATGGAGAAACAGTTCATAATGCCTTTTTCGATAGAAAGTTTAAGGAGGATTCGGTATGAAAGTTAAATATTTTTCTGATACGGATACAGCCCATGTTGAATTCACGGGGAATAATATTTATGAAACCAAGGAAATCAGTGAAAATATCTATATCGATTTAGATAAAAATGGCAACATGCGTGAGCATGACGATTGAACATGCAAAAGTGAATGCTGGCTTGCAGGAATTTTCATATCAAGAAATGTTCGCTCAAACAGCATAGTACTGCCCGGCAAGCCTTCAAAAACGACCCATTTTTATTACGTGCCTGAAAAACTGTTATAACGGTGTATCAATCGCTTTTAGCGACGCCATTAAAGTGGGCGGAGAAATGTAAAAAAATACAGAATAAAATAACAAATAACCGGTAAGAGAATATTGGTTAATACGTTGTTTTGTTCAAAGCTTTCTTTATTAAATGACCAGAGTTTGGTGGGATCAAAGCGTTTAAACCCTGGCAGGTACGGGTGAACATCCCGGCAGAAATCTTCATAATCTTTCCCAAAAAGTTCTGACAGAATTTTTTCCTCACGATTAACCCGGTTGATCATATAATAGTAGTATACAGCGGTGAGAAGAACCAGAAGCCATGGATTGCCGGTCATCATCAAAATTCCGAAAATAAGAAAGAAGCGGCTGAGGTACATGGGGTTTCTCACAAACATATATGGGCCGGTGACAGTCAGCTTTTTTTTTGTTTTAATGGTGGACATGCACCATATTTGAAGCAACTGGCCGAAAAAAGAAATAAATAATCCGGGTAAAAACCAGGCCGGACTCAGCTGCGTAAGCATCAGGATAAAAAGGAAAATTCCAATCGGAGCCCTCAATTTAAGAAAGGTTTTTCTTGTTTTTTTATTATTGAAGATGTCGTGAATTCGATTCAAAAAGCTCTCGGACATATTGTTTTCCTTTACTTAAGTATTGGTTATATCAAGGATTCTTCGAACCAGGCTGTTTATCTTATGATATCATTTGCCCGTTATGTCAACTTGTTTTAGGCAGATCGTTTTTATCAATGATGCTGCTGACTTTATCAATATCTTCCGGCCTGTCAACGCCGACGCTCATCAGTTCGGTTTCCACAACATGAATCGGAATGCCGTTTTCTATGAGGCGGAGTTGTTCAAGTTTTTCAATGCCCTCCACCTTTCCGACCGGAAGAGATACAAACTGTTTTAAAATATTTAAGCGAAACGCATAAATACCGATGTGCCCTAAAAATTCATCGACAGAACCCTCCCGGGGGAAGGGAACCATGGATCGGGAGAAGTAGATGGCGTTCCCGTTTTTGTCTAAAACAATTTTTACCTGGTCCGGATTTTCAGCGGTTCTGTAATTGATTTTTCGGGCCAGGGTTGAGACACATGTCGCGGGATTTGAAAAAGGCGCGACCAATTGTGAGATCATTTTGGGCTGCATTGCCGGTTCATCCCCCTGGATATTCACAACAACAGAATTTTCCGGGATGTTCATTTTAATCGCTGCTTCCAGAACACGGTCCGTGCCGCTGGGATGATCGTCACGTGTCATAATCACTGGGACGCTTAATTTTTTTGCGGCATTTTCAATCCGTTGGTCATCGGTTGCCAGGGCAACGGCATTGAGTTCAGGGCATTGGCTGGCCCTCTGGTAGACATGCCAGAACATGGGCATCCCGTGAATTTCGGCAAGCGGTTTTCCCGGAAAACGGCTGGAAGCATATCGGGAGGGGATAATGCCGTAACATTTGGGGCGGTCAGTCATATTTAATTAACCTCAATTTAATAGGGATTATTTAAGTGTAAAGTGACTAAAGTGAGCTAAATTGCCTGAAGTTGTGGACTGCGCAAAACGCGCGATCATTTTTAACATAAAAATTGAAAATGCCGAAGGCCTTAACCATAATCATGTCTGGCGTGACTTATTTCAAGCGTTAGTTCACTTTTAACGTTTTTGATTTACCTGATTTAAATTTAGTAAATTCGAAATGAGTTCACATGCCTGTTGCGTTCCGCCCTTTCTTGCTTCTATGTAGCGGATAGCGGCCGTCTGCCGTTGGGCAGCGGTTTCTGTCTGCCCGATGGTCTGCCGGAGTTGGTGTATTAGCCCGGAAGCAACAGATTGCCAGTTATTAACCTTGACCGCAAGTCCCTGGTTAAAAACATCATTACCCACCCATGCGAAATTTTCCCAAAAAGGGCCAATGATTGGTGTAATCCCATATATCATGGGTTCTAAAAAGTTCTGGCCGCCAAGAGGAACAAGGCTTCCGCCGACAAATACCGCTTTTGCAAGGGCATATGCCGGATTTAATTCTCCGAATGTATCCCACAAAATGATCGTGCCCTTGGCGACCGGCTTGCGGTTTAAGTCAGAACGGAGTTTATATTTGATATTAAGTCGATGAAGTGTCTGCTCCCAGTATTTAATACGGTGCATGTGGCGCGGGAACAATCCGATGACGGTTTCCGGCAGATTTGATAATATATTTTGAATGATGCTTTCAATCTGTGGCTCTTCCGGCTGCCGAACAGATCCCAGGACCAGAAAGGCGGCAGGATCCGGAATAAAAATCTTTAAGTGGTTGTCAGTGTCGCTAATAACAGTTTGTAATCGATCAAATTTTATATTGGGCATTGTCTGAACTTTTTGCGGGCCAAAAAGTGTTGCAAATCGGTTCGCGTCATCATCGGATATGGCAAGGATTTTGTCCGGACACAGTGTTTCCCAGAGAGAAGGCCATCGCATATACCCTTTCAGGCTTTTGGGGGTCACGCGACCGTTGATGATAATGGTTTTGACATTATTTTTTTTTAACGCAAAAAGAAGTCCCGGCCAGATTTCCGTTTCCAGCAGAATCATGATTTTTGGGTCAATGTGGTGAACCACTTTATCCATTATTGTGGGCCGGTCAAAGGGGATATAGGCACTCTCAACGGTGACCTGATTAATCCTTTTGGAGTCAATCGCTTTCTCGATAATATCAAGCCCCTGACGGGTGTTGGTCGTTACCAGGAAATGAATTGGGCCGGCGGAATGCATATTTTCAATTAATGATAAAGCCAGATATGCTTCTCCTGCCGAAGCGGCATGTATCCAGATATCTGCCGGTTTTAGTTTGTCACCGGTACATCGGCTGTCATACCCGTCTTTAAGGCGCGAATTGAGCCTCAGCAATGGTATACATACTCGCCAGAGGATGTCATATAGTCTCAATATCAGTAAAATCTTAGATCTCATAATCATGGGGTTTGAACTTTAATTGTTTTATTACAATGGCCGCTGGTTTATTTTAAAATTATGCCAAACAAATACCATTTATTTGATTTTTCATGCAATAAAAATAATGAGTCTGGTTTTCTGCTAAGTTTTTTCTAATTTAAAGGCAAATTCTGTGCGGTGAATGTCATCAATGGAAATAGACGAAAGCCAAATCAAATGCCAGTATCACTTGTAAAAAATGAGTATCATTTTACCGTATCAATAAAACATCCGCCACACCACCCACCAACTGAAGACGAGCCCTCCAAAACCGCACTAACTGAACCCTGCGTGTTGTCGAAACAATTGTGACTTTTCCATAGTCGTTAATTTGTCCGTAAACAGCCGTCTCGTCATCAGAAACTCCGAATACCACCCGGTTTGCCGCATATCCGAAACGTTAGCTAAAGCACATAAAATTGTCTTGATTTATGTCATTAAATAATGCATATTAAAAGCATCATATAAGATGCTGCTAATTTATTTATGAGGAGATGAAATGACATTAAGCATAACTGAGGATATACGTTCAATTACAGATTTAAAAAGAAATACCAACGCAATCCTTGAACAAATTCATAGAACCAAACGCCCCGTTGTTCTCACAGTGAATGGTAAAGCTGAAGCAGTACTTCTGGCCGCAAAGGAATATGAAAGGATTGCAAATGCATTTAATTTGCTTAAACTTCTAATCCCGGCAGAGGAAGACATAAGCAATAACCGCTATAAAGATGCGAGATCTTTTTTCAAGGAATTTAAAGGTGGCAAAAAAATATCAAGTTAATTTAACTCAGCAGGCACAAAATGATTTAGAACAAATTTTTTATTATATTGCGGATGACAGCATTAACAATGCTGCAAATTTTGTTCTTCAACTGGAGAAAAAAGTTTATTCACTTGAAGATTTTTCCGATCGTAATCCGTTTATACCTGAGAATGAATTTTTTGGTACTGACTACAGACATTTAATCTATAAAAAATATCGGATAGTTTACCGAATTGCTGAAAAATCAGTTTTTATTTTAAGAATATTCCATGGTGCAAAGCTTTTAAATCTATAAATGAAAAAAGAACGCTAAAAGGTATAAGTGCACTCGGTTTAAAATTGTATGCAGAAGCAGCAAATGTAAACAATTAACCAATATATTTAACTAACCAGATTAACGTACCAAAACAGAGGGGAGAGTCATGGCTAAAGGAAAAAATACTCAAAAAATAGATAAGAAAAAATCAGTAAAAACGTTGAAAGAAAAGCGTAATGATAAAAAAGAAAAGAAAGCCCAAAAGGGTAAGATTAATCCTTTAACCAAATGAAATTTTTGAAAGCGGGTCTGCTCTTTGGTTAAGAATTGTAGCACAGCAAAATGATCATATCGGGAAAAATTATATCAAGAACTTTTTTTCATATAACCATTTTGAAGTGTCCACTAATTCAGGCAGAAAATCTGTAATCGCTGCAATATGTGAGCAGGAAAAAGCCATCAACGTCGTAAGAAATTTACAGAAGACCTTTTGGATCATGAATCGATAATTAAAGCGTTGAATATTAAGCATGGACAGTCCCGTAAAAAGTCGGATTTCGATGGCAAAGAAAAAAGCGCCACCAATCTTATAAAACTGGCGAGGCGCGCAAATCCTGAGTGATGATTCGTACTTAGCGTACTATGAAGAAGCGAAGGATGCAGCGCAACAAAGAATTTGGACTTTTTACGAAGCCATCAAGCATGGACAAATAATACTGGATGCGGGTTGCGGCAATGGATATATGTCTAAATTCTTTTCAAGAGAAGTTACCCCGGCTGGAAAAGTTTATGCGCTGGATAAAGACCAACATTTCATAAAAGCCCTCAAAGAGGAAATCCAGGGAACCCATATCGAAACAATGCTCGGCGATATAACGCAGCCAACCCTGTTAACTGAATCATCGGCGG
>Ga0307990_1002773_pt1 | contig 13760 bp, 7 predicted proteins | sample EllFjometagen129_FD_203168 | JGI IMG/M metagenome (GOLD analysis project Ga0307990, IMG submission 203168) | Marine microbial communities from Ellis Fjord, Antarctic Ocean - #129 | ecosystem: Environmental > Aquatic > Marine > Unclassified | place: Southern Ocean | collected 2014-10-08
GCAGTCATAAGCGCCGTGAATGGGAAGACTTTAAAAACGAACGTTTTAAGAATCCAACCCTTTATGATGAAACGTGGCAATGCGAAGTTCTCACGCAACCGGCGGCCATAAAAATTGCCACGGACTGGGCCAGACGCGCGGGCGCTAAATCATTTTTCGACGCGGGCGACGTGCAGGCCAATGGTTTTCAAATCGTCGAAGATGAGCGAATCGGCCAGTCATACAACGAAACGGGCGCCAGCTACATGGGTTTCGGCGTTTCAGCCTTGTTGGCTTCCGCGCTGGCCGACGAAAATTTCTATGGTCTTGCGATAACGGGCGATGGCTCCTTTATGATGAATCCACAAATTCTCATCGACGGCGTCGAGCACGGCGCCACCGGCTGCATTCTTCTGCTGGACAATCGCCGCATGGCCGCCATCTCCTCCCTTCAAAACGCGCAGTACGGAAGCGAATACGCAACGAGCGACAGCGTTGAAGTGGATTACTCGGCGATGGCCAAATCATTTCGAGGCATCTTTGCGACGCACGGCGGATTTTCCCCCGCAACACTAAAGAAAGCACTTAACGCCGCGTTTCAACACAAGGGGCTGTCGTTGATTCATCTTCCTGTGTACTACGGTCCCAATCCCCTCGGTGGTCTGGGCGCTTATGGTCGATGGAACGTCGGGAATTGGGTCCAGGACACGCAGAATTCGCGCCATAAGATCGGCTTGTAGAAAAAAGTATTTCCCTAAATCAAATGAGGCATTCGTCATGAAAAGCGATGACAATACAAAAGGCATTTTCCGCAATCTGGCATCCTACGGCGACGCTGAGTTCAGCAAATATCTGCGCCGGGCATTCCTCGCCTCGATGGGACTGGATGCGAAGGATCTGGATCGTCCCATCATCGGCATCGCCGACACATCCTCCGACTACGTTACCTGCCACCGGGAAATGCCCGAGATTGTGCAGGCCGTCAAACGGGGCGTTTTCGAAGCGGGTGGATTCCCCTTCGTTTTCCCGACCTGCAGCCTCCACGAGATTCTCATTTCCCCCACGACAATGCTCTACCGCAACCTGATGGCGATGGAAACCGAAGAGATGATCCGCGCACAGCCCATGGACGCCGTTGTCCTGGTCGGCGGATGCGACAAAACCGTTCCGGCGCAGCTCATGGCCGCGGCTTCCGTGGATATTCCGGTGGTCAGCGTGATCACTGGACCAATGATCACGGGACACTGGAAAGGCGAACGGCTTGGCGCCTGCACAGACTGCCGCGCAAATTGGGCCAAGTATCGCGCAGGAGAACTGAATCAAAACGAAATCTCCGAAATCGAGCAAAACCTGTGCCCCACCGGAGGCACGTGCATGGTCATGGGAACAGCCTCGACGATGGCTTGCCTGACGGAAACCCTTGGCCTAATGCTGCCGGGAGGAGCGACGCCGCCATCGGTGACCGGCAAGCGCTTAAACCATGCCGCCGCCTCGGGACGCCGCGCCGTGGAACTGGCTCGCAATCCGGTCACGGCGAAAGATATTTTAACCCCTGGCGCTTTTCGCAATGCGCTGACCGTCCTGATTGCGCTGGGCGGGTCCACAAACGCCATCATTCATTTAACAGCCATCGCACGACGCGTCGGTATTATTTTAACGCCTGGGGACCTGCAAAAAGCCTCAGAGAAAACGCCTTTATTGGTCAACTGCAAACCCGCCGGCGAAGGATACTTAGAAGATATGGATCGCGCAGGCGGCGTTCCCGTTCTGTTGAAAGCTCTTGCGCCGCTTCTGGACCTGGAAACCCAAGGGGTCGCCGGTAAAACCCTTGGCGCATTGCTTGATGAAGTTTCCGAACCCGGCGAATGGCAGAATACGATTCGCACCCTGGAAAATCCTCTTGGCCCTGTCGGATCACTGACGACGTTGTCAGGGTCCCTGGCACCTAATGGCGCCATCATTAAAAGCGCCGCAGCCACTGCAGAACTGATGAAGCATAGAGGTCCCGCCGCAGTTTTTGAGTCGCCGGAGGATGTGGCCGAGCGTATTGATGACCCAAGCCTTGCCCTGACACCCAATCACGTCCTGGTTATGCGCAACGCAGGCCCCATCGCTGCGGGAATGCCCGAGGCCGGAGCAATTCCCATTCCCCAATACCTTGCAGCCAAGGGCGTCAAGGACATGGTCCGAGTTTCCGATGCGCGCATGAGCGGCACGGCCTACGGCACGATTGTTTTACACTGCAGCCCCGAGGCCGTGGCGGGCGGTCCGTTGGCCCTTGTTCGCAATGGAGACATGATCGAACTCGATGTCAAAAACCGCCGAATCGATCTGCTGGTGGAGAAATCCGAACTGGCGAAAAGGCCCAAGATCGCAAAAGCCAAAGATGCCCCCACACGCGGATATCGCCTTTTGCACCATCGCCACGTGCTGCAAGCGCACTTGGGCGCCGATTTCGATTTCATGGCTCCGGTGAACAAAGTTGAATCGCCTCAATAATCACCACGTGGGTTAAGCACTTTTTGTAGTTGGAAAGTTATATAATTTTGTTATAGTCGGGGGCGACTATGTGCAAACACTTCTAACAGGGAGCCAAACCATGTTTCCAGTGATTGTCCTGGGTATTTTTATCATTTTGTTGGCGGTCTCCGGCGGCGCCCTTGGTTTTATCGCCATCTATAAGCTCCGCAATACGGATAACAAACTGGATACCTTACACCGTATTGTCAGCGGACAAAGCGCATCTATTGGCAAACTTCAATCCGCTATTTCCGCGATTCATTCTAAGCTCGAAGCTCCTGAAAAATCTGCAATAACTGTTGATAAGCCTGCGGACAAACCTGTTGAAATCCCTGTTGAATCCACAAGGGATAAACTTGTGGAAGACTTTGTGGATAAACCTGTGGACGAACAAACACCGGCGGAATTCATTCCGACGGGCATTCCGATTTATAGCAAGAAAGCTACAGAGCCTCCGGCGCTCAAACATGGCGCGATGAGCAAGCCTTTTTTCAACGTCGAATGGATCGAGGAGAATATCGGCAAACGCTGGATGACCTGGGCCGGAACTCTGCTTCTGGTCATAGCAACGGGTTTCTTTCTCAAATATGCTTTTGAAAACGATTGGATCGGGCCCAGCGCCCGCGTAATTATGGGAGTCGTTTTCGGGATAGCCTTAATCGTGTGCGGCGACAACTTCACCAGGCGAAAGATGCGCATCCTCGGCCAAAGCCTGATCGGCGGCGGTCTGGCCGTTTTGTATATGTCCACTTTTGCCGCCTTTTCCTTCTACGATCTCCTCCACCGCGACTATGCTTTTATCCTCATGATCCTGGTGACGGCTTCCGGCGTGGGAATGGCAATCATGCACAACGCCAAAAGCATCGCCTTCATGGCCACGCTGGGCGGTTTTCTCACGCCTGTTATGATCTCTACAGGTTCAGCCAACCGAGATGCCCTCATGGCCTATATCGTCTTGCTCGACCTGGGTGTGATCGCTGTCGCCTTTTTCCGCAAATGGCGCGCCCTGGATATCCTCGCTTTCGTCGGCACCACCGTGCTTTTCACGGCATGGCATGAAACTCACTATCGCATAGCCGATCAAATGCCGGCTGTGTTCTGGTTGTCGGCGATATTTTTGATATTTTTGCTTCTTCCTTTTATTCATCACCTGCGCAAAGAAACGCCGATCGCCGTCGAACGCTTTGTCATGTCGATTGCCAACGCAACCTTTTATTTCGGATTCGCCTACGTCATTCTCAAAAGCGACCACAGGCATCTCCTGGGCTTCATCGCCCTCGGAATGTCGGCATCCTATATCGTCATGGGAACACTGACTCGCCGTCGCCTGGCTTCGGATGTCAACTCGCTGTTCAGTTTCGTGACGATGGCGGTCGCGCTGCTCACGCTGGCCATTCCATTGCAGTTGAAATTGCACGGCATAACGCTGATGTGGGCGGTCGAAGCCCCGGTCCTAATCTATTTGGGATATCGCTTCCGATACTTGCCGACACGGATTTTCGGCCTCATCGTTCTATGCATCGCAACAGGCCGTATTTTCACATCTCACTGGCCTTTGCATGTTGAGCAATTTACTCCCATTTTCAACAAAAACTTCGCTGGCGCGATTTTCGTAGCGGTCGCTATCTTTGTCAGTTGGTACATTCATAAACATTTCAAGGATCGGGCTACTGAAATTGATTCACCGATAAAAATTAGCCTTCCCATCGCCGGCGGCTTCCTGGCGCTTGTGCTCTTTCAATTTGAAATCGGCATCTGGCTAAGCAACTACTACGCGGGGACTGGTTCCAAATACTTCTTCCAATGCGTTATAATTGCTATTTGGGCGGTCGGCGCACTGGCATATCTGCACATCGGCCATTACACAAAGAGTCGCGCCGCGCGGCTTTCCGGGCTCCTCCCGCTGGCAGTATCGATGCTGCTGGCTTTTGCGGCCTATTATGACGGCGCGCGATTGAATCTCCAGCTTTTCCTCAACTACCGCTTCGCCGCCTCGCTCCTTGCAACATTGACGATCCTTAACTACGCCATCGTTTATCACAAAGCGAAATCGGATTCGCCATCCAAAGGAATTGGTTTATTTCAACTGACAAGCGGGGCTTTCGGAATAATACTACTCATTCTTATCAGCACTGAGGTATACTTGTTCAGCCATAGGATTGCCTCTGATTACCACGCCGCCGACTGGTCCGCCCTCATGGGCCTAAGTCTCGTCTGGGGCGCCTATGCCACCTCAATGTTGATTCTCGGCTTCTGGAAACGAGTGCGTGCGTTGCGCTTGGCGGCTCTAGCATTATACGGCCTAACAGCCCTCAAACTGATATTGGTTGACATGTCCCAAATCGGGCAGATTTATCGTATCATTTCATTTTTTGTCATCGGTGCCCTGATGATCGCCGCCGCGTACCTCTACAACAAACTGGAAAGTCGTCTCCAACAAGAAACACGTGAGATAAAATCATGAAATATGCATCCGTCGCCTTTATTATTTTGCTTTCTCTACTTGTCATGGCGATTGCGGCATACGGCGAGGAAGACGATGCCGAGGCCATTTCAAATTGGACTCACAAAACGCAAGTCATTTTTGATCAGGCACCTGACCAAGGTCTGGTTGAATTCTCAATGACCAGGCAAGCCTCCGATCAGGCGAAGAAGGACCTTTCCGATCTTCGCCTGATTGAGAAGGAATCGGGCCAGACAGTTCCATTTGTCATGCGGGGGCCAAGACTCCATCCCAAGGACAATGTTCTAAAGTCCATTAGGGCAAAACTTTTTAACAGGAAATACAAGCCCAATCGCTATTCTTCTGTCGTAGCGGGTTTTGGCCCAGAGGTTCTTAAAAACAAAATCACGATCACAACTCCGGGAAACAATTTTAGGCGTAAGGTATTGATTGAAGGCAGCGACAACGCCAAAGTATGGGAGCATGTTCGCGAACAAGCATTCCTTTTTTCCATCAACGCTTCCTGGCTTCCCAAAGGGCGTTTTCTCAAAGACACTGTCGAGATACCGACCAATAATCAGCGATACTTGCGCGTGAGCGTTTTTAACGGCGACGATGACCCCGCGAAAATCGAAATCAAAAACATTTCATTCACATATGAGATCAAATCGCCGCCGTCCGAAAGCCCTGTCCAGATCACACCCACAAGCACCAATACCGAGTATTTGGAAAAAGAAAAAGCCACTATCCTTAGCATTAACCTTGGCCATAAGAATCTTCCGACGGCTAAAGTCGATCTGGATTTTGAGGAGGAGAATTTCTTTCGTCTTGTCAGTGTCAAGGGGCGTGACCGTGAAACGTTCATCAAAACCATCAACACGGAAAACGGCAAAATAAAAAAGGAAACGAAAGAGCCTTGGAAAGCCATTGCCAATAGCGTGATATATCGATTTCCAGCCGGGAAAAAGCCGGATCAAAAGCTGGATATTTCCTTGCGGAACACTTCATATCGCTATCTTGAAATTCGCATAGAAAACCGCGACGATCCGCCTCTGACCTTCAAAAGCGCGGTGGCGACTTGGTATCCGCGATTGATCTCATTTCAGGCCGATAAACAAGCTTTCTATGCCTTGCTTTTAGGAAACCCCAAGGCGAAAGCGCTCAGCTACGATTTCAGTCATTATTCCGAACGTCTTCGGGAGCAAGGCGTCACGATTGCGCAATTGGGCGATGTTTTGCCCAACGAAGATCACGCACCTCAAAAACCCGCGAAATTGCCGTGGCACGAACAATATTCCTACGCTCTTTGGTTGGTTCTCATCGCGGCTGGCGCTATCATGGCTTTTTTGATTTTTCGCCTGGCGACGAATCCCCCTAAAGAGGATTAATCAAGGTTCCACGCACTCAATGGGGAATTCCCGTACGCAATCTTCATCATCATATCCATCGGCATCTTCATCGACGATATCAATGGCCTGGTCAACGTAAGAGCAAGGTAATGAGTTGAGCGGATTAATCACTGTCAGCGGATCATCATCGAGATGAAACCAAATAAGATATGGACATCCGGCCCAGTAATTCCAGCGCAGATCAATTTCCTCATATGTTGACGCCTCAACGTACCTTTCACAATTGATGAGCACGTTGTTATTAAACTTCAAGTTCTTGACCTCGCTGAAACGCAACGCAAATTCCGTTTCAAGGACATCATTTTCGATAGTGTTGCCGGTGATAGTAACATCGCTGACTACACGAAAGGTCAAGGGCGCGGCGATATTAGAAAATTCATTTTCGAGCACTTCAATATTGTATGCGCCGCTGGCCACGTTAATTCCAGCGCCATTATCCAAAAACTCATTGCCCACGATTGAAATATCGTGGTTTTCGACCCCCGAATCGTCATAGACATAAAACGCCTGTCGACAATCGTGAAAATTGTTTCCAATGAAACTCAAGTGATGGCTTCCGTGCATGATTTCGACAGCGCCGACGTTTTGCGCGCCGGAGACGTCGTTGCCGCTCACTTCAATATCGAAACACCCGCCGCTCAAATAACCGGAGCCGAAAAATCCAATGCCGGTATCGTCAACATTGCTCACCGTGTTTCCCAATATTTCGACATCGCTCGTAATATAAGCCGCGATGCCGCTCCACAAAAAGCCGTCGATCTCGTTTCCCGTAACTAGTCCGCTTTTTGAATCACCAATCTCAAGACCATTTAAGGCCACGCCTCCTGTTGAAAAAACTATGTTGCCGTCGATTTCAAACTCCTCAACATCATCAAACATAATGCCAAACCTACGCGGATTGCTTATGTCATTATTGATAACTCGCGCTTCCGAAACATTCCGAAAATCAACGCCGTTTTCCCCAGCAACCAGGACGCAGTTTATGACGGCAACATCCGAAACTCCTTCGGCTTTCACTGCGGGAATTTCGCCGACGACCGGGCCGATAATTGTATACCCCCCGCAATCGAGAGTTATACCGGAGGCATTGAGAACGATAGCCGGTTCGCTTGATGCGGAGCAGTCCAGATCTTGTGAAAGAAGAACATCGGATTGAAGCAAATACCCACAATGAACGAACACTTCAACATCATCATCGACATCATCGTCTGATGCATCAGGATCGCCGACGGCCACAGTCGAATTCGCCGAAGAATCCTCATCTCCGCAATTTACGAAAAAAAGCGTGAAGCAAGCCGCCAGTAAAGCAAGAATCAACCTTTGCTTCTTAAGCTCTGACATCACTCTTCCTTCTGCACGCCGGTAAAACGAAACTTTCCGACCTGCATGGCCGGAACATAATAAGCACCTGTCGAACCCCACCACGCCGCGCAGCTTTTTCGATCCGCGGAAAGTCTCTTTACGTCGTTGAAAACGTCCAGGAAAGATTGCATGAAACGCATACTCGGCAACCCCGCGGTGATCTTCCCGTCTTCAATCAGGAAGGTTCCATCACGGGTCATTCCGGTCAGCACGGCTTTGGGCATGTCGATGAATCCGTTGATGTAATGAAAACGCGTGACAAGTATGCCCCGTTTTACGGAAGCGATCATTTCATCAAGATTCGAATCGCCGCCATCCATGACGAGATTCAAAGGGAAAGCCCCGCTCGCAGCCTCCGTCGGCGACAAGGCGTGGCCGGTGCTTTGCGTATTGTTTCTCGCGGCGGTGACGGTGTCGTGAACGCAGGCGCCGCAAACACCTTCTTTGAGTAAATCATGCTTTTCCTTAGGAACGCCTTCAAAATCAAATGGAACGCCGAGCGCCTGAAGTTCGTATCCGTCGTCACGAATGGAGATATTGCCGCCGACAATCTTTTGGCCTTGTTTTGCCGTTAAAAAACTTTGCCCCTCTTCATAAGTCTTGCTTCCGAAACCGATAACGTCCAGCCATTCCAGCGCATCGCCCACTGCCGCGTGCTCCAAAACGACCTCGTAATCACCCGGTTCGATCTCGACGCGGCGCCTGCCCTGAATGCATTTCATCAACGCGCGCCGCCCCGCGCCTTCCGTATCGATTTCATCGATGTTCCTGGAAACTCCCCCCGCATAACCCGACGAGGCGTCGTCGCCGATTATCACCATCAGTTCGGCCGCCGTCAGCGGTGCGTAAGCACGCAGTCCGCTGGTATTGGCGACAGCAATTTCACTGTAACCCGACGAAAGCAATCCGGACGCGACAGTTCCATTCGACTTGGACATGGACAGGATAGGCTTGACATGCTCTGCACGATCACTCGCGTTGAAATCCGCTGTTTTTTGAAAATACGTTGTCACCGTCGCGTAATCCTGCTTTCCCGGCAAAGGAGGAAGTCCGGGAACGGGCGGCCCGGCCAGCGCAATGGCTTCGGCGCGGCGCAATGTTTCCATCAATCTTGCGAGATTAAGCCCCGTCGTCGCGGCCACGCCGATGCGGTCGCCTATTTTCGCACGGATCGACACGTCCACGGATTCCGTGTGAATATTCTGATGGATGTGGTTGTTGGCAAAACGAGTCAGGCCGGAAAACGAAGCATCGCACACGATGGTCGCTTCGTTTTTCGCAGCGCTTAACACGGCCTCAAGGCTCGCGAATATTTTGTCTTGGCCAATCATTTTTTCCTCCCGACCTGAATGCCGCGAAAACGTGCTGCGCCGCAGCCATGCGCCACGCGCGCCGTTTGCATCGGTTGCCCCTTACCGCAATTGGGAACGCCCCAGACCCTCCATGAATCGGCATTGCACACGGCGTCGCATGCGCCCCAAAATTTCGGCGTCAGTGCGGTGTAAACAGGATTCTTGACAAGAGCCGTAAGCTTACCGTCCTCGATGAGCCTTGCGTATTCGCACCCAAAACTGAAATTGAGACGAAGGTCATCAATACTCCAACTTTTGTTAATATCCATAAACAGGCCTCGCTTCGTGTCCGCGATCAATTCATCGAGCGTGGGGCCTTTTGGATCGTAAGCTAGGTTGATGTTTGTCATTCGGATCAGCGGCGTTCGCGCCCAGCCGTCGGCCCTCATGGTTCCGTTGGAATTTAAGCCCAAGCTCTTTGCAGTTTCCCGCGACATCTGATAGCCGACAAAAAGTCCATCTTTCACAATGTCAAAGCGTTGCGCCGCAACGCCTTCATCGTCCCATCCAAAAGAACCCAGCGCCCCGGGAATTGTGGCGTCGCCGTAAAGATTGACCTTGTCGCTGCCGTACTGCAATTTCCCGAGCCGATCGGGAGTCATAAACGAACCGCCGGCCAGACTGATTTCTGTCCCCAAGGCTCGGTCAAGTTCTGTGGGATGACCGCAGGATTCATGGATCTGTAAGGCAAGCTGCGGCCCGGCGATGATCAAGTCGTATTCGCCTTGCGGGCACTCCATCGCCGACAGAAGTTCCACGGCGCCCTTCCCGGTTTTCTCAGCATTTTCAACCAGGCCGATTCCCTCGATCCACTCGTAGCCCGCCGCCCCCCAATCGCCCCTGTGGGAATTGGGATGGGAGAACTTCTGCACGTCGCCGTCTTTTTCAGCCAAGGCTTCGATGCCGCCTCCCGAATGGAGTATATCCTGATGCAGATCGGCGCCTTCCGTATCAATGAAATACTTGTCCTCACCGATGAACATGATATTACCCTTCGCCGTCGTCACGCCGGGCTGCTCGCGAATGATCCGACACGTTTTGAGAAGAAGCTCGACTTTTTGCGCTAAGGGCGTTTCGAAGGGATCGATTGTTCGCGGGCTTTTCCATGATCCCTGCTGCGGCGGGCGCTCGTCCAACTCCACCGGCGTTATCAGGGTTGTTGCGCTGGCGCGCGCGATCTCCAAAGCCCTATCCGCGCACGCGATGACATTGCCGGCTTCAAGCTCACTGGTTGAAGCGAATCCCCAAGCGCCCTTATCCAGAACACGGATGCCAATCCCCTTGCTCGATTGATCGGCGATGCCTTCAACTTTGTCGTCCTTAACATCAATGCGCTCCTTGCGCTGCGCCACTAAGCGCGCATCGGCGTACTGAACGCCTGCTTTTTTGAGATGTTCGATTGCAAGCTGAGCAAAATCTTTCACTTTTAGCCCCCGCGCTGAATTAGGTTGCACACAAGGCCTTGCCTTTGACAATGCTACTCTTATACCGATGATGGTCAACGATCAAGAAACCGGGACTGGAGGCCAGTTGGCGAACCCGTCACAAAATGTCAGACAAACCACGCGTACGGCGCCAGCCCTGACGATTGCCGTAATCGCCGTCAGCTTCGCGGCCATTTTTTTTCGCAAGGCTTTTCCGACGCACCCCCTCCTGTGCGCGGGCTTCAGGTTGGCTATTGCGGGGCTACTGCTTCTACCTTTCACTGCAAAGGCCGCTACAAGGGGCATTCTCAACGGCAAATTCATGCGTTACGCCATCCTTGCTGGTTTGGCCTACGGCATACACTTCAGCTCATGGGTCGCCTCTCTTGATATAACATCCATCGCCGTTTCCGTCACACTCGTAACAACCACGCCCCTGATCCTGGCCGTCGTCGCTTTGCTATCTGGCAAAGGCATCCCGAGCCCCAAGCTATGGATTTGCCTCGCTCTTGCCTTTTTCGGTCTTGCGCTGATCGGATCGCAAGATTTCAGCCATGGCCGTAATGCGTTATTCGGCGACGTGTTGGCAGTCATCGGCGCTGCAGCCATGGCGGCTTATTTGATGTTGGGCAAACGTCTTGGAGACGAACTCGACGCCCTCGCTTTCTCAGGCGTCGCCACGTTAGTCGGCGCAATGTCTATATTCGCCACAGCCTTCGCCTTAGGCATACCGATACGACTAGCGGGGCCGGAAGCCCTTTTTTACCTGGCGCTCGCGGCGATCATCCCGCAGCTCATCGGCCATAACCTCCTGACATGGTCATTGAAATACACGACTCCGGTCGTGGTCGGAATCGCCATTCTTGGTGAACCGGTCGGCGCAACGATCCTGGGATGGATATGGCTTGGCGAGAAAGTCGGACCGATGGTTGTCGTCGGCTGCGTTTTAACCTTAAGCTCTGTCGCCCTGGCTATTGTAAGCCGAAATCAGGATGAAGATTCCAAGCTCTGATCGTATCAAAAATATCTCCGGCGTCTGGCATGCTTTGGGTTGATTTGCTATCGTGCTGTTCGCATTACCGTGAGGGACTTAACATGCGCTCGATCACAATTTCACTTCTCGTTGTCCTCAGTGTCTGCACCGCGGCCTTTGCGGATATTTCTCCGGGGCCCACTTCGCATCTCGACAGCCCGGCCATCATGGTCGCAGGCGAAGACCTGGCGATATTGGATGCAGAAAATCCCAAAATTCAAAAACAAATGCGTGCGGACAAGGAAGACCCGGTATTTCCGCAAACCTATATCCAGGGCGATCATTACCTGGCCTGGAAAATCGATACGGCCACGGGAGAAATCACCTCAGCCGGAACCTCCCTGAAACCCGGTCTAACGCAGCAGGCGCAAAACGCGATCATGAAAGCGCCGCCCTGGCTGCGCACGGCTCTCGTTAATCGCTTCCTGGACTTAAGCGAAGACGATGCGGCGACTTTTGCCGATCTGATTTTAAATCCGGAAGATGAGCGATACGTCGATGAACTCGCTTTTCTCATTGCCATGACCGGCAACCGCGACATCAACTACGACCGTTCGGCGGACCTAATGGCCCAAAATGTGCGCCTGATCTACGAATACGACCAATATCTTGATTACGTTACAGTCGTGGATCACGGAACGCCGGAAGATGAGGATTACTGGACAACCGTTGAATACGTGGCTCTCGTCGACGATGAGCCGACGACATTCGAGGTTCCAAAAGAGATTTACTACTGGTACATCGTGCACCCCAAGCTGGATATGGAGCGCGTGGAATACGTGGACCCCGCCACCGGCGCTACACGAGACCCGGAAGACGGCGGGCGTTTCTGGCGCGATTATCTGTTCACCAGCGGCGAGGGAGAAGCGGACTACACGCGGCCCTATTTCCTGCTCAATCCCAATGAGATCACCGAGGCCGAGCTTCAGGATTGGGGCAGCACCGCGACCTCGTATTTCAGCGAGCGAGACATCTACAACATCGATGCGATTTTGCATGAAAACGGCGAGCCGGTTTTTGTCGAATTTTCCTACGGCAAAGGAACCGTCATCGCCACGACGATGACCGTCGAAGTCGCAGACCCCGCCGAGCAAAGACCACTCGTGGACAACATGCTGGCATACGGCTGCGGGGATATGACTTTGCCGACAAATAAAAACGTGGTGATCCTCGATGACGCGCCCCTGGATAATGACCTGGCCGCCACGCTCCAAACGGCCATGACAAGCATGAGCTATGAAAATATTTATGTTGTGCAGCACGCCAACTTTCCAGGCGAACTGCCGAATGATCTGACCCTCGACGACATTGACAAAGTCATAATCCCTTCTGGTTCAACGCACGAAACTTACGAGATTTTCGCCGACGGCGCCCCGCAGGATTCGCCGGTCCTTGCCTGGCTCCAGGGCGGATATCGCGTTTTGGAAATGCATCTCGCGGGCGCAACCGACCTGTCGGATATCACTTTCGTCGGCGGTTATAAAATCGCTGCGCCGGGACCGGGATCGGAAACGAATACGGTGACGATCGCGGGACGCCCTCTTCTTTCGGATGTCATTGCCTTGGCTGATCACGTCTGGGACGGCGTGGTTTACAACTCCCTTTCCGGCGACAGACCCTTTAGCAACGACGGAACCACGGCGCTGAAAATATTGGGCAACTGGATCGGCAAGAACATGATGGACAATATCTCCGAATGGATCGAGAAAAACAACGCCTCAAGCATCGAGCGCGCCATTCAACCAACGCGCATCATTCGCAATCACTTCGGCAACTGCGGCGAGGATCAGGATGTCTGGACCGCCGTGGCGCGCACCTGCCTGATTCCCGCCATGAACGTTTCGGATACAAACGAAGACCACGTTTGGAACGAGTTTTACCACGACGGCCAGTGGCATTATCTCCAGAACGACTGGTCCAACGGCCCCACGCGCATCGCCACGCCCGGCGGCAATCAGGACACGGACTACTGCGGCGAGGGCTGCGGCAAAACAACCAGCTTCATCTTCCGCTGGGACGGCAACGGCGAAATCGTTTCGGTCATCGAACGTTATTCCCAATTCATTACCGTTGAATTTGAAATCACCGACGCTGCGGGGCAACCCGTGCCGGGAGCAAAAATCTCGCTGGCCTCAGAAGGCTATTACGCGCCGCATTTCAACACTCTGGGGTTTTTTGTTTTCACCGACGCCGACGGCAGAGCCACCGTCACGCTGGGCAATTTGCGTAATTACTATG
>Ga0307990_1002774_pt1 | contig 13759 bp, 7 predicted proteins | sample EllFjometagen129_FD_203168 | JGI IMG/M metagenome (GOLD analysis project Ga0307990, IMG submission 203168) | Marine microbial communities from Ellis Fjord, Antarctic Ocean - #129 | ecosystem: Environmental > Aquatic > Marine > Unclassified | place: Southern Ocean | collected 2014-10-08
GGTATCAAAGTCTCCACTTACTGAACTTTCCAGCGCAGTTTTCCCGGCAGCATTGTTCCAGTCAAAATACCCATTATAGGTAACAGAAAAAGCACCGACAGGGGCGGTAGCAGTAAAGGTGCCCGAAGGTTGCTGGAATTTGGTATCGTCCGTGAAGGTACCGGAGGACGCTGATATCACTAGGGTATCTTCTACCGTTTCAGTCAGGGTAAGAACACGCCCGTCCTTTGCACCGTCGCTTCCAACACTAACAAGGACGTCGGCTTGCACCGCAAATGCGGCCAATCCAACTGCGAGAGTTACTATGATTTTTTTCATTTGTTTTCTCCGTTGTTGTTTGCGGAATAAATCCGCTTTTTTTTTCGAATGCGGCCGGCAGGATGCCGGCCGCAAAAACAGGGGCTTAGTTTTCGATGATCAACCGGATGAATCGCTCATCAACGACGGTATCGACGGTGTTGGTCACCGTGTCGAAGAAACCGGCGCCGATATTCGTTGAAACCGCGGTTACCCCGATGTCGGTCCACGATCCGCTGACCAGGTTCGTTGTCGTTTGAACATTGTACATCAACGTCGGATCGTTATTGCGTTGCACGTGCAGATATTCCAACCCGCTGCCGCTATTCACAAGGATCGGGAGAACGGCCGGCTCAACCGTGTTGTTGGTCGGGTTTCCGTCCAAACCGTATTCGTTGATGTTCAAGATACCGTCATTGTCGTAGTCGTTGGTCGTCGCACCGAGATCCACGCCGTCCCACTGACCAGCCCAGGTTCCGTATCCCGTAGTGTCACCGACCCACTTCTCGACCAGGGCTTCTCGCTCTGCTATGAGCGTGGCATCATCGAGGGTTGAGCCCCAAATTTTGACTTCGAAGATTTCCCCGTTGAAGTTACGGCCTGTATTAGTCGTTCGGCCGAGAGTCAAGCCGGCTGCCAATGAATAGTCGGCGGGTAAACGCGTTGCTGAAACGCTGTTTTCGCTGGCAGATTCCCACGACGTAAACTCGCTATCGGCAACATCATACCTGAAGCTGATCACCACTGTATCCCCGGTCATGGCCGTTGATGCCAAATTAACGGAACCGCCAAGCCAGGTCGCAAAACCTGCGCCGGTCCAGCGCAGTCCGAATCCTGTAGAAATGGTAGATGTATTCCCGATGATATCCTGCTGTGTCCCTATCCCTTCCGGACGCAGTGCCATCATGACAACGAACCCGCTATTGCCAGTCGTCGTATCTAGCAGCAGATCGGATTCCGTAGCATCCATCAGCTCAAGCTGGGTTGTGTTGGTGGTAAAGTCCAGACCGGGCAGATCGGTATTGGAAAGCTGGGTGCTTGGATAAAGAATGCCACTCTCAGCTTCCATTGCGTCGTAAGTGCCTGCAGTAACCAGATTGGTCCAGGCAGAAACCAAACCGTTCGAATAGACGCCCACGCTATTCGTCTGACTCGCGTCATAACGCATCAGCAAGACGGTATTAGTGGAAAGGGCAGCCGGGGTTACGCTCAACTGTTCGCTGTATCCGCTCTCCACACCGTTGAGGCCGGTTGCCGTTAACGCGTAATAATAGGTTGTATCATTGATTAAACCTGTATCGAGATACTCCGTTTCAACCAAATTCGTAATCGCGGCATAGGTGCCTATATCATCGCTAATGGCCGTACGATACACAGTGTAAAAGTCCAATAATCCGGTCGCATCGGGAAGCCAAGTCAAAAACGCGCCGGCATCTCTCGGCATCACGCTCGAGCCTGCCGGCGGCAGAGCTCCGGTGGGCACGTCAATGACATCGACTTTGAAATCGAGAAACAACAGAGCTCCACTATTATTATCCCAACCGGGATCGGTTATGGCAAACTCAAGCAGACCATCCACTGTGGCGATCGGGGAGAATGAGTCTATCGTTGAGGCAGTAGCCTCCGACACGACGACTCCATTCGTCGTTCCGGTCCGCTGAAAAACCTTGTAGCTTTCCCCAACCTTACTGTGCAGCGAAAAAACCAGCATTTTTCCGGCATCTAGCACTAAATTATTTGTGTTGAAGGTCAGCATAAATGCTTCGCCGTCTGTATACATTCTTGCTCCGCCGGTTTGGCCAGCTGAGATAACTCCCAACCCGTTTCCAAACGAATACATATCGCAAGCGGGTCCAAAGCTCCAAGCGGAGGCGTCCTCCGGAGAGGATATATCCGTTGCCGTCCACGTGACAGTAAACGATCCGCTCGCACCGCTAACCGTACTTTCGGTCGCTACGGAAGCGATACCCAGCCCGCCAGGATCATAGGTCGCCACGCTGACAAGGTTACTGAAAACCATTGTGGCTGAAGTCACATTGTCGGCCGCTAGTCCGTCTAACGTAACTTCCAATGCGGCATGTGCTGCCGTCATGCCCATGAGCAGGGCTACTATTCCAACGATGAACTTTTTCATTTGCTTCCTCCTGGTTTCTTTTTCTCCCGGCGAACCCGCCATGAGCTCCGGCCAAATTGCATATTGTTTACATTCAGACGTATATTAATGCATATTTAGCACCGATCTGTATTTACTGAGTCTGCCAATCTCTTGTCTAAAACGGTCATTCAGTAGCAATTGTTGCTCTTTTTGGACCTCCCCGCCCAAAAATGACTTCCATCCATTTTATAACCCGGCAATGCCGATGTTTTTGTTTTTCGCAACTACGTTCGGCACAGCGCTTTCGCCTTGCCAAAGCTACGGCGCACACGTCGCGGCGCAAGGGCCGCGTTTTTCCAATGGTTGGAAAATGAACATGCGCCCCGATGCAATAGGGGGAGGCAACTGCGCTGCGACGCGGTGCTTCGGCAAATTAGGATGAGCGCATTATGATTCCGAACGATATTCGGAGGGTGTTTTGCCGTAGTGCTGACGAAACTGCCGGCTAAAATGGCTCGATTCAATATAGCCTACCTTATAGGCAACATCCGAGATTCTGAGATCGGATGACTGAAGCAGAGCCGCCGCCTTTTTCAACCGGACACTCCATATCAGTTTTGACGGGGTTTCGCCGGTCAGAGCCTTGAGCTTCCGGTGGAGCGTCCGAACACTCATGTTCAGTTCCTCCGCAAATAGTTCGGTCGTAAATTCGGGATCCTGATAATACTTTTCCAACACAGCAAAGGTTTGCTTCAAAAATGCCTGCTCCGGTGATGATTCAATGAACGGCTGATTCGGAACCATAAAATCACGACTGAAGCGTTCTCGGAGCAGCTGACGAGATTGAAGCAGATTATGCACACGCGTCTTGAGCAACAGCTTATTAAAGGGCTTGGTCACATAGTCGTCCGCGCCCGCTTCCAACCCCTCAACCTGGCTTTCCACAGAGGTCTTCGCCGTCAATACGATGACCGGAATATGCGAGGTTTCAACATGGGCCTTGAGTTGGCGGCATAGTTCAATCCCATCCATACCCGGCATCATCAAATCCGTCACCACCAGATCCGGCATATGCTCAAGAGCTTTTTCCAGCCCGCTTCTCCCATTATCGGCTTTCAAAATCTGACAGTCAGCTTTCAACCCCAAATCGATCATGTACAGGTAATCGGGATCATCATCCACAATCAAAATGAGAGGGCTTTCCTCGGGGTCTTTCTTGAAATCATTCATAGCCGGCTCCGCAATTAAGAATTCTCTCACGTTCAATCGGCAACATCACGCTGAAACGGGACCCGGGATGTTCCGGATCCTGATGAACCGGGCTTTCAACGCGGATTTCACCTCCCCAAAGATCCACCAGATCCTTGGTTAAATTCAGTCCGATTCCAGACCCGTCGACGATCGCCTTTTCCGGAATGCGATAGAATCGATCAAAGATACGCTGCAAATGCTCCGGTTCCACGCCGGCACCCGAGTCCTCTACCACCAACGAGATCGCTCTGCCTGCGCCGGAATCCGTCACCTCATTCAACACGATCCGAACCCTGCCCCCAGAGGGCGTATACTTGATGGCATTGCTCACCAGATTAGAGGTGATTTTTTTGAGCTTGTCTGGGTCAAACCATCCGACACAGAAATCGATAATGTCGACCTCGCAGGAGACCTGCTTCTTTTCCGCGAGAGGCAGCAGCATCTCAATGTGCTCGCGTATATGGTTCGAAATATCTCTTTCCACAGGCTCCATCCGTATTCGACCCTGTTCCAATTTTCGGAAATCGAGAATTTGCGACACCAGAGTGGAGACCCGATCCACACTCCGCATCGCCACGTCGTGCAGAGTCTTCATCTCCTCTTTGTTATCGAGCATATGCCCCAATGCCCCTTTAATCAGCCCAAGCGGCGTGTTCAGCTCATGCGAAATGTTGGTGAGAAATCCCGTCTTGAGCTGATCCATTTCGACCAGATGCCTTTGACGCTCCTTCAGCCGCTTTTCATGAAAATATACAAGCATCCCGATGAACGCGGTCGACACCCCGGCCAGCGACAAGACCATGGCAATGAACCATATCCGCCTCCAAACCGGAGGAACAACCATGAACTGACTAACCGCCGGAGTCGGGTCTATATTGAAGTCGCAATCTCTGGCCCGTACCGCAAGGCGATGCCTCCCATGTTCGAGATTCAAAAACGTCCGCCCGATTTCTCCTGAAAATGACGACCAATCCGCGTCATTCATCCTCCAGGAATATTGCAATTGGCCTACCGGCGTCTCTCCCCATGGATCCCGCCCCGACCATGACACGTGAATATTTCCCGAAGATTCCACTTCTTCGGGGTGAGATTCTATACGGGTTTCCGGCGGTTGGGTTTCCGGCCTGTGGCGCACGGTGCAATAGCGTTGCGAGCTGGTAAAGTTCATGATAACACGCGGTGAACGGACATCCCGGACGTTAAAATTATACCAAACAGATCCATCCGCCGACTGCCGCATAGTCCCGCTTCGATTGGACATGCCGAAATCGTCCGACAGCACATTACCCGCCCAGCTAGTTCCATCAAAGCGGCTGATCCCCTTGCTGAATGCCGCAAGCAACGTTCCATCCGCGAGGGGAAGCAAATCGACAACGAACTTGCCCGGAAGACCATCCGTCATGGTGTAGTTCATCCATCCGTCGGCCCCCTTCCGGTAAATCCCGAACAACCCCTTGGCAACCCATAAATTCCGATCTGCATCCAGAACCAAATCATGGGTAAAAACGCCCGGAAGCGCAGGGATGACGCAGTGGGTTAAGGTTGCTGCATCGTATTGGTAGAGGATCGTCGACCCCATCCAGAGCGATCCGTCCTGTGCGCGAGCAAACCGAGAAATATGAAAAGGCACTTCAGGCGGAATATGGTGTTTGAGAAGCCGGATCGCTCCGTTCGGCGTCACCTCATATTGAAGCGCACCTCCGGCGGCAGATGCACCGAGCTCTCTATTTCCACTCGCACCAAGCCACACGGAGCCATCTTCCGCTTCATAAATAGATTCATCACCGATTTGTGAGGCTAGTTCGGGATGGATCTTGCGGTTCCACCGCTTGCCGTTGAATACGCTCAGCGCAGCGTCTTCACCATGACTTCCAATCGCCCAGACGACCCTGTGGCTTGAGGCATATAACGATCTCGCGTTGTCAATCAAGCCGTCATCAGAGTCGTATTGAAGCCATTCGCCAGTTGCTGGATCATAGGAGACTGCATTCCGGTTGTTCATGAGATACCACTGTATACCCGAGGCAGACTCACACTCAAAATGCAGGCCGATATATGTCAACCACTTCTCCTCCCCCAGATCTAGGATATAAACGTACCCTCCCCGACCCAGAACAAACCACCGTCCGACAGACGTCTGGAACATGGTTAAAGGGACGCTCGGAAGCCCATGCCGAAAGGAAGGGTAATACCTTTCGCCTGATTCTCGGATCGCATAGAGAATCCCAGCTCCTGTAGCCCAAAGCGTATCATCAGCACCCCTGATCAATGAATAAAACCGTTTCCTGGAGTCTGAATTCCCCGATGCGCTCCATGTGCCATCGCGCGGGTCAAATGCTCGGACGCCTTGTTGCGAACCGCTGTCTACATACCAGATTTTCCCGTCCGGCCCTTCGCAGACAGCGGCTTCCGGCCACTGCGCATCCTCCCCGGCCCTGTAGCTGTCCCACTGTGACTCCTCCACAGGACGCCCGTTTCGAATCGGAACATGAACTAACTCAGAAAATTCCCCTCGAATATTCCGTACGACCCAAATATCGCCCGCTCTATCGCGGCAAAAAGCGGTCAACAGCTCTTCCTCGCCTGCTTTCAGAACCTTGCACCACTTGGTTAAATCCGGGCTGAAATGCGTTAGCTCCGTGGAGGTCAGAAGCCAAATGGAGTCGTCTTCTACCTTCTCAAGACCCGTCTCGAATAATGTCGGCCCGATGCTTTGCGATATGACGTGCCAAGACCCGTCCACCCATTGTACCAGTCCCGAATCAACCACAACCAGCAGGCTGCCGTCACCCATGCACAGCACGCTCTTGCCCCAAGGGGTTCGGCGGGGGTCATGGTCGATACGGGAGATCAGCTCTTCATCAAACGGAATGCGCTGCACGGTTTTACCATCATACCGCACCACCCCGCCAATGCAGCCGAACCAGAATGCTCCATCATCCGCCTCGTCCATACAAAGCACGCCCTGCCCGTCAAGATCTTCAATCTCCCGCCAGCGCCAGGGTTCCAGCACCGGATCAGCAATATCCGGCACATACGGCCTCACCGCTAAACACCACAGAGGCAGCGCCAGTAACATAAACATGGGTATAATTGAGTATGCCTGCATGAATCACATTTCTTTGGAACACATAAATCTAACGCAAACAGATAATTTCATCCACATGATTCATGGATGCCGTTTTATATGATTTATTCAACTCCATAACACCAACAGGCGCCTGACCCCTTGGCGTGCAAAATTTTTTGTTGCATATTGTTAACAATTAGACAAGTCAGAATCCCTCCTCGTTATCAACGATGGTTTGTCATAAGAAGTGGCGGCGTCACTGCAGGCAAAAATTTGACCGCCCTCAATAAATCGGGCCTGTTCCGCATTGTTGGTGAAGGTGCGGTAGATACTTCGGATCTTAATCGCTGATTTTTCGATGATCGGTTTAGCTACCGTCAACACCTCCGCAGGAGCCATGCCGCATTGGATCCGGTCAGCCATTGCACCAAGCCGGATCATCCGGGTCGATGACGGCTATAAAAATCCCGTGGGGACAAGCTCTACGCAGCTAATCTTGCCTTCACGACCGGGCGAATAGGAGTAGGACATGAGCTTGCGGCCGTTCTCTTCGTAAATGAAGGGATCGCCTGCTAAATCACCTACCAGATACCTGCTGCCATACGGAAGCACCGTGTTAAAGATTACCTCCCCCTGTTTGTCCCGCATAAATTCCCACTGGCTCCAGTCATCATTGCGGGCATCCAATACCACGCGATAGATTCCCCGAAATTTGCTCTTATCCAGAATTTTTATGTAGAAGAAGATCTCATAAATTCCGTCGACCAACTCCAACACATCCACATGGTTTTCCCACCCCTTGCAGGTGACGCCCGGAATATCGCCCGGGTGCGGATTGTTGGGGTGGTTCTTAAACTCGTCGGAGCCCGTAAACAGCGTCAGGATTCGCTCATTGTCCCCCTTCCACCATTTTTTCCACTGATCCGCACCTTCCTTGCCACGTGCGACATACGGTTCATAACAGGCCGTTTTGGGATCGTCCAACGGAGCGCGATGAATCCGCCCGCCCTTCCCCATGCAATACAGTCGACCGGCGCGTTTGAAGAACCGCGCATAATCATGAGCAAAGACTGCCGTCGCATCTATATCCACTCCATACCCCGGATGCTCAATCGGCCCCCAAGCCTCGCCATCGAAACGCGCACCTTTCACGCCACCACCCGTTTCCGGATCATTAAAATTAAGACCATAAGGACTGGTGCCCATAAAATTCAAGTGAGCCGCTCCATAAACCGTGCTCTTACCGCTGGAACCATGAATTGCTCCAAGAAATAACTGGTGTTCGTGGTCCAGATAAATTTCCAGCCCACCCACATGCTTCCAGTCGCGCGACGAATCCGAATTCTTGCTGAAGCTAAGTACCGGTTTCTCGACATCCATCCAGCTCTTCGGGGTCATATTTTCCAAGCTGCGCGTCCAGCTGAGATACACCTCGTTATGATGGCTGTGCCAGGTGGTGTACATATAGTATTGGGCTTCCAGATGAGTTCGCTTTTCCACCGGCACCCAGTCGGGGATTTTGATGACGGTTTGGAACATCGGACGCTTGTCTTCATGAATAAACAGGTTTCCGGGATCCTTTCCCTCTCCGCCAAACACCGCCTGCTTCAAGGAATAGCCCAACGGAATCCTTGCCCCCGCAATGCTCTCCGCCTCGACCAAAGCCGGAGAGAAGCTTAAAACGACAAGAGTCATGCTGCAACATACAGAATATTTAAAACCAAGCAAATCACGCACGAGAACTCCAATCCTTTCCCTGTCAAAATCCTATGTTCATGACCCAGATATTGAGTCGCCTCATCTATACTATCCGCTTCATGCACAGTTAATTCTTTTCAACACATTTCGCATCAAACTTGAAATAGACCGTGTGCCGATAGGTCCCGCCCGCTTTATAGGCCTGTCCATCAGGCCCGAGGACGTCCGGCCAACTAAACTTAGTTCCAATTGCGCTGATTCCATCCATCAGCGAAATATCTCCCCGGGGAAACTTTTTCGCGACAGCGGTTTTTCTAGGTTCGGGGTCGTCGGTCGGAGTAAACATACGCAGGAACAGACTCTCCTCCTCGCAGACAATTGAAATATCTGCGTCATCGGTATCGATAACCGCCCAGCGAACATCCGCATGGAATCCTTTAAATTCCGGATAGTGCTTGGGGTTTTGAATGGAGCCGGTCACCGCATCGTTATAATCCTTTTGCCAAACATTGAGAGAGGTTCCTTTCATCCGGTTTCGCCAAACGCGATACGGCCCGTCGCCCAGCCACTTCATTCCATTTACCTTAGCTTCCGGATAATCAAAACTTATGCCCATGTGCTCCGACTCAGCCGACAAAGCGTATTCATACTCTAACTTGATCCAACCTGATGGAAGCATGGTCCACTCGGCGTATTTGCAGTCCCCATCGTACTCAAACCGAACAACGTAATTATCCCCGTCGCGCTCTTTACGAACCTTCGAAACAGTTTGCGAACCAGCGGTTAGCGCCGGACCATTACCGAAAGAAACGTCGCGGCCATCATTCGACAAAGAAAAAATCATGCCGGTGGATTTGGACAGAGCGATTTGTGTCCCTCCCGCTGACAAAACTATGTGGTCTCCATCGTCCATCCCAACAGCAGCGTTTCCATCGACAGTTACCTGATTCGCCGCGAACGCTTTCGCCTTTTTGATCGGCCAGGTCCACGCCCACAGTTCTTTTCCATTCCAGTCGCGCGCGGAGAAAACAAGCGCGTCATGCGCGCGCCATTTCTCGGGCAGGCGGAGACGCACAGCCCCCGATTCGCTCGGAGCGATGGATGGGCCGGGAACCGTTCCGGACGCCATGACCGTACTGCCGGACTCGGGGGCGTTGATGCCCGGATAATCCACGAGCTCCCACTCAAACATCAGCTGGTCCGCGTTGATAAAATCATATTCATTGATAATGCCCACATTGCCATTGAAACTATCGGGCAACACACCAAAAAAATAGTCCGGATCAGCCAGTTGAATCGGCGACCAGATTTCCTTCACGGCGAAGAAGCTACCTTCCTTTTCATGATACGGGCCCAATATGCCGTCGGGTGCAAAGTTACCTGCGGTATCCAACGTTCCCGTAACGAGATTTTGAACCGCTTCGTCTGCGAATACCCATAAAAAACCACCCGCGCAGTTCGGAGCAGCTTTCATCAGCTTCCAATAGTCATCCAGACTCGCACCCGACCCCCCGTCATACATGCCGTGTAAGAACTCGGTGGGAAGAAAAATCAAATTTCCATCCAGGATTCGTTTGAGTCGGTCGTAGGTGATGTAGTGCGCAGCATCGATTCCGTTAAATTTTTTCTTCGTATGAATTACGGTTCGGTCCTGGAGATCCCATTGGGCATAATCATCGTCCAGTTCCGGATTCCAACCCCCTTCGTTTCCGTTGCACCAAAGAATGATGCTCGGGTGATTCACATCGCGAACCACCAATTCCTCTACGAGCTTTCGACCGACCTCGGCATCGTAAGCCGCCTGCCATCCTGCCAGTTCGTTGAGAACGTAAAGGCCCTGTTCATCGCAAAGCTCAAGAAATCGCTTGTCCGGCGGATAGTGCGACATGCGCACCGCATTCATGTTCATTTCCTTAATCAGGCCAATGTCTTCGATATGGGTTTGCTCGTTCAGCGTGCGGCCGGAGTCGGGATGGAAACTATGACGGTTGACCCCTTTCAGCGTAATCTTCGTGCCGTTCACATAAATCCCGTCGCCTTCGCGAACCTCCACCGTACGGAACCCGAACCGGTCCGTCTGCGTATGAACCACTTTCCCTCCCGATTTCAGGTTCACGACCACCTGATAAAGGTTCGGAGTTTCTGCAGTCCAGAGCGAGGGGGTTAAAACCTGTTGCTTCACATCAATCATTGACTGACCTGCCCGAATTGACGAAGAACAGGGCTTCGCGATCTCTTTGCCTTCCAGAGTTTGGAATCGGCATTCCAGCTCGTCGCACTGCTTAATATTATTTAGATGAACCTGCATCGCAAAGTGCCCATCGGCGGTTGCGTTGATCGCCGTTCGCGCGATGGATTCCTTCGGCAGGATTTCGAGATAGACGGAACGGAAGATGCCGCCGAAGACCCAGTAGTCCGCAAACCGCTCCGCTTCGTTCACCGATTTATTTTTTGAAAACTTCTCCACCTCTACCCGCAAAAGATTGTCGGCTCCAAATTTTAGAAGATCCGTCACGTCGTATTTAAAACGATAGAACCCCCCTTGGTGAACCGGACCGGCGGATTGACCGTTAATGCTGACGCGAGTGTCCGTCATCACCCCTTCAAAGACCATGTTGATGCGTTTGTTCTCCCACTCCTTCAGAGCCGCGAAGCGGTGTTCATAGGTTCCGGACTCCTTACTCATGTTGGCCTTGTGCTTTCCATAGCTCAACCGGCCGAAGCCCTCCTGTTCCCAGCAGGACGGAACGGGAATGGTTGTCCATTCACCACTCTTCGCGCCATCGGAACAGAGAAACCGCCAATCGACCGTATCGTCCTTCCCCGTACCGGACAGGTAGTGAACTTGAGTTGGCGTAGCGAAACCCGATTCCGCGATCAATAAACCCATCAAAACAACTATATTTAGCTTAATCATATTCAGGCCCCTTCCCCTATTGTTCATCCGCCAGCAGCGCAGTCATCGCGCCCTCAAACACGCGGTGAACAGCCCTTGTTTTTCCACTCTTCCAGAGTCTAGAACCAGACGCAGTACAATCCGCTTTTATCATGCTTGCTGGCCAGCCCTTTGCCCGATAAACAGATCCGTTTCGCTGAAGGCACGACCATCGAGGATTAAGCAACGATTCCTGCCAACAGCCCCAGTGTGCCGATCATTAGTTGCCGTTTCATAATGAATTCCTTTTGCTAGAGCGTAACTCCAGATTTCCAGATGGCGAAATCGCGATATCCATTTTTCTCGTTGCACGTCAACTCGCCAGAAGCCGTCTCCAGTAACAGATCAAAAAAGGTGTCCGCCAATGGATCCATGGGCTCGCCTTCCAGCAATGTGCCGGCGTTAAAGTCGGTCCAATTTTTCTTATGCTGTGCGAGCCGGCTGTTGGAGGCGATTTTAACCACTGGAACCGGACCGCCCAGTGGAGTTCCTCGCCCGGTGGTAAAAAGCACCATGTGGCAACCCGCTGCCGCCAGCGCAGTCACCGCGACGATATCGTTACCGGGTCCCTCCAACAGGATCAGACCCTTGCTGTGAATCCGTTCTCCGTAGCGCAGCACATCGTTGAGCGGAGCCCGCCCTCCCTTCTGCACGCAACCGAGCGATTTGTCCTCCAGCGTAGTGATCCCGCCGTCCTTGTTTCCGGGAGAGGGGTTTTCTCCAACGGGTTCCCCGTGCGAGATAAAATAATTTTTGAATCCGTTCACCACCTCGACGGCACGGTTGAAAACCTCTTCGTTCACACAACGGTTGAACAGAATGGTTTCCGCACCAAAAGCTTCCGGAATCTCGGTCAATACGGCCGAGCCGCCCCTGGCAATCAAACGATCGGAAACAGCCCCGACCAGCGGATTAGCCGTCAGGCCAGAAAAGGCATCGGAGCCGCCGCACTTGAGCCCGATCTGGAGCTTGGAAACCGATATCGGTTCACGTTGATCCGCCCCAGCAACATCGCGCAGCTGTCGAAGCAGGCCAAGGCACACGGCCTGCTCATCTTCCACTTCCTGCGCGATAAGAAATTTAACGCGACGTTCGTCAACCGGCCCGATCAACTCCCGAAAGGCCTGCATCGTATTGTTTTCGCAACCGAGCCCGACCACAAGAACGCCGCCGGCATTCGGATGGCGCACGAGATCCGCCAGAATTCTTCGTGAGGTTTCGTGATCATCGCCCAGCTGAGAACAGCCGTATGGATGGCCAAATACAACGACGTCTTCAATGGAGTCCGGTAGCCCTTCGGCGCGCAGGGTCGCCGCCGCTTTTTCCGCCAGCCCGTTTACGCAACCAACCGTAGGAACAATCCAGATTTCATTGCGGACTCCGACGTTCCCATCGGCCCGCGGATAGCCCATGAACGTGCGGTCGTCGTTGATGCTTTCCAATGGTTGGATATCCGGCTGCCAAGTGTATTCGAGCGTTCCTGAAAGCGCGGTTGCAACATTATGATCGTGCACCCACTCTCCCTCCGCAATATCTGCGGACGCATTGCCGATCGAATAGCCATACTTGATGACAGGATTCCCTTTGCAAATCGGCTCAAGCGCAATCTTATGGCCAACCGGAATGCCCCCGTCCTGTTCGATAAGCATAACAGCGACGTTGTCCCGGTCATGTATTTTAAGTGTTGATGGCATCCTGAGCCTCCACTATTTTTTCAACGGTCGCACGTGCGCCGTTCGCCATGATTTCTGAAAGATTTTCTACAACCGCTGCTTCAAAGCCCAGAAGGTCGGTCAGGTCCTGGCTCCAAAAGGCGGAATGGCTCAATACACGGTGCACCACCGCTGCCGAATCTTCCGACTGCCAGACCTCCGCAAAAAATTCCAGCACTACAGGATCGTCGTTGGGGACATATCCTGCGCGCAGGTCCCCTTTGTAGAACGCAATTAAGGCCGCCATGGAAAACGCTAGACGCGACGGAACCTCGCCGAAAATATCGATATATTTTTCCAGTGAGGGCAATACACGGACCTTCCATTTAGAGACCGAGTTGAGGCTGATGGAAAGCAGTGCATGGCGAATGTACGGATTCTTAAAACGCTCCATCACGGCTGAGGCGAACACGTTCACTTCGCTCCGATTCATCGGAAGAGCCGGAGCCAGTTCATCAAACACCGCCGATTTCACGAACCGTCCGAAATCTTTGTCTTCCATCATTTCGCCCACCGTATCCAGCCCCCCGAGAAATGCGCCGAGCACGCTGGCGGTGTGCGCCCCGTTGAGAATACCGACCTTGCGCGTACGGTAAGGTTGCATATCATCCGTCCAAATCACATTCAACCCGGCTTTATGAAAGGGCAGTTCTTCTTTAAATTCGCCCGGTCCTTCAATCACCAACAGGTGGAAAATCTCT
>Ga0307990_1002775_pt1 | contig 13752 bp, 10 predicted proteins | sample EllFjometagen129_FD_203168 | JGI IMG/M metagenome (GOLD analysis project Ga0307990, IMG submission 203168) | Marine microbial communities from Ellis Fjord, Antarctic Ocean - #129 | ecosystem: Environmental > Aquatic > Marine > Unclassified | place: Southern Ocean | collected 2014-10-08
CGGCACAGGCACCCATGACCAGTTTTGTGTCCAAATGGCTATATCATCTATTAGCTTCCAGGGCAGCGGTGATAGCATTGTTCCTGCTGCGCCCCCTGCGGTAAATTTGATAAAATTCCTTCGGCTAAATTCCATTTTCCCTGTCCTCATTTATGGCATACAAAGCATGCATTATTATTTTCCTTTTTACTTTGAGTATGGCATTCAGCGCAGTCGTCCATCTTCATCCTTTCCCATGTGTGTTTTTTGAGACCCGCAATGTTTCTTCCCCAGATATCTATACTGTAGCCGGTTAGCCGGTTAACCTTGTAAACAGGCATAGTGTCCTGGTTAGCCATATCGCCATGACAGACACTGCATTCAATCTCCGCCATTTTAACATGGGCCATGTGGGGGAAATACACGCATTCAGGTTGACGAGAATAAACAAGCCATGGAATTTCCTTTTCCGGGACAATATAGTTGGTAAATAATTTTTCTTCTTCCTGGCTATCGCCTAATGGTGATTCCGGGTCTTCATGACATTCCATGCATTTGTCAATTTTGGGAATGCCGGAAAATTGACCATCTTCGTAAAAAAAGTGGCAATCCTCACAGCTCATCCCAGCGCCTGATTCCGGACCATGGTGCGCATGGCTGAAGTTTATCGGCTGATCTTTTTTAGAATAGAGAAGGGCTGGAAATACTATCCAACCTACTATTAGAGCCCCAATAAAACCGAATAATAAAAATATCCATCCATTTTTACCCGTTTTTTTTGAACCAGCATCCATAGAGCCCTCTAATGTAATATTTAAACGATTACGATTTAATTTACCATCCAATAGTCAAATACTTATGAATTGAATTTGCTGCAGTTCTGCCTGCGCCCATAGCAAGTATAACCGTTGCCTGTCCAGTAACTATATCGCCACCGGCCCAGACTGCCTTTTTGGTGGTCTTGCCGGTCACAGGTTCGGCTATTATATATCCCCTCTTATTCATCTGAATATCATGGGTAGCCTTTGTTAAAAGAGGGTTTGCACCCGCCCCTATGGCAACAATGGCAGTGTCGCAGGAAATCTCAAATTCAGAGCCTTCAATGGGCACCGGCCTTCTTCTTCCGGATGCGTCTGGTTCGCCTAATTCCATCTTCTGACACCTTATACCAGTCAAGCGTCCCTTATCATTTCCAATAAAATTTAAAGGTGCAGCCAAAAGGTAAAATTCTACCCCCTCTTCCTCTGCATGATGAATCTCTTCTCCCCTGGCAGGCATCTCCTGTCTGGAACGTCTGTAAACAACGGTTACCTTATCTGCTCCAAGGCGCAGCGCTGTTCTTGCAGAATCCATTGCTACATTTCCTGCGCCGAATACTACTACATTCCCCCCCATTGCAATAGGCGTATCATATTCTGGGAATAGATAGGCCTTCATAAGATTGCTTCTCGTCAGATATTCATTTGCGGAATATATGCCTATCAAGTTCTCCCCCGGTATACCCATGAAAACCGGAAGGCCCGCCCCAACGCCAACATAAACGGCATCAAAGCCTTCCTCGAATAACTCATCTACTGATACAGTTGCTCCAATAACGGTATTTACTTCAAATTTGACGCCAAGTTTTTTCATATAATCTAGCTCTGCAGCCACAATTGCCTTGGGCAGCCTGAACTCTGGAATTCCATATACAAGGACACCACCTGGGATCTGAAATGCCTCAAATACCGTGACATCATGGCCCTTTAAAATAAGGTCTCCAGCCACAGCCAGCCCTGATGGACCGGAACCTACCACTGCAACCTTCTTTCCAGTAGTGGTATCCTTAGGTGGAATTGAAACCTCACCGTGTGCCCTTTCCCAGTCTGCTGCAAATCTCTCCAGCCTACCAATGGCAACAGGCTCTCCCTTTCTGCCAAGAATACATGAGTTCTCGCATTGCAACTCTTGAGGGCATACCCTGCCGCATACTGCAGGTAGTGCATTTGTCAGCTTAATCTTGGCTATGGCGCCTGCAAAATCTCCTTCCGCGACCTTAGCTATAAAGGCAGGTATATTAATTTCCACTGGACATCCTGTAACGCAGGATGGGTTTTTACACTGGAGGCACCGGCTTGCCTCCTTCATCGCGGTCTCTTCTGAATAACCAAAGGGCACTTCGTCAAAATTTTTTGCCCTAACCTTGGGATCCTGTTCAGGCATGGGTTGCCTGGGTGTTTTTTCCTTTTTGGGTTTTTCCGCCATTTTAATGATTTCCTTCCATGCTTAAATGCTGAATTGGTTTGATAATAGTAAAACAATCTGATTCAGGGGTTGTATTAATTATTATTGATGCTTTTCCTTGAAGGCTTCGTATGAGGCTTTTTCATCAGCGACATAGGCTTGAAGCCTACTAGACAGTTCGTCAAAATCTACCTCGTGTCCATCAAATTCTGGCCCATCTACACAGGCAAAGCGTGTCTCGCCTCCGACTGAAACCCTGCAGCATCCACACATGCCTGTTCCATCAACCATTATAGCGTTAAGGCTGACAACCGTCTTTACATCATATTCCTTTGTCATGGCGCAGGTAAATTTCATCATAGGCACTGGCCCAATAGCTACGACAAGGTCTGCCTCCTTTTTTTCAAGAATTATTTTCAATTCATCTGTTACAAATCCGTGATGTCCATATGAGCCATCATCTGTGCAAACTTTCAGGGTATGTGAGGCTTTTCTCATTTTATCCTCAAGAATCAAAAGGCCTTTGTTGCGGGCGCCTATAATTGCCGTTACCTCGTTCCCAGCCTCCTTGTATGCCATGGTAATTGGGTGCATAACTGCAACCCCTGTTCCACCTCCTACACAGACCACCTTACCCAATTTTTTTATGTGTGTTGGACTTCCAAGTGGGCCGATAATATCCAGAAATGAGTCTCCTGCCTTAAGTGATTTGAATAGCGCGGTAGATTTGCCTACCACCTGGTATATTATTGTGATGGTACCTTTTTCTTTGTCTGTTTCCGCCATGGTTAAGGGTATTCTTTCACCCGTTTCATTGGCCCTGATAATAACAAACTGACCGGGCTTGGCCTTGTTGGCAATCTTGGGCGCCATAATGTCATCCAACACTACAGTTCCTTCTGCCATCTCTTCCCTGTTGACTATCTTAAACATAAAACCCTCCCTGTTTAGGTGTTAGTCCACCTTAATATCACATCTTAAACATCGTCCGCATTCTTTTTTTACACTCTCTTTATCAAGCGCAAACTCTACTTCTGAAAAATCTTTTATTCTTTCCGCACTTAACTTTTTTTGTGGCCTTTCCATCTCCTGCTTGACCGTCTCTCCCGGCGGTCTCATGCTTATATATATGCTCTCTAATTGCTCCTTGTAAGGCTTTTGGTCTTTTTTCTCTGAGATATCCCGATCAATGGCAAAAGCCGCTCTTTTTCCTGCTGCAAGGGCATCCACTGCTATAGCAGGGCCTGTAACCACATCACCGCCTGCATATACATTATCAAGGTTGGTTTTGAGTGAAAGTCTGTCTACAGTAATCTTTCCCCTTTCATGCCCCAACTTATCTGATAAATTTAGTTCAGTTGTCTGTCCTATAGCTGCAAAAACAGTATCATATTTTTCCTCTATAATCTCGCCCGGAATAGGCACTGGTCTTCTTCGACCACTGCTGTCAAACTCTTTGGGCGCACATTTATTAACCTTAAATGCAAGTCTCCCATTGTCTCTTGTGATAGATTCGGGCATAATCAACGTTTTAAGGGTAATACCTTCATCAATGGCATCTTGTATCTCTTCTTCGTCAGCAGGCATATCTTTTCTCTCTCTTCTGTATAAAATGGTCACATCTGCGCCCATTCTTCTGCACATCCTGGCCACATCAATAGTTGTGTTGCCACCACCAACTACTGCAACCTTCTTGCCTATATCAGGCGATGCTTTTAATTCAACCTGGCGCAAAAATTCCGCCCCGCCAAAAACGCCTTTTAGATCCTCTCCCGGGACTCCCATATTCTGACTCTTTTGTGCTCCTATGCCGATAAACACCGCATCATAGGTATTCATCAATTCGTCAAATGAAATATCTTTTCCGATGCTCACTCCTGTTTTTACATTTACGCCCGTGTTTAAAATATAATCAATCTCTTCATCTAATATATTACGAGGCAGCCGATAGGCCGGTATGCCGTACCTAAGCATACCGCCGAGTTTTGGCAGTGCCTCAAATATGGTTGGTTTATAGCCCATAAGACTCAGGTAGTAAGCCGCTGCCAATCCACTTGGGCCGCCTCCTATTATGGCTATTTTTTCGTCTTTTTCTTTTGCCTTCTTGAACTCAACCTTTATGCCCTTTTTTCTTGCCATGTCAGCGGCATATCTTTTTATCTTCTGTATATTTATATGCTCATCAGTCTGCTCCCTCACACAAACATTCATACAGGGATGGGCGCATACCCTTCCAAGTACCCCAGGCATTGGGTTGGTTTGTCTAATGAGCCTTATCGCATCTTCATATCTTTCTTCTGCCACCAGGGAGATATACCCAGGCACTTCTTGTCCGAGGGGGCAGGAATTTATACACTTGGCCTTAACTAAGGCAGTGCATACACCGGCCTCGCAGTGGTGTTCTAAGATATGATCTTCATACTCGTGCCTGAAATACTTTAATGTGGATAAAACGGGATTAGGGGCAGTCTGGCCCAAACCACATAATGCCGTGTCTTTTACCATTTCTGCCAACTCTTCCAGGATGTCAAGGTCTTCAATTTTGCCTTTCCCTTCCGTGATCCCGGTAAGTATCTCCAGCATCCTCTTTGTTCCTTCCCTGCATGGTGTACATTTTCCACATGACTCATCCTGACAGAATTCCATAAAGAATCTGGCTATATCTACCATGCAGTTGTCTTCATCCAGCACAACCATTCCACCAGAGCCCATAATTGCCCCTGCCCTGGCTATGGCCTCATAATCAGTGACAGTGTCGAGCATATTAGATGGGATACATCCACCTGATGGGCCTCCTAACTGCACCGCCTTAAATTTTTTTCCATCAGGTATTCCTCCGCCGGTAGCATAAACAACATCCCTTAACGGTGTCCCCATTGGAATTTCAACCAGGCCGATGTTATGTAATTTGCCTGAAAGGGCAAATACCTTGGTTCCCTTGCTTGTCTCTGTCCCAATACCGGCATACCACTGGCCGCCATTCAATATAATTTGATCTACGTTGGCCAGGGTTTCTACATTATTTAATACTGTCGGTTTTTTCCATAGACCCTGATAAGCAGGAAAGGGCGGCCTTGGCCTTGGCATGCCCCTCTTACCCTCAATAGATGTCATAAGAGCAGTCTCTTCTCCGCACACAAATGCGCCGGCGCCCTGATAGATCTCAAGGTCAAGGCTGAAGCCGCTTCCAAGGATATCCTCTCCTAACAGGCCGTAGTTTCGAGCCTGCTCAATGGCAATGCCGAGTCTTGATATAGCCAGTGGGTACTCGGCCCTGCAGTAAACATATCCTTTGTGGGCATTTATGGCCTTACCGGCAATAATCATTCCTTCAATCACTGCATTGGGATCGGCCTCGAGAACGCTTCTGTCCATAAAGGCGCCGGGATCACCTTCATCTGCATTACATAGGATATACTTAACATCACCCTTGGCCCTGCTGGCAAAATCCCATTTCAGACCTGTAGGAAATCCTGCTCCTCCCCTCCCTCTAAGGCCGGAGGCCTTCATTTCATTTATAATATCCTCTGGTGTCATATCAAAAAGCGCCTTGGCAGTGCCCTGATATCCATCTCTGGCTATGGCCTCGTCAATGTTTTCAGGGTCGAGAAGGCTTCGGTTTCTAAGGACCAGCATCTGCTGATTGGCAAAGAACGGTATATCCTTTGTATAAGGGATTCGCCTGCCACTCACCGGATCATAATAACAGAGCTCTTCAACCGGATTTCCATCAATAAGGTGTTGTGATACTATATCTTTTATATTTTCAGGGGTCAGCTTGACATAAAACACGCCATCGGGATAAACCGTCATAACAGGACCCTGGGCGCAAAAACCATTGCAGCCGGTCTCAATTAGCTTGCATCTTTCAGCAATTCCATGGCCTTCAATTTCTTGTATAAGGGCCTGTTTAACATCTCTGCTGTGGGTTGCGTGGCATGCAGTGCCTCCGCATATCATTAAATGTTTTTCGCCATCAGGTGTGACCGGTACCCTGCCCAAGCGGATATCAAAGGTGGGCTTCCCGTTTTCTCTTATTTTATTTAACTTATCCCGATCAAGTTTTGACATCTGTTAATCTCCTACTTATACTTTTCCAAAACATCAAGTGTCTTTTCTTTTGTCAACAATCCGTGTATGTCTTCATCCACGACCATAACCGGCGCCAAACCACAGGCGCCAAGGCACCGAACCGAATCCAGGGAAAATCTCAGGTCGCTTGTGGTTTCTCCTATATCTATCCCCAATTCATCCTGTATGGCCTCTGCATTAGCTCTTCCGCCCCGCACATAGCAGGCTGTTCCCAAGCAGATTTTGATAGTATGCCTACCTTTTGGAACCATAGTGAAAAAGGAATAGAATGTTACTACACCATAGATTGTGCTTCCAGGGATGTTTAGTCCTCTTGATACCCTCTTCTGCACTTCCATGGGGAGATATTCGCACACATTCTGGCATTCCTCCAGAACAGGTATGAGGGAGCCCTGTTTATCCTTGTATTTCTCTATTATCTTGTCTACTTCTTCCCACATCTCAAGGGTAATTTCTTTTTTAGGGCCTGAATTTACATCTGACATTCTGTTTCTCCTTAACACCTATATAGTTTCAATCTTTATTGCGCAAACCTTAAATTCCGGTATTTTGGCAATCGGGTCAAGCGCGGCATTAGTAAGTTTGTTGGCTGCTGCCTTAGCAAAATGGAATGGTATAAAAATTGAACCTTTTACCGCCTTTTCAGAAATATCTGCCCGGGCCTCGATTTCTCCTCTCCTGGATTTTACCCTCAACATGCTCCCTTGTTTTGCATTATAATCAAGGGCATCCTGCGGAGAAATCTCAACGAAACACTCTGGCACCATCTCATTGAGGCCTTCGGATTGCATACTCATTGTGCCGGTATGGAAGTGATATAGGACACGCCCTGTAGTTAGATAAAGGGGGTATTCCTCATCCGGCAATTCTGCCGGCGGTATATAGTTGATTGCATGAAATAACCCCTTTCCCTTTGCAAATTGGCCGACATGGAGTATGGGTGTTCCTGCATGATCCTCAGTAGGGCAGGGCCAGTGAAGTCCCTCTTTTTCTAATCTGCTGTAGGATATCCCTCCATAAGAGGGTGTTACGCTGTTCATCTCCTCTGCTATAACCTCTGGATCATCGTATGCCATTGGATATCCCATCCTGGAAGACAGGTCGCAAATAATCTCCCAGTCCTGTCGTGCCTTGCCCGGTGGATCAAAGGCCTTCCGAACCCTTTGAACTCTTCTCTCCGTGTTTGTGAATGTTCCATCCTTCTCTGCAAAAGAGGCTGAAGGCAATACAACATCAGCCAGCACTGCTGTTTGAGTCATAAAAATATCCTGGACTGCCAAAAACTCTACTTTTTTCAGAGATTCTTCTACGTGGTTAAGGTCCGGGTCTGATACAAGGGGGTTTTCCCCGATAATATACAATCCCTTAAGCTTGCCCTGTCCCGCCATCTCCACAGTTTCCGTAACAGTCAGTCCAGGGATGCCGGGGAGATCTTTTACACCCCAGGCCTTTTCCATTTTTTCCCTTGCCTCTAAATTAGCCACCTGCTGGTAGCCGCTGTATACATTGGGAAGGGCTCCGAGATCGCAGGCGCCTTGGACATTATTTTGACCCCTCAAGGGGTTTACGCCTCCTCCGGGCACACCAACATTTCCGCAGATCATGGACAGGTTTGCCATTGACTTTACATTATCGGTGCCTGTCCTGTGCTGTGTTATCCCCATGGCGAAAAATATGGAGGCAGGCTTTGCGTTGCCGTATAGCCTTGCCGCCTTGATAATATCTTCTGCCGGGATGCCTGTAATGGTCGACACATATTCAGGGTTATATTTTTCAACCATCTCTTTCAGGGCATCAAATTCTTCTGTCCTGCTCTCAATATATTCCTTGTCATAAAGTCCTTCTTTTATGATCACATGCATCATACCATTGGCCCATGCCACATCTGTTCCAAGAGTCTGTCTCAACCAGATGTCGGCAAAGCGGGTTAATTCAATACGTCTTGGATCAATCACTATGAGTTTGGCCCTGCCTGATTCAACTGCTCTTTTAATATATGATGATATAACGGGGTGGGCCTCTGTGGTGTTGGAGCCGGTTACAAGAAGAACCTCTGATTTATCAATATCGGCTATTGGGTTTGTCATGGCGCCTGAACCAAAGGCAATTGCAAGGCCTGCTACTGTTGATGCGTGGCAGAGCCTGGCGCAGTGATCAACATTGTTTGTGCCAATAGCAGCCCTGGTGAATTTCTGGGCAAGGTAATTTTCTTCATTGGTTATTTTCGCCGAAGAGAATACTGAAATACTGTCAGGTCCATTCTTTGATTTTATCTCTCCCAATCTTTTGGCTACAAGGGAGAGGGCCTCATTCCAGGAGGCCTCTCTGAATTTACCGTTTTCCTTTATGAGGGGTGTGGTGAGCCGTTCAGAACCATTTACAAAGTCATATCCGAAGCGCCCCTTTACGCAAAGGCTTCCGTAGTTAGGCGGAACATCCTCAGTCCCTGTTACCCTGACAATCTTATTGTCCTTAATGTGGAGATCTAACTGACAGCCTACACCGCAATATGGGCAGGTAGTCTTAATGATTTTTTCCTCCCAGTTTCTTGCCTGAAATCGACGGGGGCTCTCTATCAATGCGCCTACCGGGCAGGCCTGGACACATTCGCCACAAAAGACACAATCAGATTCATTTAAGGGAAGATCACCAATGGCAACAATCTTTGATGTAGCTCCCCTGTAACCATAAGAAATAGCCCTGTTTACCTGAACTTCATTGCATGCCTGGACGCAACGTCCGCACATAATACACCGGGAAAAATCTCTTATGATCATGGCATTGTTTGTTTCTGCAGGATATTTGGAAGGGGTTTCAGGGAATCGCACAGTTTCCACCTGATATTTGTATGCGAGGTCCTGAAGCCGGCAGTCGCCATTTGCCTCGCATATTAGACAATTATGGTGTCCAGATGCGAGAAGAAGCTCTATGTTAATTTTTCTGGATTTAACTACCCTCTCAGATTCCGTTTCAACCATCATATTACGTGAAGCAGGCGTGGCACAAGCAGGTAAGAGGTTTCTCGCGCCTTTAACCTCAACTACACACATTCTGCAGGCGCCTGTAGGTGTATAGCCTTTTATATGGCAGAGGGTCGGGATATCAATACTATTTCTCTCCGCTACCTGGAGTATAGTCTCATTAGGCTCAAATGAATATTCACTTCCGTTCATGGTAATTATATTTTCGCTGGCCACGATCTTCTCCCTTTATCTTAATATTACTTTGCTGTTAGGGTTTGAGAAATTTTTTATTTTTTTATATTTATGCCTTTAGAGGACAAGCTGTTTTTTGAAGTTAAACGCTCTCGAAAATTTTACATAATCTTTTTTCAACTAACTGCCTGTAAATGGCTGAGGCGTTTATAATATCCTGACCATAACTTGTCAAGAAAAAATACTGTTCCCACGGATTAAATTAACCGAAGGGTTTTTCAAAAGAAAGAGGGCCAAAAAATTTATTTTTTTGGGAAGATTGCAGAAGGAACTGTGAATTGCCAGGAAAGACAAAGAATGGTCTCTTTCTCAAAATGAGTGGGTAAGTTTCCCCCCTCCCCTTTGTGGGAGGGGATTAAGGGGAGGGGGATATCAACAGATGCAGAGATGTTATTGTGTAGATGTTTGAGAGATAGACAAATGGAAGGGTTTAAATTTAGAAGACAACAACCAATCAAAAAAATGTATTTTTTGAGGCCGTTCTGATAGGTAGGCCATAGGGTTTTGGCCTCTTTTAGAAAAAGATGAATTACAATTCCGAGCCTTAAAACTCCTAATCCGGACAATCCGGAACCAAAAATTATTTGCCACAAAGCCACAAAGGAAATATCTTTGATGTTTTTCTTGGCGTCTTAGTGGTGGTAAGAATTTTCTGCGCGTTTTGAGCACAAATATATTTTTAAGGTGCTAAACTGCCCGGATTTTTGGCCTGGTTTTTAAAATTCAGCAGTCTTGTAAAAAGTACAATTCAGTAAATTCGTCATTAAATATACTGGATATTGACTTGAATTATTTAATTTGAAGATTTATCTTATTGTGATTGTATATTACAAGGAATGCAAAAATAAACATAACTCAGGTATATTGCCACAAAGGCACCAAATCACAAAGATTATGGAATTATTGCATTGATGGGTCTGCTTGATATGTGGCGTATTGATATTATTAAGAAAACCTAGGAGGCTGTCCGAGAATAGTAATGTTTTCTCAAATTGAGGAATGCGAAAAAAATTACCGCAGGTATATAGTTGATATTCCGAGGATAATTTTTTGAGCATGACAAAGAGTTGAGGAAAAAGGGCATTCTCGGAGAGGCTCCTAGCCATCTATGTATTTTTTTATTGATATCAATCTTTTCTTCGTGTCTTAGTGGCTGATTAGATACAAATAAACTAAAAAATCAGGAGGTCTAAATAATGGACTCAATTTCTTTTACAAAATCAAGAACGGAAGTGTTGGTCAACAACTTTGTCAGAAGCGTCTATAACTGGATGTGTATAGGTCTCGCACTTACAGGCTTTATTGCCTTTTATGTATCCCACAATGAAACCATAATGCGCACGGTTTTTGGAAACAAGTTTATATTTTTTGGTCTCATTATTGCTGAATTGGCCCTGGTATTTTCCATAAGCAGCAGGGTCAACAGGATGAGCGCATCTACCTCCACCGCTCTTTTTGTTTTATACTCAGCCCTAAACGGCGTGACAATTTCATTTATATTTCTTGCCTATGCCAAGGCATCGATAGTGAGCACATTTTTTATCTGTTCGGCAACTTTTTTGGCAGCAAGCATTTATGCGTGGACTACAAAGAGGGATTTAACCTCCCTCGGTAGTTTTTTCATGATGGGCCTTATCGGTATCATTATCGCTTCATTGGTTAATATGTTCATTCGCAGCAGCGCCATGAGTATGATTATTAGCTATATAGGGGTTCTCGTATTTGTGGGCCTGACTGCCTATGATACCCAGAAATTAAAGAACATGGCCCGGAGTCAGCCGGATGGTCTTGATGCAACCGTTGTCAGAAAAGGGGCCATTTTAGGTGCACTCTCTCTGTATCTTGATTTCATCAATCTGTTCTTGATGCTTCTTAGGATATTCGGCGGCAGTAGGAACTAAATTTTCTCACCCCGCCACAAAAATTGGCGGGCAAGCCCGCCACAAAGATTGGCGGGCAAGCGCAGAATGCGCTGAGAATAAATTAGCCACAGACACACGCAGACAGACACAGACAGGGACAGAGAATACATATTATTATTTTGCCGCAGATATACGCAGACAACAGACGCAGATACAAATATTGTTTTACCGCGCCACAAAGATTGGCGGGCAAGCGCAGAGTACGCAGAGGTTTTATCCGTGTGCGAAGCCTGCGTTTATCCGCAGCCTGTTAATTTAGCCCTTCAAAAAGAAGCCAACTTGCCTGAATTTAAAGAATTTTTAACCCCTAAATATTCAATGGTCATTTGCTATGGGAATACGACCGATCATATTTTTTGAAGAAGTTCAATGTACTTCTCTCTGCTCATCCCAATTATGCGCATGTTGTTTTTTATTACAAACGCCGGTACTTCTCTATATTTTGGTATGACCACGGGTCTAACAGCTTCAGGGTGATGATAAATAAGATGGTCACCTTTTGTTCGGATGTAAACGCATCCAGCCATTTCGAATATCTTAACCTGGGCTTGATATTCAGTCGGACTTATTTTCATTAGACAGAGACTTCGATAGGCGTAAACCCAATTAGTTCTTTGCGAACGCTCAATACGTCCGTTGTAATTTCCTCTAATCCGCAGTCTTCAAGGAACTGCTCGAATGTGCCCATTTTTTTTGTTTCTTCAATATTGATGATTATAGCCTCAATTAGATTTCTTTTTGCCTGCGAGACATTCTCGCCGCAAGAGGAAATGTCCACCTCAGGGCAATAGGAGACATACATATCGCCCTCCTTCCACATTTCTTCAGTTAGACGTATATTCATCGGCTTAACTCCTTGTCTTTCAAACACTAACGCCCATTGACGATATTTCCGAAGAGTGCGCTAAGGGCACAGAGAATTAATTAGCCGCAGACACACGCAGACACACACAGACAAAAAAATATTGTTTTACCGCAAAGAGCGCAAAGGGAATATAATTTTTCCTTTTCCCCAAAAGATTTTGGCACAAAGGAAAACAGTAAATTATGCATTAGCGTTCATTGGCTAATTCTAAAATCCGATTACACAAATCTGGAGATAAGCGGTAACCTACACCTGCTCTGCCAATTCCTCAGGGGGATAATCAACTGCTGGAATTTCTAACTCGCCTAAAAGATCTAATAACTCTTCTATCGATATAATTGCTATTCGCGCTGCCTAAGAAAGGGTAACATGCCCTGCTTGAAACAAATGGAGCGCTAAGGCTTTATTTACACCGAATTTTAATAAACGTTCGTCAAAAGGAAGAGCAAGAAATGCTGGACGGCCATGTTTGGTGATTAATGCTATATGACCATCTTCTGCATTTCGAAGAAGATTCCCAGTACGCTGGCGTAGTTCACGCACTGTAAAAACATTAAGTTTTTCCATAACAATCTCTCATTTAACAATTTGAGTATACATTTGATAGCACAATTATGCTTATTAAGCAATATCTTTATTTTTTTGCCACAGACATACGCAGACACAGATATTATTTCACCGCAGAGGTCGCAGAGAGCGCTGAGAATACATATTATTATTTTGCTCTGCCACAAAGATTGGCGGGCAGGCTCTGATGTGCACAGATGAACGCAGACACACATATTTTTATATCCTGAATATCATGTCAATCCTGTCTAAGAAATTTCTCACCCCGCCACAAAGATAGGCGGGCAAGCGCAGAATGCGCGGAGGTCGCAGAGAATAAATTAGCCACAGACACACACAGACATTTTTTTACCGCAGAGTACGGAGAGTTTTTTATCTGCGTGCGAAGCCTGCGTTTATCCGCGGTCGAATGGCAAAGGCTTACAAAGATTTTTTTATATCCTGAATATCATGTCAATCCTGTCTAAGAAATTTTCGCCGCAGACACACGCAGACAGAAACAGAGAATACATATTAGTTTCTCACCACAGAGAGCGCAGAGATAGATTATTTCCCCTTTGCCGTTGAGAGGCCGGCAAAGGGGAACCGCTCAGCAGCTTCGCTGCATATAGTTCCTGGTGCCCGCAGGGCTGAATGGTTTTCATTTGCCGCCCTCTCAGCCCGGCAAATGAAAAAGAACCTCTGCGTCCTCCCTCCGGGGCGTAGGCCCCTATGGGCCGGAGGCTGCGCCTGCCCCGTAGCTCCGGCAGATGGTACTGGGGTCTTGAGCGAAGCCCCGATGGCGGGATCTCCGCGATGCTTCGACGAGCGGTGAACTATTCTTTGTGCTTTTGTGCCTTAGTGGCTAAGCTGTTAAAAAAAAGACTTGCAAAATAAAAAATATGTGCTA
>Ga0307990_1002776_pt1 | contig 13749 bp, 10 predicted proteins | sample EllFjometagen129_FD_203168 | JGI IMG/M metagenome (GOLD analysis project Ga0307990, IMG submission 203168) | Marine microbial communities from Ellis Fjord, Antarctic Ocean - #129 | ecosystem: Environmental > Aquatic > Marine > Unclassified | place: Southern Ocean | collected 2014-10-08
TGAATAACCACAAATTATATCCATAACTACACTCTTCTGGAGGTTCGCCCTGATACCCTCCCTGCACGTAGGAGTGTGTCGCATCTCCATAGGCTTGGTCTGATCCACTGCTTGTCATCAGACGTTTTTTGGCGCTGGGGCACAACAAAATCTGATCCTTTCCTTTCCAGTACTGTCGCAAGGACAATACCCAATCTCCGCGTGCCCACCCGACACGGTTCCCCGGAGCAAACTTGCCATCATGTTCATCGGAGTACATTCGCCAGATCATGCCCCAGGTTCGTACGTTCGCACGACATACAGCACTGCGTCCCTGCGCCTTGACCTGCGCCAGGGCGGGCATTAATATGCCCATCAATACAGCAATAATCGCAATGACAACAAGTAGTTCAATCAGAGTGAACGCTGTACGCCGTGTTGTGAGCCCTGTCATAGTTCGATCTCCTTCAAGCACCCAAATTCTGTTCCAGTTTTGGTGAGTTGCTCCCCGACCCCAATGACCTCTGCGGTCCTCATCCTCAAAAACTACACCTTCAATCCTTGCGACAAAAAAAGTACTGCCATTATCATTATAACCACATACTCTGAAATCGACAATCATATTGCGACCAAGACAACATTTGACATCGCTTAATCGGCGATATTGGCCCGGTATTGAGGAAAAAACTCACAAACTTTGGGTTTCGGCTCTCCCTGATGCATGCCGACAGCTCGATCGGTATCACAATCGTATCATGTGGGATATGGGCCTAAGAAAGGTTTATTCCTATGGGTCACGCCGTGAAGGGCAGCAAGAGTCCCGGCAAAAAAGAATACGAAAAATACTGACGAGGCAGTAATCCATAGCACAGTGCGTCAAGCAAATCGCTCGGCTAGGGTGATACGGTATTATTTTCCGCTCAGCAAAATTTTGTGGGTGTCGATCAGGGCACTGGCTGCGGCATCACTCGCTTTGAATGCCCTGTCTCCTCCTTGATTCACACATACCAGCACGGCAAAATCTCGTTTGGGGGCAATCCACACGTTGGCATAATTCATCGTATTTGATCCGGTGTGGTGCAAAGCAAGCCCACCGGCCCAATCCCGGTCCGTCTTTATCCATCCCAGTGCATACTCACCCCCAAAATGCGGCCGTTGCAGAGTGGTGTAGGACGAAGGCTTTAGCAACGAAGAGCACCCTCGTGCCCCTCGAAGCTGGTCGACCACGAAGCAAGCCCAATCCTGAAGCGGACAATGAACCCGCCCTGCGGGTCCCAAGACCGGGGGATTGTCCACATCAGGGCCATTGCCTTCCACAGGATCGCCCTGCTCAGTATGCCCCCATGGCTGATCAATAAAACCGGGTGTCCCAACACCTCCGAAACCGGTGTCATCCATTCCCAATGGGGTAAAAACCCGATCAACCATATTCTCTTCCCAGGATTTGTGGGTCAACTTTTCAATCATGGCGCCTGCAATAATATAGCCAAGATTGGAATACACATACTCCTGGCCAGGCTCTGTAGCTGGCGGTTTTGCCAGCTCGACTGTGACGGCACGCAGTCTTTCCTGCAGCACACAAGCACCACGGTATGCGTCAAGATCCAGATCTTTGGGCAAACCCGACCGGTGAGACAACAATTGAAGCACTGTCACCTCCCCCAGGTTTGGATCGAACTGATCCATCAATTCAGGAAAGACATCCACGATCCTGGTATGCCATGCAAGGATCCCCTGCTCCACTAATTTGGCAACAAGGGTCGCAGTCATGGCTTTTGTAATCGAACCCAAATGCCAGGTGTCGTCGAGTGTCACAGGCGTTTTGCTCCCCCTCTTACGTACACCGACGGTTGCCATTGTCATCATGCCTTCACTGGTCACAATGGCTCCGGCCACAGCGGGTACGTCATACGTACCCCGGACTGTCTTGAGCAGGAGGGCTACCTCCTGATCCCCTGCCCAGGGACACACCTCTTCAGTGGTGTCTTCGACTGCTACAACGACCCAGGGGACGTACAGCAAGAACGCTACCACAAAGACTAGAACAAACCGTTTTTCCATACCTCAGAACCCTTTACCAACAAGTTCACTCTTTGAGTCAGCCCAGGCCAGCAACAATTCAATGGCTCGCCCCAATACACCAGCGGACCCTCGAAAGGTCCCTGAGCCCTTGGGTTCATTGGTCACTGTATACCATTCAAAAAAGCCCTCATTCTTGATGACACGTTCCACCATGGGACGAAGCTCCTGATAGGCCTCTTCCACGTATCCATTGACAATGAGTTGCTGAATCATGCGTCCACCAAACCAGGTCCAGTCACCCCCGTTCTGGTACGAAAACGGCCCCATGCCTTTATTCTTGAAAAAGCCTTGAGGGTACGGGGGATAGATGGTCAAGCCAATGGATGCGGCACCAGAGAACTGTTTGTTGTTGATCATATCACGAAGCGTCTGTCCGATTTCTATCTTGGTCAGTATGCCCGCCTCAATGGCGATGGCTGTTCCACCATGGTAGTAAATGCGGGTTTCATCGAAATCAACACCAAAGGGAGAGTCGTCAATATAGAGGTGTGGGCGAAATTTGTGCAAATCAGCATCCCACAGGTGCGTTCGCACATTCGTGTAAATGCGCTGCCTGGTCGCCTTCCACTTGGAGGCCTTGACGGGGTCGTCTCCAAGGAGATCAAGATAGTTGTTAATCGCAATAATCAACATGGCATTGTCATAGATATCCACAGTCAGGTGACTGTTTTCATCCAATTCAACACCCCATGAATGTTCAGGCTGTACATCGCCCCAGTCCACGGTTGTGGCCCCCCAGATCAACCCATATTTTTTGTTGAAGCGATGTTCCAACAGAAAGGTCAGAGCTCGCTCCAATCGGTCAGACACCGTGGCTCCATTAATGGGCTCACTCAAAATGGCACGATCCCCCGTGTCCTGGACATATTTGTACAGGGCCTGAATCAACGATGTTTCCTGGTCTGTTTCAACTGTGTTTTTGTGCCCCTTGAATTGGGGTCTACTCTTGGCCTCAATATATTTATACCCGACTTTTGCCTGCGACGTGGGTACGTACCCATCAATGATGTTGCCATCTTCACCTTGGAAGTGAAAAAAGACCAGCAGAGACTCGCGGATCTTCTTTTGATCGCCCACGTCCAAGGCCAACTCAATAAACGTGTTCAAATCGCGAATCCAAACCTCGGCATATCCACTACCGGCGTTCAAACCGCTCCTCAGAATCGCCTTGGCTCGCTCCAACACCTCGGGCAAATCCTTGTCAGCCAGAATTGACCGTGCCAGGGCAGGGTCTGATGAAACATGAGCGACTGATTCAGAGGCCGTGGCATGCATGCCTCCGCAGAATAAAACACCATTGATCACTGTCATGATTGCCATGGCTCTTTTTAATTTCATGGTATCGATACTCCACTTACCTTAGGTTGTTAATCTTTTCTGCCAAGCATGTCTTGATTGCCTCGTTGTATGGAGGCAGTGCTCCGCGTTTTGAAGCCACATAGGCCCCGACCTGATTGGCCAAACTTGCCGCTTGCACAGGATCATGTCCGTAAAACAAGCTGTATAAAAACACCGCAGAAAAGGCATCTCCAGCCCCAATGGTATCGGCCACCTGGACGGGACATCCAGCCACGGTATGATACTGCCCGTCGGAATAGACACCCACACCTTCCGCGCCGAGCGTCACAAGTACAATATCAATATCCAGATCCCGCGATAATTGTTTGCACAGGACTGGCCGGGCCAAATCCGAGTCTTTGTACAAGAGGCCCCCCAGCACGGCAGCCTCGTCCTCATTCAACTTGACAATATCGGAGACTGCCAGCGACACCTCCAACAGATCCTGCTGATAATAGTGCTGGCGCAAGTTCACATCGCAAAAAACCTGCGCGGACGTACCACGAATCCCCTTTAACACCCTGGCCAGAGACTTCTGGGAAACTGGCGCACGCTGAGCCAGGGTTCCAAAACAAAACACGTCAAAAGATTGAGCAAGAATACTGTCAAGCACAGACTGCGACAGCTCAATGTAGTCATACGCCACAGACTCGTGAATTTGATAGCTTGGCTGCCCATCCTCTGAAACCGTCACCTCAACAGTGCCGGTGGGATGGTCTGTATCACGCTGGATCAGTACATCATGAACAGCACTGTGTATCACAGCAGCCAGGGCCTCTTCCCCAAGCATATCCTGGCCAAGGCGGGAAAGAATTGTGGCCTCGCAACCACATCGGGCCGCATGGGCAGCCAGATTAAACGGCGCGCCCCCCAAGTGTTTGGTCTCACCCACGATATCCCAGAGTATTTCACCAAAGGCCAACAATTTCACAATTCCACCTCATGTGCGCCATGGTTAAAAAAAAACAATTGCTTACCAATTATGATGTCATAGTATGCACTAATAAGCAGAAATTGGAAATATTGTTTTATTGGAATCGTCCCACATTACGCAGCCCCCCCTCTTTCCGACTTTAAATATCTGGCTTTTTCCCAGCAATCGTGTATCATCCACAGGCTTTATAAATATCGTGTCTACAGAGTACAAGAGACACCACTTAAACAAACACTCGAATTATCATAAGGTTGGCTATAAAAATATGTTAGGCGAAGAAGCTGCTGGAATAGAACCATATTTTGAAGATGATAACTCCGACTCAATGGATCAAAATGAGGAATTCATCCTCCCGGAGACTCTCCCGATATTGCCCTTAAGAAATGTAGTCGCCTATCCAGGCACAGTGACACCCCTGGCCATTGGGCGAGATGCAAGCCGAGAATTAATCCTCGAAGCCAAACCCAACAACACGATTATTGGCCTGGTCACGCAGAAAGACGCAGATATCGATGACCCCAATTTTAGCGACATCTATTCAACCGGCACTGCGGCCTCCATACTCAAGGTCATCAAGATGCCGCATGGTCCCATCCACGTGGTGGTCCATGCCCTGTCCAGATTCAGAATTACAAAGCCCCTGTCTGTGGACCCTTACCTGGAAGCCGAAGTCAAAGCACTAGAGGTCAAATCCAGATTTACAAAAAGGCTCCATGCACTCATGGTCACAGTACGCCAAACCGCCCAGAGAGTGATTGAACTGAGCCCCAATGTGCCGGAAGAAGCAGCCGTACTCTTGGAAAACATCGACCACCCCTCTGCCATGGCCGACTTTCTCGCAGCCAATCTCAACCTCAGCATTCCTGAAAAGCAAAATCTGCTTGAAGAGCTCAATGCCACCAAACGCCTGGAATTCATCTCGGTAGCCCTGGCCAATCAGCTGGAAGTCCTGGAAATGAGCCACAAGATCCAGGGCCGTGTCCGAGAATCCATAGACAAAAGCCAACGGGAGTATTTCCTCCAGGAACAACTCAAGGCCATTCAATCGGAACTGGGCGACGGGGATACCCAGATTGATGAAATCAAGCTACTCACCAAAAACATCAAGAACGCTCGCATGCCCAAAAAGGTGGAAACCGAGGTCCTGCGTGAACTGGGACGACTGGCCAAACTGCCGTCCGCCTCGCCTGAATACAGTGTGATCCGAACCTACCTGGACTGGACCTGTGAACTGCCCTGGTCCAAGAGCACGGAAGACCAGTTGGACATTGACAAAGCTGAACGTGTTCTCAATAAAGACCACTACAATCTGGTGAAGGTCAAAAAACGCATCCTGGAATTCCTGGCCGTGCGTAAACTCAATCCCACGGGCAAAAGCCCGATCCTCTGCTTTGTGGGCCCTCCCGGTGTGGGCAAGACATCTCTAGGAAAAAGCATTGCCCGGGCCATGGGACGCAAATTTGTCCGTATGTCCCTGGGCGGTGTACACGACGAAGCCGATATCCGGGGTCACAGACGCACCTACATCGGGGCCCTGCCTGGACGGATTCTTCAAGAGCTCCGCAAATGCGGCAGCCGCAACCCCGTGTTCATGTTGGACGAACTGGACAAAATCGGTGCGGACTTCCGAGGCGATCCGGCCAGTGCCCTACTTGAAGTGCTGGACCCCGAGCAGAACAACACCTTTTCTGATCACTATCTGGATCAGCCCTTTGACCTGTCCAAGGTCATGTTCATTGCCACGGCAAACTACACTGATCCGATTCCCCTGGCTCTGTACGACCGCATGGAAATCATTGAGCTGCCAGGCTACACCACAAAGGACAAGCTCTGCATTGCCAAACGCTATCTGGTACCTCGCCAGCTCAAGGATCACGGCCTGAGCAAAGCCAAACTCATTATCAAAGATGAAGCCATTCTCTCGGCCATCGAAAACTATACACGAGAATCGGGTGTCAGATGCCTGGAACGGGAAATGGCCTCCATCTGTCGTAACGTGGCCACAGACATTGCCAGAGGTAAAAAACGCAAGGCCACCGTCGGACGCGCCCAGGTTGCCAAGATCCTGGGCCCCATCCAATTTGAATCGGAACTGGCCCTGCGAACCGGCATTCCGGGCGTGGCCACTGGCCTGGCATACACCTCTGTGGGCGGCGAATTACTATTTATTGAAACCGCATCCATGCCTGGAAAAGGCAACCTTCAACTCACTGGCCAAATTGGCGACGTCATGAAGGAAAGTGCGGAAGCTGCGTTTTCTGTGGTGCGATCCAATGCACCTAAGCTTGGCATTGACGACGAAGTCTTTAGCAAATGTGACTACCACATCCACGTCCCAGCCGGTGCCATACCCAAAGACGGCCCCAGTGCAGGCGTGGCCATGTTTATCTCCCTGGTCTCACTGTTGCAAGGCCAAGCGGTCAGGCCCGATGTGGCCATGACCGGCGAAATCACGCTGCGTGGACTGGTCCTGCCCATTGGCGGACTCAAAGAGAAAATTCTCGCCGCCAAACAAGCCGGCATCAAAACCGTCATCCTGCCATCGAGAAACAAAAAGGACATGGAAGATCTTCCCAAAGACGCCAAGACCAACATGACGTTCGAATATGTCAAGACCGTCAAGGAAGCACTCAAGATCGCAATGGCCATCTGATCCCAGAACAACTCTGGCGAATACTTGCACGTCAATCAATCATTTTAGATAGTCCTTGGCAATGACATTTTCCGGATCCAGAATAAGGACGCTGTTGAAGGCCTTGACCGAGGCAGCGATGTCACCTTGGGCATGCTTGACCAGGGCATATTCACTAAGGAATGTCACGTCCAGCGGATAGAGAGCCAGCATCTTGAGATTGATCTGTTCGGCAGTCTTGAGTTTCTTCTGCCGTCGAAGGGTATAGGCCAGACGCAGATTGCCGTAGAAATTGTAGTGGTCCACCTTTAAAATGCCAAAAGCCCCCTGTTCGGCCTCGGCATAGCGTTCTTGAGCCAGCAAAGGCAGCAAACGGCCGGACTGGGCAGACAGAGAGGCCGGCGCAATCTGGATGGCTTTGTTGTAATGCTCCAGGCTGTTTCCATATTTTTTTTGAAGATAATAGAGCCACCCCAAACGCACGTTCACCGTATAGGTATTGCTGTATTCCTTGTATACCGGCATCAGAGCCTTGATGGCATTGCTGTAGTTCTCTATCTTTTCATAGTTGTAGCTCTTGTAATAGGCGTTTTGAATTGTCTCGTCCGACAGGCCAAAGCTGGCCGATGTGCACAGCAATACCACGATAACGACTAATTTTCTCATAGGACTTATGCCTCTCTAAAACGTCTGTTGCCAAAACAACAACCACTGAGATGCACGGGCTTTGACGGTTGCCCCCAACTCTTCAAAATGTTTCTGTACAAATTCCAACTTGATGGAAGAGGTCGAAGCAACCGCATATTTTAAGGAAGCACCGTAAGCCCCCTGATGTTTTTCAGGCAAGTTGTAGACCACAAAACCCTCTTTCTGGACACCAAAAACCTGTTGGCCGGCCCAGCCAAATAGAGTAACAGTCCAATCCCGGATTGGACGAACCAGGGACAACTCGGCAGACCCAAAAGACTGCTGATCAAAACCGATCTCATCCGACAAATGGATATAGTGCCCCTGAACCTGAACGTAGGTTTTTGGGAATTGTCTTGGATAAAATCCCCAGGACCCTGTGACCTGTTGAACATCCAAGGCCGGGGCATAATCTTTATAACGCGACAGATAGATATCCACCCCTCGGCTAAAACGACTGGGCTCATAATTGTGTAATCCCCCCATCAAAATGCCCCCCTCAGAAGCAGCATCGTTTGAAGTAATCAGATGTGCGCCAGCCCGCCACTTCCAATCCAATAGGCCGTAATTAGAGTAAACAAGTGTGGTGTCATATTGGTTGATTCTGGAGAGGGTGCCAGAATCGTAATCAATACGTGTCCAGCCAGCATCACCTTCGATTGAGTGTTTTGCACCGATGCCATAATATCCGTACAAACCCGCGATGGTACTGCGGTCCTTGGCCAAGGTGTCTGCATATTGTATGCTGCCAGCATAGGGTATGAGGTCTAGACGGGTCGCTGTCTCTGCGACGACCGGAATCGTTAGCAAGAGGACAAGAATCATGTGCCTTATTGCAGATCGTGTCATGTTTTCAACTCCTCAGTCACGTGTCGCCTTAACTCCCATTCGTCAAGAACAAGACGTTTGAAGCCATTTTCCGGATCAAGTTCTACCTGGGTACGCATGTTTTCTCCCAGAAACGGTGCAGTCACAGTGCCATGGATCTGCTGAGGGGCCGACCAGGCACATGAAACACTGATGCAATTCAGTTTATGATAAAAGGAACTCAAAAACAAGAGTGCAGTCTGTTTTAGCCCCCGCTGTAGGGCGCTGCTGGGCACATGGTCTTTCCATCGCAGGAACGGGATATAACATAAGGGAAGGCGTGGCAAGGCCAACTGCAAAAGATTCAAGTACCGATCAGATCCTTCGGTATGATACAGATAAAAGGTGCCGTCATGCGTGCCAAAATACAACCGTCCCTTACCGGAATCAAAATAGAAGCTCCCGTCCGAGGCCATTTTGACGGTCCAGGTGATGGTCTCAATGAATCGATCGGATTGATAGACGTCATAGCTCAGGGTCTGATCCAGGGGGAAGGTTAATTGCCGAATCAATGCCTTGTTGGGGGCTGCGGCCTCCACGATCGTTTCTTCCGCAGGGAGATCATTGGCGAAAAACTGTCCCTTGGAGGTGTAGCCGGTCAGGCTAAAGGGGAGCGTGGCCGACCCCACGTTCTCAGTCATCTGGACATGCAGATGAATGTGCGGTTGGGGCGAATAACCACTGTTGCCACAATGCCCCAACAGGCCCCCTTTTTCCACCCATTGCCCCTCAGTAACCACAACAGATCCCTGCTTGAAGTGACTGATTTCCACCCAGAACCCACGAGGATCCTGGATGACAACAAGGTTGCCCCAGTTATTGGCCTTGTCCGTGTGCCCCGGTGGATTGTCAGTCAGATTGTTAGTGACACTGGTAATTCGTCCCCGTACAGGGGCGAGAACTGGTTTGCCAAAGGCATAATAGTCGGTGAGACTCTGACCACTGTCTTTAAACGTGCTGCCCTTCTTATCCGCGATAACAAAGTCAAAGGCATGTTGCCAGGCCCCCTTGTGGGTCCATCGCCCATTGGGGCCTTGCCACACAGTCCATGCCCCGGCAAAGGGAAGGGACAGGGTACGCACGGTGCCTTTAAAACGACGCGTCACAGCCAGATAGTGATCGAGTGTGGCCTCGGGAGTCGCCTTGATAACTTGACTGATCAGAGGAAAACCGGTCACACCGAGAACATAAAGAAAGGCCAGAGTCACGAGATTAAACGGCAGGGCAAAGGCCGGGATACCATAGCTTGCCCAAAAGACCTCCATGGCATGCAAGAGCAGAGTTGACGTCGCCACGGCCACGACCGCAATCACATAGGATTTTAGAGACGGAACCAGAAAGATCCCACCCAAGGCAATCGCAATCCAGATGAAGTTGAAGTGATTGACATCGGTAAAGGCCTGCTGGAACGAACCGACCAACAATGCGGTCACCAGGCTGCCGCAATAATACCCTAAAATGGTCAGAAAGAAAAGAATGCGTGAGCAGAAGAAAAACAGGACCAGCAGCACCAGTCCCACCTCAACCTGGGGCATAAAAAATATGGCCCCCAAGGACTTCAAGAGTCCGCTGAACCACACGGGAAGATACAGCTCCAGGTTGCCAAAAGAATGGGCATACAGGCCGTTCACCAAGAGATTGGAATATCGGGCTGAAGCCAGATAGGCCAGAGAGCTTATCAACACAAAAGGTAAGCTTAGAATGGGCAGGCGCAGGTAATACGAACTGATGCTATGCAGCATGTGTGTCACCACAAATGTCAGTATGCCAGCCAGGGCCACAATCAGGCATGTCAGCGGAGAGATGCGGAACAAATACCCCATGGATAGCCCCACGAGCAGCGGATTGTACGTATAGAAACCCGAGGCAAGAAAGGTCTTGTCAAGACCCAGAAATGTCGCGAAAACATATGCAGCCAACACGGCCACCAAACCATTGACACAGACATTGGGATTGACAACGGTCAAGCCCAGTAGAATCAGGCCGACACCCCAATGGTTCAGAAAGAATATCTCCGAATAACTACACAAGACAGTTTTAAGGTGGTGCTTTATCATGGTATCAAAAGTCGCTCCGGCAAACGTTCACGCCGTTCGATATCGCTAAGATCCTCGGCCTCCCGAATACAATCCACTTGTCCCTCACTACCAATCAGCACCACATTGGGACGGTAGTGAATGAACTGCATCCACTGCGTCACATTATAGGCCCCTACGGGTGACACCATGAGACGGGTGCCCCGTTCAAGTCGAGGCAAAAGTGTACCTTCATCCAGAACATCAATATTCATGCACAGCGGTCCATAGACAACCGAGGGTTCATTCATGCCGTGGGCTTCACGATCGACTTCCAGGTTAAAATGATACCAGAACGAGGTAAACAAATTGTTGACGCCTGCATCCACAACATAAGCCCGCCGTCCGTCTGGCAGGCGTTTGCGTGCGATCACCGAGGTGATCAGGGTACCACTATCGTCCACCAGAGCCCGACCGTTTTCCAAAATAAGTTGCGGTTGATCACCAGGACGCAGATGTCGATACAGAGCATTGGTTATGGCCTCGGCATATTCCTCCATAGGCGGAATACCGACATCCGGGGGCAGATAAGCTCCTTTCAACTTACTGCGTGAGGGCAGGCCACCTCCCAGATCCAAATATTCGATCTTGAAGCCAAATAGGTCTTCCAATTGGTAAGCAAAGGTCACCATTTTCTCCACCTGCTTGGCATAGGCTGATGGCTCCATGATAAAGGTGCCAATATGACAATGCAAACCGTTCAGTACAAGTTTGCCACTATGGGCCAGACGCTTGACAATATCCAGTGCCTCTCCGGAGTCCAGATTAAAACCAAAGCGTGACCATTGAGGATGAATCCCGGTGTCCATGTTCAGACGCATGCCAACGCGGATGGAACGTCCCAGGGATGAAGCAACCTGTTCCAAATCCTGGATTTCATCGGCATGATCAATATGTATTTTAGCCCCGTCAACAGCCGCTTTTTTCAGAGCAGCCACTGGCTTGTAGGGGCCGTTGAAGATAATATTCTCTCCCGAAACACCCAACTTACGGGCCTTATCATATTCAAATTCAGAAACGACCTCGGCCATGGCCCCTTCTTGATGCAGTATGGCACAAATAGCCTGAAGGTAATTGGTCTTGTAGGACCAGCCAAAGGTCACATGGGGGTAACGTGTGGCAAAAGCCTGATACAGAGTCTGATACCGTTCACGCAAACGACGTTCCGAAAAGACAAATAGCGGTGAACCATAATGGTCCACCAGCTCATTCACGGACACACCATCAATCTCGGTTCGAACGCGACGTGTATAGATGGGACTGACGCCAAACTTATTCATCAATCCGGTCTGTAGTTTTACGATCACTGGCTTTTCATAGAGTTTCTTCATGTTTATATTTCTCCCCGCATGCTGATGTTTTGGAAACGGGCCATGTCCGTGACTAATTCATACGTATAACGAATAAACATCTTGCCTGCCTCATAGTCCAAAGACGCGGTCACTGGCAAATCAAACGCCTTTCGCACCAACTGGCCCGGCAGATTGACCCCGACACCTGTGGCAAAATAGGACCAGGCTGGCAGTCGGGGATTGATCTCGATCAAAATAATTTCGTCACCATCTACCAGACATTCCAATTCATACCCACCTCGCCATTCGGTCTGTTCCACAAACTTGCGTGCCGCGTTGAGCATACCCGAATGTTTGACAGTCACACCATTCCAGATCTTGCCCAGGGCAGTGACGGATAGCTTCTTGATACCAACAAGACCCAAGCTGTGCCCCTGCCCATCGCCCACGCCGACGACATTCATTTCTTCACCTGTGACAACCTGCTGAACAATCACCGGATACCCCCATTCAGACACAATTTCCGTGTAGTTGGCATGGGCCTCCTGCATCGTGTAAGCTCGGTTGGCCTTATAGTAGAGCCCCTTGATCATCACTGGCAAACCAATCTTGTCTACGGCTCGGGTGAGTTCCTCAGAGGAACCCACGATCTCAGTTTGGGGACAGCCAATACCCATTAAATCTGCCATAGCATCCAGCCGATCCTTGCCACGCAAGCGAAATTGCTCCAGGCTTGGCAGAAAGGTTTTGATCCCTTGCTGAGCCAAGGTATCCTGATATTTGATGTATAGGGGTAATTCCACATCAAGGTTAGGGATCACCATATCCAGACCGCAGCTTGTTTGAATCTGATGGAGCCTCTCTAAATACCCTTCCGACTCACCCGATGGATAGGGCAAGATAAAGGCCCTATCAATCAGCCAATCCATGTACATGCCCGGTTCCAGTGCATCATAAGAAAACCCGATCGTTTTAACTGACAAATCCGGATCTTCCTTGAGGCTACGAGCAATACCCACGCCGGGACCAGGGTTATCAATGGCATTGATGCCTGAAATACCAATCGTCAATTCCGTCATAGTGAGAACCTAGGCTTCCTTCATAAGTCGGTGGCTTTTTAAGTGCATAACAAAATCCAGGGTGTCCTGGCGAGCCTCATCAGGGTCTACCTCATAGAGCTCAACCAGCGATTGAGCAATCTGGTCGGTGGTTCTGCCCTGCTTTAGTTCCTTGAGAATTAAAAGCCCAGTATCACTCACCGTAAAACTCTGTCCGCTGGTGGGATCAAAAACAAAGCCATCATCGCTAAGGGCCAGCTGCTGCAGGTGTCCCATGAACATATCTCCTTAATCATCGTTTATTTGTATAAAAAAGCTATCGAGATTATAGCTCATGGGCTTTAAAAAAAACCAAAATACCGACCACCTTGTACCAGACTCTCTCAAACACATCGGGAAAAACCTGCCCTCCCCACATTCAGCTACGAAAAACTTCTCTTAACCCAAAACCTTAAATATAAACGACTGATAATGTATTCTCCAGCGAAGAAACTAATTTTTATGCCAGAAATCCAACTTGTTTTTCCCCTGGATACAACACCGCGATCTCAAGTGAACACGACAGACAGACGGGAGTTATTCTTGCCCTTCTCATACTTCGTATTTCCCATGGGATTTTCAAATTAACAAGACCCTGGTGCATGGGGTGCGCCATGCCAATCAGTTTTATTTTGACACCGAGTGGAAAACAGAATTGGGTGCACGCTATCACCGGTTTTGCTCGGGCCAAAGGCCTGAAGGCATCACGTATGGGCGTATAAACCAGTTCTTCGAACAGCCTCACGTGCCTCTGACAGGCAAGGTC